>PPCM01000281.1_pt1 | contig 60116 bp, 49 predicted proteins | sample 1555541 | NCBI WGS metagenome assembly PPCM01 (sample SAMN05284479, study PRJNA326546) | Marine sediment metagenome, whole genome shotgun sequencing project. | isolation source: marine sediment | place: Germany: Wadden Sea | collected 2012-09-05 | reverse complement strand
AGTTAAGTGAAAATTTAAATTCCAGATTGCACGAGTAAATTCAATAATTCCTGAAATTACTTTTGCATACCCTATCCTGTATAATTATGAGGCAGATGATTGCCTGCCTGTGCAGGAAAGAGGTTTAGTATGAAAAACAAAACCAAAGGCAATCAAAAACACTTAACTTTATCACAACGAATAAGCATTGAAAAAGCCTTATTGGCTGGTGAAAGCTTTGCCACTATCGCTAGAACACTTAGTAAAGACCCAGGCACCATATCAAAGGAGATTCGTAAACATTCAAAAATCAAAGCATCAAAAAACACAAACTTTTCACCTATCCCATGCAAGAATAGAAAGGGATGTAGTATCAAGTATTTATGTGATGACCCATGTGATTTGATGTGTACCTATTGTCCCAAAGCAGAGATTAAATGTATTTACATTTGTCCAAATTATGTGCCAAGGACATGTATCAAACTTAGTAAGCCACCCTACGTTTGTAACGGTTGTGGAAAACGAATTAATTGTTTAATGGAAATGCGGATTTATTCAGCCAAGTATGCTGATGATTGCTATCGTGAGAAACTTGTTTCAAGTCGTGAAGGCATCAATCAGACGCCTGAATCCATTATGAGAATGGACAATTTAGTAACACCTCTATTTAGGAAAGGTCAATCTATTGCCCACATATACGCTCATCATGCTAAGGAAATTGGGTGTAGCAGAAGAACTCTTTATAACTATTTAGATCAATCCGTTTTAACAGCTAGAAACTTAGACTTGAGACGACGTGTAAAGTACAAAGAACGCAGAAAATCAACTAGGACTAGCATTAAAGACAGGACTCACAGGATCGGTCGTAATTATGTGGATTTTCAAAAGTTTATCAAGAAACATCCGTCTATGAGTGTTGTTGAGATGGATGTTGTAGAAGGTGTAAAAGGTGGTAGAGTATTCCTTACAATGATGTTTAGAAACTGTTCCTTAATGCTCATCTTTTTACTTGAATCAAAAACACAAGCTGCAGTAGCGCGTGTACTCGAGGACTTAACATTAGAACTTGGGTTAGATGATTTCACTAAAATATTTCCGCTTATTTTAACAGATGGTGGCGTTGAATTTCAGAATCCAGATTTAATAGAAGAAGATGCTTGTGGGAACAAAAGAACAAGACTTTATTATTGCGATCCTTACAGCTCATGGCAAAAAGGCATGATCGAAAAGAATCATGAGTATATTCGACTGGTTCTGCCAAAAGGAACAAGCTTTAATAACTTGAATCAAAAAGATGTAACATTATTACAGAACCATATCAACAGTGAAGCAAGAGACAGCCTTAATGGATGTTCTCCATTTAAACTGTCTCAGCTTCTCTTAAACGAAAACCTTCATCAGATCTTGCATTTAAACGAGATTGCACCTGATGATGTATTCTTAAAACCAGCATTACTTAAACAGTAAACTGGAAATAGCACAGGCAGATTTCACTGTATAGAATTTAGTCTTACACTAAGGCATGTGGAATTTAGTCTCACACACTATTTTCAGATGCCCCTTTGGCATGCAAGAATTCGTGATGATATGAGCCTGTAATGTAAGTATAGAACAAAATAAGATACATGTTAAGTGTTAAAACTAGACCTTAATCCTGCATGAAAAGGTAACTTCGGGGTATCTGGAATTTAGTTTTTCATTTAACGCCTATTTAGGCGTCCTGTCTCTATACTTTAACATATGCAACATTCCCATGTTTTTTACATCATCAAACTCATATTTAACATCTGGATTACTTGGCAAGAAAGTGACATCCGCTAAAGATTGAACACTCTCCAGCCCACTTAGTGTTATCTTAATTTGCTCACCATACCTATTTAGATGCAGTTCTACTTCATCTTGTACCTCAAGTTCTTTCAGACAATCCACTAGGTTATTATAAGTTTCCAAATGAGTCCTATCTATTCTAAGAAGTTGATCACCTGCAGCCAGCCCAAACTTATCCCATGTAGAGTTTCTAACAACATGTAGAACCGTCAAATAATCTGATATCTGATTTCCCTGAAACTGATCATGGGCTCCAATAAACTTAAGATATTCATCTACTACAATGATTAGTATCAGTATAGCTAAAATTATATAGTGGCCAAAGGATATGTTCCTAATAAGTAGAGAAATCAACAATAGCACAAAGCCAACACCCATTAATTGATAGGCTTGTTCCTTCATATATCTTTTAGGACTTCTATTAAGAGTAACCCCACTATGGTTACTTACCAATAACAAGGGTAACATCATCAAGCTAGTCACATCAAAGTCGACGCCCTTAAGTCTGATCAAAGGCCACCAATCCGGCATAGTTACAACTTCACCTGTCAGCAGTACTGGTACCACTACTAGCAAAACAATAGGTAACACCCAAAATTTAAACGTTGCGTAGGCTAAAAATACTTTATCTTCTTTCTTATATAAGATCGGCATCATTTCATCAGCACCACTCAACATCAAGGTGACTCCAATAGCAATCATAATTATTGATACTACTATAGAAATACCAACTAGATCAAATTCAACATTTGGCAGAGTTATACTATATATTACTTGACCCGACAAAACAGATGATACCACACCTAAAAATACAACAGCATAGATAAGGTTAGTATATCTTACATGATAAAAACCTATCAAGAATGATAACGGTAAAATCAAATATAGATATTCCGAAAAATGTATAGGTATGCCAACGCTACCAAGCACAAGATTCACTATGACTGCAATAACAAAACCTTGTACCAAACACTCAACAAGCAACATAGTTGGTTGCTTCACTTTACCTTTAAGCCACTGATTAAACTGACTAAATCTCGTCATTGACAGAAAGGCTATCATGACACCAAAAAGGAAGAACAAATCTATAATCACAGTTGACATACCTTGTAATGTCATGAATGCTACTCTAAATAATGACTCCATTACTACCTCTATTCCAACATTTCTTCTATAACTTCAACAGCATCATCCAGTTGTGGATCCCAATCTTCTGGTAATTCATCTGGATCTTCTACTTCTGGTAATTCTGATATAATGTCTGGTTCTATACCTGTGCCATGAATGTAATGACCGTCAGGTGTAAAGTATTTAGCTATGGTTATTTTCAGAGCCGATCCATCATCAAGGGTCATGGATTGTTGAACTAAACCTTTACCAAAAGTTGTTGTCCCAACAATTACACCTCGCTCATGGTCCTTAATTGCCCCCGCGAGAATCTCAGAAGCACTAGCGCTACCTTCATTCACAAGAATAACTAAAGGTCTATCAAACTCGTCCTTATCCTGAGTAGGAATAATGATTTGTTCACCATCTTTGTCTTCCGTATAATAGATTGTCAAATCCTCAGGTAATAACTTATCCGTAATAGCTGATACAATATGGGTTAAACCACCACCATTATACCTTAGATCGATAATTAAAGCTTTTTGGTCCTGATCTTCTAACTCGTCATAAGCTTCCACAAATTGATCATAAGTCACTCGATCAAATCCTGCAATCTTAATATATCCAATATCTCCATCTAGTAGTTCATGTTTAATGGTTGGTACAACTATTTTATCTCTAGTCACAATAATATCAAGTACTTCTCTATCTCTGTCAACTGTTATAACAACATCTGTTCCTTTAGGTCCTTTAATAAGTTTTACTAATTCCTCTGTGGTCATACCTGAAACGTCTACATCATCTACAGCCAAAATTCTGTCCTGAGCTTTGATACCAGCTTTTTCACTAGGAGAACCTTCCATTGGAGAAATAATCAGTAATACGTCTCTTGAGTCACCATACCCTACATAAGCACCGATACCTTCATAGGTTCCGTCAATACCTTCTGTAAATCCAATATACTCTTCTTTTGTGTAGTAAACAGTATAAGGATCACCTACACCATCAACAAAACCTTTAAGTGCTGCTTCATTTAAATCTTCAACATTTATATCTTCATGATAATAATTGTTTAATTGATTAAGTATATCTTGGAATTTTGCATCCTGGCTCTCATATTCCACTTCAACAAAATTCAATTCTTGATCCACAGCAATGTTCATAACAGCCTGAATACCTGAGTAGATTGAAAAAAGTACAACGCCTACTGCCAAGCCTGCTAGTAAACCAATTACAAAACTTTTTTTATTCATGTCACCATCTCCTTAAGATGTATTATATCGTATTCTACGATGAGTTTAAGTTATTATAACATGTACATATGGCAAAATGAACTCAAACCTATGAAGAAAGTGTTAATTGGTGGTAGTGATACCTTTACAAAAGTAATTCCATTTAATATTTATGCAGAACCCATGGTTCATCATCCCTTAACGGTCTCAGTTAATACGTCCTGTATTAAAAATCGACGGCTACGAGTCCGTTCTCCGCTTGCTTATAAGGAATTGATGAACCATAGAACCTTCATATAAATCTTATGATGTCATTAGAGAAACATGTTACTTGTAAGAATCATATCACATCCTAGATGGTAGCTTAATATAAGAAAAGGCTAACTCTTATCAGAGTCAGCCTTTAAATCTATTGAACAAAATTAATTGGGTCTAACCATACACCATCCTTCTTTACACCAAAGTGAAGGTGATTACCTGTTGACCAACCAGTTGAGCCTACTTTGGCTATAGTCTGGCCAGCTAACACTTCATCTCCAACTTTAAACAGAAGTTTAGAACAATGAGCATACAAGGTTGAGTAACCTTCACCATGATAGACAATCATATAATAGCCATAGGAGCTACTATATTGAGAAAGCACAACTTCACCAGTCTCTGCCGCAATAATATCTGCACCACCACCAGCTGCTATATCAAGACCATTGTGATTACGCCACGTCTTTTTAATCGGATGAAGTCTAGGACCAAATTTTGATGATATTCTATACCAACCAGGTGTAGGCCATAACATCTGACCACCACTGTAAGTATAACCATTAAGGCGATTGATTTCTGCCGCCTTCAACTTAAGGACAGCTTCCATCTCTCTATCTACTTTTGCCTCTTCTTTCTCAATGGCATCTAACTGACTTTCAGCTTGTTCTTCCTCTTCTTCTAGAGTAGATTGTTCTTTTTGCTGCAAATCAAATATCTCTTTTGCACGCTCAATCTCCAGATTCTTAGATGTAGCTCTATTCTCTAGTTGACTGCGTTCAAACTCAGCCTCATTGGTCAAATGGGTAATTGTAGCTTCATGAATCTCAAGTTCCGCTTCTCTTCTTAAGATTTCACCTTCCATGTCATCTAGCTCAAAGAATAGGTTATTATCTGCTTCAACTAGACGATTGATATATTCTAGCCGACTGAACATATCCATTATATCTTTAGAGTCAAAAAGCACCTCTAGAAATCCTGCATCACCATATTCGTACATTACACGAATTCTCTCAGCAGCCATATCCCTTAGGTCATCCTTTTGAAAACGTATTTCTTGAAGTTCCAACTTTACTCTAGTGATTTCATTTCGCTTAGTCTCAAGTTGGTTCTCAAGCTCATCAATTGTCAGGTTCATATTTGAGATTTCAATTTCAAGAGCTTCTATACTGGCAAAGATATCCTTTATGTTCTGATCACTTTCTGCCAACTCAGATTGAATATCTTTAAATGCATCTCGAATTTCATTTAAAGTGGCTTCCTGAGCTTTTCTTTGAGCAGCCAAGTCTTTTTGCCTCTGTTCTGCTAACTTTTCCTGCTTTTCCAATTCTTTTAGGGTATCACTGGTCCCATAAATGGTCACTACAGACAAAGCAACAAGAACCGTCATAATCAATATCAATTTATTAAATAGTTTCAAACAATCACTCCTAGCTAAACCTTCAAGTAACTACCTATGGTTAATCGACTTCCTATAAGACCTATCAACATGCCTACGCCCGCCGCTAATGGCACAAGTGTTACGAGTAGGTCATTTAATTCCATAAACACTAAAATATCTCTTAGCAAACCAAATCGAACTGTAATACCATCTACGACTTTATCATAGAAATAATAAACAACCCCAAGTGGCAACGCCGTTCCAACCAGACCAATGATAATCCCTTCGATAACAAAAGGACCTTTTATAAAGGCATCTTTAGCGCCCATGTACTTCATGATTTCGATTTCTTTCTTACGAGTAGATATACCTAATCTTACTGTATTCGCAATTAAAAATACAGAGATAATCACAAGAATTACAACCAACACCAAACTTGAATATCTTACAAGTTGATTCATACTTTGCATAAAGTTAACAACTTGCTCCGACTGTTGTATATATCGGACATCTGGTAAGGCCGAGACATAGTTGGCCAAACTTCTTTGGCTATCTAGATCATCAAAATATACCACAAGAGATGCTGAATCTTTCAAAGGATTATTCCCTTCAAAGCCAGCAAGTTGCTCTTCATTCCCTTGGAAATAGTTTTCTTTGAATCTCGCCCATGCTTCTTCTGGTGAAATGTAAACAACTTCATGGACTTCATTTCTAGCATTAAGCAAGGTTTCAATGTCTTGTATACGTTCTTCTGTGGTATCAAACTCAAAAAATATTTGCATACCCATATTGGTCTCTATATTATCCAACATGAACTCAACATTCTCACCAACCATATAGAAGATACTAACTACAAAAATACAAGCTGAAATTGTTGTAATTGCCGCAAATGACATCAATCTATTCTTAAAAATATTCACAATCCCTTGTCCTACGAGGTAAAATATGGTTCTAATCTTCATAGCCATAATCTCCTCTCTGGATATCTCTTACTACTTTACCATGACTCAGAGCAATAACTCGCTTCTTCATTGCATTAACAATTTCTCTATCATGGGTTACCACAACCACTGTTGTCCCTCTAAGATTAACATCTACCAACAACTTCATGATTTCCCAAGAGGTCTTAGGGTCCAAATTACCTGTTGGTTCATCGGCTAGTAGTATTGGAGGATTGTTTACAATCGCTCGTGCAAGCGCTGCTCTTTGTTGCTCACCACCAGATAGTTGACTAGGATGCATCTTAGCTTTCTTGGAAAGTCCCACCAGGGATAGAACCATTGGTACATTTCTCCTGATTTTTCCTGCTGAAGCTTCTGTTACCTTAAGCGCAAACGCCACATTATTAAAAATGGTCATTTTCTCAAGTAGTCTAAAGTCCTGGAAAACCACCCCAATACTTCTTCTTAGTTTAGGGATACGACCACGTCTAAGCTTTGTTATATTTTTTTCCTCAACAAATAGAGAACCACTTGTCGGGTTAATCTCCTTCATTAGTAATTTAATAAGCGTTGTTTTTCCTGAACCAGAATTTCCAACAATGAATACAAATTCACCTTTATCTATGTTAAAAGTTACATCATCAAGGGCTTTGACACCACTTGGGTATAACTTTGTGATGTTCTCAAGTCTAATCATCAATACCTCCAAGCACCCTCCTTAGAGAATGCAAATGCAGAAAAAGCAAATTTGACCTCAGCCAAACTTGCCCTCATCTGATTTATTTAGCACAATTTCCAATGGAAATCATTATATGTCTTAGTAGTCTGATTGTGACATGTAATTCATGTACTTAACAACCATTAATGCAATCTTAAATGTAATCGCATCTTCAAAAACTCTTAGGTCAAGGCCAGTGTTCTTCTGAAGTTTATCAAGTCTGTATACAAGTGTATTTCTATGGATGTATAACTGTCTTGATGTCTCAGATACGTTTAAGCTGTTCTCAAAGAATTTATTAATTGTCACAAGAGTTTCATCATCAAAATCATCTGGTGATTTACCTTGGAAAATCTCTGATATAAACATTTTACATAGTGGCATAGGTAATTGATAAATCAAACGTCCAATACCCAATCTGTTGTATGCCATGATATGGCTCTCAGTATAGAATATCTTACCTACTTCAAGGGCCATCTTAGCTTCTTTATAAGATCTAGATACATCTTTGATATCTCTAATCACTGTACCCATAGCAATATACACTTGGCTCATTGCTTCTGAATTTAAGGTATCAAGAATTGCTTTTGCAATACGATCAATCTCTTCTTGTCCATCATTCTCTTTTAACTCTTTAACAAGGATGATGTTCTTCTCATCAACAGCTGTAATAAATTCCTTGGTCTTCTGTGGGAAAATACTTCTAACAACTTCTAGCGCATTATTGTCTTTCTCCGCTTTGGTTTCAATGATGAAAGTGACACGTTTCACATCTGTGTCAATATGTAATTTCTTAGCTCTATTGTAGATATCTACTAATAGTAAATTATCGAGTAGCAAATTCTTAATAAAGTTATCTTTATCAAATCTTTCTTTGTAGGCAACTAGAAGATTTTGGATTTGGAAAGATGCAATCTTACCAATTTTGTATACATCCTCTGCTTCGCCTCTTGCTGAAATCACATACTCAACTGTGTGATCATCATAAACTTTAAAAAATTGATAACCTTGAACAAGTTGGCTCTCAGCTTGTGAATTTACAAAATCTGGAACCGCAAAATTATATTCATCAATTTTACCTTCTTCTGTTGTTGCTAATACTTTACCTTCAGCGTCCATAACGCTGAGTTCAATTCTAGTAATCGTCTTTAGTCCGTCAATAGTGTTCTGTAGTATCTGGTTAGATATCATCTTTTTCTCCTCATAGCTTATTTTGTGCCGATCTTGGATGTCCATTAAAGCTTGTTAGGGACCCATACCAAAAAATACCACAAAAAAGGGATACACTTTAGTATGTGTCCGAACATTCTCGGCCTAGTACCATTTTAATGCAATTTGAACAAAATTAAAAGAGGAAATGCACAACTTTGTGCATTTCCTCTAAAATAGTCTAGATTATGTATTAGTTTGTTATTACTTTTTCAGTTTCTTTGTCAAATACATGTATTCTATTTAAGTCAAATGCTACTTTAACAGTTTCACCAGTTTTAGCTGTTGAACGTGGGCTAACTCTTGCAGTACAATCGAAAGCGTCAACAGAACCGATTAACATAATCTCAGCACCTAACATCTCAGTTACGTTAACTTCGAAGTCTACAATTGATTCAGGTGACTTATCGATGAAAGCTTGCTCATCATGCATGTCTTCTGGACGAATACCCATGATGATTTCTTTATCAATATAACCGCCATCAATTAAAGTTTGACCTTTAGCTTCAGTTAAAGTGATTGAGTTTGAACCGAATAACAATACAACGCTGTCGTTAGACTTAATTGCTTTTGCTTCGATAAAGTTCATTTGTGGTGAACCGATGAATCCAGCAACGAAAGCATTCTGTGGTCTTTCATATAAGTTAGCTGGTGAATCACATTGCATGATGATACCATCTTTCATTACAACGATTCTTGTTCCAAGTGTCATCGCCTCAACTTGGTCATGTGTTACGTAGATAATAGTTGTTTGAAGTCTTCTGTGAAGTTTTGAAATCTCAACACGCATCTGTACACGTAGTTTTGCATCAAGGTTTGAAAGAGGTTCGTCCATAAGGAATACCTTAGGCTCACGTACAATCGCACGACCCATAGCAACACGTTGTCTCTGACCACCTGATAAAGCTTTAGGCTTTCTATCAAGTAATACTTCAATACCAAGAATCTTTGCAGCTTCTTGAACTCGTTTATCTATTTCAGCTTTTGGCGTCTTACGTAATTTAAGACCGAAAGCCATGTTATCATATACTGTCATGTGAGGATATAATGCATAGTTTTGGAAAACCATTGCAATATCTCTGTCTTTTGGCTCAACATCGTTTACAAGTCTGTCGCCTATGTAAAGTTCACCATCAGTGATTTCTTCAAGACCAGCGATCATTCTTAGTGTTGTTGATTTACCACATCCAGATGGACCTACAAAGATGATAAATTCTTTGTCTGCAACGTCAAGGTTGAAATCTTGAACGGCTGTAACGCCACCTGCATATACTTTTTTGATGTTTCTCATGGATAAGCTTGCCATAATAATGTGCCCCCTTAGCAAATGTTCTAATCATAGCTCAATTAGATTAATAGTTATTCGGACCGATGTCCGTTCCATGTATGTAACTATACTATATTTAAAAATCCAAAACCATAGGGTAAATATACAAATCACCTTGCTTCATTTTGGTTATATTGCATATGACCCATACATTTTAATAACTATGCATGAAAGGCCCTATTTTTTATAGGTATTATAACTAAGATTACACTGAGGCTTATTTATCAGATGGTCTTTTTATGTTAAACTTTGCCTAAAAATGGTCCGGTTTTTTGACATAAATCTTAAAAAAAGGTCAATTTTCGTAAATTATTCAAGTCTCAATCCAATGGACAAATAACAAAATGCCCAATAATCGCTTGATTTTTGGGCATTCTCTTGCTTCGTGGCATTATTGCACAATAAAAACGCTTAAAACTAGACATCTTCATGGTGCTCATATTCTTTAAATCCTTCACCTAGAACTTCTCTTACATCTGTAACTATAATGAAAGCTCTTCGATCAGATTGTTTCACTATTTCTTTAAGTCTTACAATCTCTCTTTTGGACACAACGCATAATAGGACATTCTTCTGAAGTGATGAATACATCCCTTCACCTGCCAATCCTGTTACACCCCTATCTAGTTCTGTATGAATATTCTCTGCAATCATATTTGAATGATCCGAAATAATAAAGGCAGCTTTTGAGAAATGTAGACCATCTAATATAGCATCAATAACTTGCGCTGTAATAAATACTGAAATAATTGCAAAAAGTGATATCTCAACTCCAAATACAAGGGCACCTAAGGCTATGATAACACCATCTAGAACTAACATAATTCTGGCAACCGTGACATGTTTTATAAAATGTTGAATAATACTCGCTGCAAGGTCTGTCCCACCTGTAGTAGAAAAGGCAGAAAAAACCATACCAAGACCTACACCTGCAATCACACCACCATAAATACTCGCAAGCAAGTAATCTGTTGTTAATGTAGGTACCCAAGAGGTGGCGTATAAAGCAAAGGATAAGAAAAATGTCGAAAACAAACTCCTAACACCAAAGTTCTTTCCTTTTATGAGAATTGCAATCAAAAACAAGGGGACATTTACAATGATATTGGTTAACCAAAGAGGTATACCTCCATCTATCCATCCTCCCGTGACCGCTTTAATAACTATAGCAAGACCCGTCACACCGCCCATTACCATTTCTAGAGGTGCAAAAACCATATTGATCGCCAAAGCTAATATTGTAATCCCTACTATAATAAGAAGATAATCAACCCATACCTTCCTTGATTTCATTAATTCCATCTTAATCCCTATATCTCTTTCCTTCAAAAATCATCTTAACGAGAAACAGTGGTAACCTTAACATTCTTTTAGCTCTAGTTGGCTGTGTAATCAAACGATGAAACCATTCAAGACCAAATTTTATGAATATTTTAGGTGCCCGTTTAAACTTACCTGACATAGTATCAAAAGAACCACCACATCCAATAAAGACTTTTGCATCTATGACTTCTTTATAGGTTTCAATCCATTTTTCTTGTTTTGGTGCACCAAGGCCCACAAGTAGAATATCAGGCTTCACCTCATTGATCCTATCAATAACATTCTGCTGGTCCTTGATATAGCCATGTTGTGTACCTACAATGGATAATTGAGGATACTTTTCTAACATTTTTTCTTTGGCAATATCTACAACGCCAGGTTTAGCGCCATAAAAGAAGACCGTTGTACTACGCTCATTAATTCGTTCAAAAAGGGCTTGGACCATATCATACCCTGCCACTCTCTCTTGAAGTGGTCTAGCTATGATTCTAGAACCTATCACAACACCAATACCATCAGGTACTACTAATTCACTCTTGTTTAAAATTGTCTGTAATTCCAAGTCCTCATATGCAGCCATAACAATTTCTGGATTAGGCGTAAAAACAGAAGCCTTTTTACCTTGTTGCACATAGGCAACAATTTGATTCACGGCTTCTGTCATGCTCACATTGTTAAACTTGGTTCCTAATATGTTAACTTTATGATTAATCACTCTACTGTATAGTCTCCTTTTACCATTATATAGGAAGTTCCTTCACTTGTTATTAGAAAACCACGGCCATCATCTCTTGAAACCAACAGATGATGTTGTAGTGGCACAAGGTCTCCACCAGCTAAATCAACACCTGTTGTTAAGTCAGCAAGACCATCTCCGTTGGCACCTTGTATAACTGTTGCTGAACCAGCTCTCAAAATAAGTTCTGCACTAGCACCACAGATTAATTTCTGTCCCTTTGTTGCTTCTACAACAACAAACAGGCTCTTATCAGCTTCAGCTTCTTTGTTAGCAATCTGTTCATCAATATAAGCTTCAAGAGCAGCCATATCAACATCAGCAGGCAAACCAGGTACTTCTGCCGAACTCAAAGCTTCAATCTTTGTCGTCAGCTCTGTTTCAAGATTTCCTACAGTTTGGTCGACATAGGACCTAGTTACAAGGGGATCATTCACCGTACCTGGTGAAGAAGAACCTGCTGATAGGGTTGCACTTATAATCCAGGTTCCCATAATCACAATCATTAATACACCTGCAAGCACTTTAATTTTAGTTATCATAAAAGTCTCCTAATTACCATCATCTTGGCCAAGTACAACAACAACTTGGAATTCCTCATCCATCATTGCAGGTCTTAGAACCAATTCTGGGTTTGTAAATAGTGGTGCAATGGCATCAAATACTTCTTCATGTGGTACAAGTAATCTAGTCCGTTCAACAGGCTTCTCATCAAAGTCACTAGCATCAATTACATTATAACCCTCTTCTAACAAACGGTCTCTAGTTCTTCCAGCAAAGCCAGAGATTCTTGTACCGTTTTGAATTGAAATAGCAAGACTCTTAACGTCTATTATCACTTCTGGTTCAACATCTACAACAGGTTCTGGTTCGTCAGTCACTTTTTCATCATCAACTACTTCTTCTTCCGCTGCAACTAGATATGGCTCATTGATAATTTCATTCAACATCAACTTTGTGGCCTCATAATCATATATATAGTAGGATCTTGTTGAATCATCTGTTCTTCCCGGCAACATATGCATATTGAAACTCTCAGGATTAATCTCATCAAGAAATACAAGGTAGTCAACAGCTTCTTCAAAATTGGTTTCTACCCTGATTAATATATTACCCAAAATATTGACCATATTAATTCTGTTTTTAGTCGTCAATAATTGCTCAACAAATGCTTTCATGAAATTCTGTTGCATTTCAATCCGACCAATATCACCTGTACCATATCCCGATCTAAATCGTATAAGTTGTTCTGCTTGGGCTCCATTTAAGGATTGTGTACCTGCAGGGATATTGATATAGAGATCTTGGAATGGATCTGAGTAAATCATATCTTCAGGTACATCTACTGTAATCTCACCAATAACATCTACAATATATCTAAAGACATCAAGGTCCATTTTAACGTAATAATCAATGTCAACGCCTAGGCTTTTTTCTAAAACAGCCACTGATGTCTCATTACGATCTTGAATCACATAAGCTGGCACTTCATTAATTTTAACAATTTGATTTACATCTGATCTGCGATCAGAAATAGTTTTATAAATTTCGTCCGGAATTTTAACTTGTGTATCTCTAGGTATAGACAATATATCAACTTCTGCAGTCTCATGATTAAAAAATACAATCATGTTCACATCTGTCCTATAGGCTTCTTTATCCACTCCAAACACTGCAAAAGTTGTCATCTTCTTATCACCAAGAGGACTTTTCACAATCTCACCATCAACAACTGTATCACCCTTGTATTCTGTGTCTGAGAAATCAGTAGATTCAATTGGTGTACTAATGTCTTTATTAGCAACTACTATATACATTATAGTACCTACACCTATGACAATCATCAACAAAGCAAAGGTCGATAGGAATACTTGTATAAACTTACTCAGAAGTCTCTTTTGATATTTCTTACTGGCCATCCTTAGCCTCCTCATTATTAATCAACTCTTGTACCACATTATGCGCTTCATCAATGTCAAAATATTGGAACCACATACCTTCAACTTTTTCACCCCAAGAAGGGATTGTTATCATGTTGTCCTCAGTTAAAACATGCTCCAAATTAAGTTTGAAGAAGAATTCAGCATACTCCAATACAACGACCATACCGAAATCTGTATCAACCATGTTGTAAGCAGCATTAAGTAAGTCGGTAATTTGATCGAAATTTCGTTGGGTAGTCACTTGATCCATTAACGCAGCTACAAAATCCTGCTGAACTTCAATCCTTTGTAAATCTCCTTTTTTATAACCTTTACGGTAGCGAACCAATTGCTCTGCTTTGTCACCATCAAGCACTTGCAATCCTTCCTCTAGATCTATATACAAGTCTTGAACCGGATCACTATACTTCATATCTTGAGGGACATAAAACTCTACACCACCCACAGCATCTACAACATCTCTGAAGCCTGTTATATCAATAGTCATCATATAATCAATTTTTAGCCCCGTAATTTGCTCGGCTATTGATTTAATGTCTTGTAATGCTTGTTCATCGCCTCCTAATAAATAATATATATTATTAATCTTAGCGTGCAAGATCCTATTCTTATCATTTTGCTCTTTAATAGCTTTGAATTCATCATCTGTAAAAAATATTTCTAAATCTCTAGGTATAGATATGATCTGAACTTGGTTATTCTTAGGGTCAATGTGCCCGACCATCATAACATCCGTTAATAATCTTGATCGATCAAATCCAATCATCAAACCATTAATTGGGTCTGGGTATACCTCTTCGATAGCTTCCTCTTCTTCTACTTCTTCTTCAACTTCCACTTCAAGCTCTGGTTCTTTATATAAATCTTCCACAGGCTTAGTAGGTTTTTCTTCTGCTATCTGTTCAGCACTTTCAACCGACATACCAAACAGTGATACAACCATTATAAGCAATGTTATACCACTTAAAAAGCCAATGTTATTCAGGTATTTCCTCATACATTCAAGTCCTCCATCTTCGCTTCTACTATCATACCATATTTTCATAAAATTGAAACCTTTTCACCCTTGTTTCTTGGGGCTGTAACACTTTTTTAATGCTTCTGTGATGTTTTATTTATTTTGCTATTTCATTTACTTTCTAGTATAGTGATATTGGACTATATCAACTTTAAATTGCTGTTTATAATAAAGGATTCCCCTACTTAAGGAAGGTATAAATGAGAAGACCATTAGCATTAATTACTGGTGCCTCAAGAGGTATTGGCAAGTCAATTGCTGATCTTTTTGCGGCTGAAGGATATGATTTAATCTTAACCTGCAAAAATAACATAGATTTACTCAAAGACTCCGTTGAATCTTATCAAGTACATGGTGGTCAATATACCTCCTTGCAATTTGATATTGGCAACTTCGCTCAAAGCCAAAGTCAGTTAAATCAAGCTTTAAGAGACCATGGCCACATTGATGTCTTAATCAACAACGCTGGTATCTCTTATATAGGACTCATAACTGATATGACAAATGAACAATGGCAAGCCATTACATCCACCAATCTTGATAGCCTATTTAACACTTCAAAAGTCGTCGTTCCCTATATGGTTAGAGAAAAGTCTGGCGTCATATTAAACATATCTTCAATTTGGGGCCAACAAGGAGCATCTTGTGAAGTTGCCTATAGCTCAACTAAAGGTGCAATGAATAGCTTTACCAAAGCTTTAGCCAAAGAACTTGCACCATCAGGTATTAGAGTTAACGCCATAGCTTGCGGTGCTATTGACACTGAGATGAACCAATGGTTGGATGAAGATGAAAAATCTGCTTTGATTGAAGACATTAGATTAGGTCGTTTAGGTACTTCAGAGGAAATTGCTCAAACAGCTCTATTTCTTACATCAGACAAAACATCTTACATCACAGGTCAAATTCTAACAGTAGATGGCGGTATTGAATAATATTCATTTGAATGCAAAAAGGCGGAAGTGATTAATCACTTCCGCCTTAACTATCTTACTTATGACTTATGACTGATAACCTGCTACTATTACTTACCAGCAGTTGCTACCATTACCGCCTTAATTGTATGCATTCTGTTCTCTGCTTCATCAAAAATCACTTTAGCGTGTTTCTCAAAAGTTTCTTCGGTTACTTCATAACCTTTTACTGCAGGAAGACAGTGCATAACAATCGCTTCTTTACCCGTTGCAGCAACAAGTGCTTCGTTAACTTGGTAAGGTTTTAACATCTCTACACGCTCTTTACTCTTCTCTTCTTCACCCATTGATACCCATACATCTGTGTAAATAACATCAGATCCCTTAATATCACTAGTGTCATCGGAAAGTGTAATTGTAGAACCAACTTCGCTTGCATAACCTTCACATAGCTCAACAAGTTCTTTCTCTGGCCATAATGATTTAGGTGCTATAATTTGGAAGTTAAGACCAACTTTTGCACAACCTATCATTAATGAGTTAGCCATGTTGTTACGTCCATCACCAACATAAGTAAAGTTAATACCTTTCAAATAACCATATTGCTCTTTGATGGTCATAAGGTCTGCTAATATTTGTGTTGGGTGATAAAGGTCAGTTAAACCGTTCCAAACAGGCACACCACTATACTTAGCTAACTTCTCAACTGTATCCTGCGAGAAACCTCTAAACTCAATACCGTCAAATAAACGTCCAAGAACCCTTGCTGTATCTTCTACAGATTCTTTATGTCCTAGTTGAATGTCATTTTTCCCTAAGTACTCTGGATGTCCACCTTCGTCAATACAACCTACAGTAAATGCACATCTTGTACGTGTTGATGGTTTCTCAAAAATCAAAGCAACGTTTTTGCCTTCAAGCAAATCGCCCTTAATACCCATAAGCTTCTTTTGCTTTAATTGAATTGATAAATCAACAAGGAACATTACTTCTTCTTTCGAAAAGTCTTTAAGTGTCAAAAAACTCCTGCCTTTTAAATTCACCGCCATGATATCACCTCTTGTATTTTTATTCATTAATATTTATATTTATAATACCAATCCTTTTATCCATTGTCAAGAACGGCATAAATATACACTGTTAAGTGAAAGAATCCTACTAATCCATCATAATTCCTACAGCAAAGAAAGTCAAGATATCCCTATAAGTCCCTAATATTTTCGGTCAACTATACAAAAGACTAGAATGACCACAAAAAAAAGACACCTCCATGTGGAAATGTCCTAATTTTAGCTTTTATTCTTTCTCTGAATAGAGGGCTTTTGCTTCTTTAGCCGACATAACTGGTCTAAAGACTTCATCTTCTTGTTCTACAACAAATTGCTGCTCTAACTGATTGGCCATTCTCTGACAATATTCTTGTGAATTAACAACTTCTTTACCTCTTCTATCAATGCGACTATAAGAGCAGTCTGCATTCTTCACTTTACCTTTCACAACATCTTTCATTTGTAAAGCCATAAGTTGAAGGACTTCACGTCTAATTGACAACGAATCTATTGGGAACAACAATTCAACTCGTCGATTCAAATTACGCGGCATCCAGTCAGCGCTAGATAGATAGACTTCCGTATCTCCATTGTTGCCAAAGCAGTAAACACGACTATGTTCTAAATACTTACCAACAATGCTTCTAACCTCAATGTTATCAGATATACCTTCAATATTAGGAATTAAGGAACAAATACCTCTAACAATCAATTCAACCTTAACACCAGCCATGGAGGCTTTATATAACTCTTCAATAATTTCTTGATCACACAAGGAATTCATCTTAGCAATAATCCTTGCATCTTTTCCATCCGCTGCATATTGGGCTTCTCTACGGATTAGTTTAACAAACTTTTCTCTAAGACCTGTAGGCGCCATTGTAATTTTATGCAATCTAGGAGGTTCAGAATAACCTGATATGGTATTAAAGATAGCTGATACATCTGCACCAATCAATTCATTACAGGTTAATAGACCAAGATCCGTATATAGTTTTGCTGTTGTATCATTGTAATTACCAGTTCCAAGATGGACATACCTTTTAATACCACCTTCTTCTTTTCTTACGATTAAGGTGACCTTACTATGAGTCTTCAACCCAACAAGCCCATAGATAACATGACAGCCCGCTTTTTCAAGACGCCTTGCCCAAGCTATATTATTTTCTTCGTCAAATCTTGCTTTCAACTCAACCAAAACAGTCACTTGCTTTCCTGCTTCTGCTGCTACAGCTAATGCCTTTATAATAGGAGAATCACCACTTACCCTATAAAGGGTTTGTTTAATGGCTAGTACTTTTTTATCTTTGGCCGCCTTGGTAATCAAATCCACCACAGGTCGGAAACTTTCGAACGGATGAGATAAGAAAATATCATTATCTGCTATAGCTTCAAATAAATCCTCAGTTCCAAGTAAATCTCTTGGTGTCGCAGGTACAAACTTCTCAAATCTCAACTGATCATATCCTGGTAAAAAACAAAGCTTCATCAAGAAGGTTAAATCTATAGGACCTTGAATATAATAGACATCACCTTTATGGACATCTATAGCTTTGTATAATTTTTTGAAAAGCTTAGGGTCTATATTCTTCGGCACTTCAAGTCGAATGGCCTCACCCCATTTACGCTTCTTAATGGACTTCTCAATTTCTAACAGCAAATCTTGAGCCTCTTCCTCATCAATACTCAAGTCACCATTTCTAGTTAAACGGTATGCAGAACAACTTAAGATCTCATAGCCAATAAATAGTATCTCCATGAACATCATGATGATTTCTTCTAGAAGTATAAAATCTTTATGGCCCTCTTCACTAGCTGGGATAGGAACATATCTTCCTAAAACAGAAGGCACTTGAACTGTTGCAAAAAGCTCTTCATCCCCTTTTTTGATTAAGGCTGCCACATTAAGGCTTTTATTCAAGATTAACGGGAATGGCCTAGATGAGTCAACAGCCATAGGTGTTAACACAGGATATATCACATCTGAGAAATACTCTTTTAAGAAGGATTTTTGTGATTTGGATAATTCTGTTACATCCAGAATTTTAATCCCTTCCCTCTTAAGGGCAGGCAATAGACCTCTTTTATAGTATTTACCTTGTTCATCCACCATTTTATGGGTACGTATAGATATGGCTTCTAATTGTTCTTTGGGTGTCAGACCCGAGAAATCAGGTTTAATATACTCCGCCTTCACCTGCTCCTTCAAGGACGCAACACGTACCATAAAAAATTCATCTAAGTTTGAACTGACTATAGATAAGAACTTAGCTCTCTCAAGCATAGGGTTTTCTAAATTTTTTGCTTCATCCAGGACCCTCTGGTTAAAACTAAGCCAGGATAACTCTCTATTTTCATATAGTTTCGGATCTCTAATCTCTTTCATTTTCTACCCCTAAATCTCTTTCGTGATCTTGATAACAGGTGATATCCCATAAACCTCTTGGAAGAATTTCGCCTTCATGTTGAAGTTCCACTCTTCTATTGTTGTATCTACCTTCGAAGTTCCTTTAATATATAGCGTTTTGTCTTTCACCTTAATAGATGTCAAACTAATTTTCTGTTGATGACTTCGATCAAGTGCATCTGCCATTCTTAGTATAGATATCAACTTTGCTACAATCAACTTCTCTTTCTTCTGAAGTGTACCATAATCTTTCTGAGTATCTTTTGGGGCTGTCATTCCATGGTATCTGGCAATAAGGGCTACCATCTCCATATCTGTCGAAGACATGCCGTGAAGTTCCAACGAACGAATCAAATCGTAGGAATGAAGTGAATGATGGTCAAGGCTAATAAACTTACCTATATCATGTAAAATAGAAGCCACATGAAGATGGACACGTTCCAACTTAAGGCCATGAACCCTTTTTAACTTATCAAAAAGCATCAAAGCAATATGTTCAACATATTCACAATGTTCCTCATTGTACCTAAAAGCTGAAGCCAATACCCTTGCATTGGTAATAATGTCTTTAATACTTTCCTCGTCTAATTGAAGGTTATACATCTTCTCATAGATACTTCTAACAACACCATCCACTAAAGATATGTTAGGTGTCAAAACCTCTTTTGACTCAGTCATTTTAACAAACTGATTTAAAAGCATTAAAGACGGCAGAATAATTTCAGCTCTTTCTTTCTTCACACCATATTCATGTCTGATTTCCTCTGGGTCTTTATCTAGAATGTTTCTATACATCTCTTTTAATTGTCTCTTCTTGATATACCCATCCCCGGATCCATCTTTCTCAATCATCTGTGATATGATTCTCATCTCTCCACCAATGACAATAAGATGGTTGATTAAGTGACCGCTCGTTCCAACTAACAGACCTTCTAGGTTAACTTTAATATATTCTTCAAGAATCTTATTGTATTTTAGGGTTTGATTCTCTAAGCTTCCTAAGATCTCTTTAATTCTAAGAGCACCCATTTTAACATTCTGGCTTGATAAGAGCTCGCCATCAACGTAGGTTGTCACTTGAATACTTCCAGCACCAATAACCACTACCAAGGCACCTTCTTTAATAACTTGCTCAAAATTGTCCATATGATACTTAACCGCTTTAAGGGTTAAAAACTGTTCCTGTGCATTATCAATAACTTCGACTTTGAAGCCCGTTTTTAATTTAACTTGGTCCAATATATAGTCACGATTAAGGGCTTCTCTAATAGCACTTGTCGCCACTGCGTAATAAGTTTTAATAGAATAATCGTCCATTGTTTTCTTGAAATTACTTAGGATTTCACAGATTTTGTCTACCGATTCAAAACTTACTTTTTCAGTTGTAAATGTATCGTGTCCCAGAACCGCAATCTTCCTGAAACTTTCAAGTTCCTTAAATTGACCAAATCTATTAATTTCACCAATTTTCATACGTATAGCATGAGAACCGACATCAATTGCTGCGATTAAATTACGTCTCATTTTGAACCTCCTATATTGACCCTATTATATCATAATTCTTTATCTTAACACTTTATTTTAATGGTACTTTTCTATAATTTAACTTTATTTTATGGTATACTGTATTAGATTAGGAAAGGCTTTGGAGGGTACTATGTCTGAGTTACAAACGGATATTGAACGTATAATTAAAAACCATATCAACCAGTTAACTGGCTTGAGACAACAAAAGAAATCGTTGCATATTTCCCATCAATATCACGATTTACTAGGTGAGCTTTATAATACAGATACGGATGGCATTGCATTCCTCAACCATTTTGGTCATTTGGAATATCATAATGTTGCCTTTTCCAAGTTTCTTATGTTGGACAAATATGACAAAAGTTTTAACAACATCTACAATTTGGACCAGTTACCTTTAACCATCACAACAGATGGGGAACGTATTCAAATCACCTATCCAAATAATGTTAAGCGTAGCTATGTTTATGCCTTCAAGATTGTTAATTTCCAAAAATCCATTTTACTACAATTGTCTTTTAAAGACACAAGTAAATATAGCGATTTGGCTGATGCCTTTGCCTTTTACAAAACTAGATACAGCCACTATATGAAAAACCTTAAGAACCCAATGTTCTTAATTGATGCTGAAGGCTTGATCGTACATATGCCTGACAATAATCTTGAATTATTTGGTAGAGCTATCAACAAACACCATAACGAAAGTATATTTGAAGCCCTACCATTTGATTATGCTAATGAAATCATTGAGAAAGTGAAATCTGTAACTTCAAAACTTGACGGACACTTTCTTCACCAAATAGAATATGATAAAATAATCACCGTTTATGATACAACCGTCCATAAAATCAATGACAATTTATTTCTCTGCACAGTTGTTGATGTTTCTGACTTAAATACCATGTCTAGTACCCTTGAATATTTAAATGCCTACGACTCATTAACTGGCTTCTATAACACAAGCTACTACGATAATTTGGTTAATAATTTTAACGATTCTGGTCATTTGCCAATTGGTGTCTACACTATTACTCTACAAGGTTTAAAGCAGGTCAATCTTAAACTTGGTCATCATCAATGTGATAATTTGCTAATTGATGTTGCTTTATGTATCAAGTCAGCTATTAGCCAACATGAAATACCTTGTAGAATATCTGGTGATACCTTCATTGTTTTCTTCCCGAATTGCTCAAATAAAACACTTGAAAAGTTTATTAAAACTATGGAACAGCATGTTTTAGCATTCAGAAGAAAATACCATGACTATCATATTACCTATGCACAGAAGAACATCCACATTTCAGATCACCAAGCTGACTTGAAGGCAATCATCAAAGGTTTACTTATCTAAGGTATTCTTAATCAACAACTTCAAAATAACATCTAGAGCAATCTCATCAGGTTGTTCTTTTTTATAACCCTTTATTTGTTCTAAAAGTGTCATCTTATAAGATTGCCAGTCGTAAACATTAAATCTGTTTTTCTTTAACTTTGTCATAAAGTATTCGATTAAGCCAATCAACAAAGACTCATAGGTCCAATCCTTTGTCATATTAAGCGTTGCCCGAACTTGTCCAAGCACTTCTTCAAAAATGTACCTAAGCGGGTCTTCCTGATTTGAAGGCCATATACTGCGAAGGACTAACACTTCTTCTTTCTTAATACTCGCAAAAGCTTTAACTATATCCTCAGATGTTGCCATAGACTGAAAATAGTATTTATCACCACTTAGATTCAAAATAACTTTCTTGGCATCATAATAGCCAAGATGCAAATTATATTTTATGCGTTTAAGATCAAACTCTAACAGATCCCCTAAATCTTCTCTTGGTTCTATGACATAGATGTTACGTTCAGAGCCATCATAACTTCTCTGAATACCCAACTTCCCACCAAGCTTTATAACCACAACATTCTTGTAGCCTCTATTTAAAATCATATTGATTGGTGAATTATCGTAGAACCCACCATCTAGATAACTTTTACCATCAAAACCTTCAGACTTAAACATTGGTACGTAAGAAGACGCAAGTATATAATCACCCAAAAGACCGACAGGCATATCCTCAAGGAATAACTCTTCTGGCTTCTTATCGGTTAGGTTCACTGTCACTAAACCAAAAGTAATACCACTATCTCTAATAGCTGTTTCATCAATATGGCTTTTGATCAAGTGTCGCATAGGTCCAATATCAAGACCACCATCTTTAATAACTTTAATAACACCATTGGTCAAAGCCGAAAAGTCTACGTTCTTTAAATCAAGCTTTTTAATAGCAGTTACGCTTTCAATCATTTTATCCTCAAAGGCAAAAACACTTCTGTAATCTAACTTTTCCCAGATTTCATAACCTAGTTCTAAGTCATCCTGACAATAAATCGCACCATTAAGAGCACCAACAGATGTACCAGCAACGGCTTCTACCTTAATATCATAATCTTTTAGTGCCTTCAATGCCCCCATCTGATAAGCACCTCTTGCACCTCCACCATCAAGCACTAGGGCATAGGTTAAATCGATCTTCATATAGTCTTCCTCTTCCTTTAATCTATCATTATTATATCACAACTTACCCAATATGAAGAAAGAGCTGACCATAAAGACGTTAATATCTTTATGGTCAACTCCTATATCATTGTCCTACGACAGATTGCTTCTGTTTTAAGACATAAAAACTATAATAAACGATCAAACCAAGAAATAAACCAATATAGTAAGTGACAAAACGCCACAAAAGTAAAATCACAGTAATGTGGCCACCAACAATCGCTCCGAAAAGAGCAATAAAACCGAACTCAGCCCCTCCCGACGCACCTGGTATTGGTACCATCGACGTAATTAACATCACATATGCACTTAACATAATACCTTGGATCAAACTTAAGCCATTAAAACCGATAGTACGACAGACAAAATAGACTACCGAATAGAAACTTAATAATTTAAGAATATTCAATGTAAATGTCTTTATAAAGAGAACTGGATTTGTTATGATCTCTCTTACATTTTCATGAAATAGACTCATTTTCTGATTTAAATTTTTTTCCAACCTAATGTTATGTTTTTCACCAAATATTCTACAATGTATAAACATGAAAGGTGCTAAGATTAATCGTGTTAATGATGGGGATATGGCAATTAACAAGAGCATTAATACCACCCCAATGTTTAGGGCAAATCCCAAGAAAACCATAAGGCCTGTTACACCATTACTTACCTGAGCTGGCATAAAGAGCATACGATAAAATAAAGCTAAGGTTCCCATAACAACAAGAACTATTTGATACATGATAAAATTATGTAAAGTAGCACTTGTCACATGTGTTATTTGCATCTTTTCCTTTTTTGCCAAAACATAAATTTGAAAAGGTTGTCCACCTGTAGAAAATGGTGTAATGCCATTAAAAAACTGGGTAGCTATAACCAACTTTAATACTTTGACATAAGTCAAATCTGGTTCAAACTCACACATCATCAGATGAAGCGTTCTTGCTTCTATAAGCCAAAAAACAAACATACAGCCAATGGCTACTAAAAGATAATAGGGATTGGCATTCTTTAAGCTTACTGCAATGGATCCTATTTCCTTGTTGTATAGTGCATATAAAACCACCAATGTGATGATTAAAAACAATGTCACTTGCTTCTTACTTATTCTAAATTTCATGTCTCACTTCACCAACCAATCCCATATAGATTGATTGAAGTTGATAACCAACCTTCTCAAGACTTCTCTCTTTCACAACTTCGTAGCCTTCTTGTGTTAAGTCTTTCAGCTTCCTACTTGCAACTTGTTCTATTAACATTCTAAAGGTTTCATTATCATGGCCTTTATAACAATCAAGACCATCCGTTAGCCATTCGTCATAACAGGGGATATCTCTTACGACAATTGGTCGTTCATTGGCAAGGGCCTCTAACATAACAATACCTTCTGTTTCTTCATAAGTTGGCATGAAAAATACATCAGCCCCTGAGTAAGCTCCAAGTAAATTGTTCAAGTAACCAGGAAAATACACATTGTCTGGCGCAGATTGGATTGCCTCTCTTATATCCTTGGTGACCAAATAAGGGCTGGTATAACCACACCACATAAACTTATAATCTGGCAATTCATTGGCAATCTCAATAAAATCATGAATACCTTTTCGTCGAATCTGAAGACCTACTGATAAGACAATCTTATCTTCATCTGAAAATCCATACTCGTCTCTGAATTGCTTTGCGCTATTAGCATCATAGGCAAATTTCTCAATCTCAACACCGTTAGAAACAACTTCAATATGCCTATTCAAATTATATGTACTAAGTAACTTTTTACTGTAAGGAGTTGGTGTTACAATCACATCTCCTTGTTTATACACAAAGCTAATCCACCTCTTAAACAATGGTGCAATGGCATCAGCAAAGAAAAATGAATTCCTAAAGTCCTCTGCAGTACTATGAGCATGAACAACAACTTTCTTACCTCTTAGTCTTGCAATAAACGCTCTCATAACACTTACAAGACCAACTGTATTAATATGAATAACGTCATAATCAAATCCATAACCATTAATCTGACAGGGAATGTGATTTACCTCTAATGCTTTTTGTTGATGTTTTATGGCTTTCCCAACACCTGATTTTGCAATAAATCTAAGTCCTTCTGAATATAATTGAACTTTCATAAGTTGCCTCCTTTATACAATGGACATGACCGCCTTATGGTTCAAAGCTTTATAAACATGTTCAATTGACTCTCCAAATATCTCTTTTGACAAGGCTTGCACCTTCTGGAAACCTTGTTCTGTTATCGCTTGTGTTTCCGTTATGTTGTTATAGGCTGATATCACCTGACTTCCTAATTGGGATTCTTCCTTAAATAATCGACCACTAACACCATGTTCTACAATCCCTTTAATATTCAAATCATCATACACAATAATTGGGATTCTTGATGCCATGGCTTCAACGATGGTTAAACCTTGAGTTTCTGATTGAGATGCATTAACAAATAAATCTGCCATACAGTAGTATTTACCAACATCTTCAAATGGCACCTGGCCAATAAATGAAATATGGTCGTTCAGCTTCATTTCTTCTACCATGTATTCTAACGTTTGTCTAAAGGGACCATCCCCAACAATAACCAACTTGGCCTTTGGAATGAATTTCAGGATCCGTGGCATTTGTCTAATAAGAACATCCACACTTTTTTCTTTACTGACTCTACCTAGTGATAACAAAACAAAGTCATCCTCTGCAATGCCATGCTTTTCTCGCAATCTACCAGTCACCTCTTGATCGTATTGATGAGAGAATGCCTCTACATCAATACCTGTTGGCACCACATATATCTCATTTTGTACTCCATAACTTCGAAGTGCAGTTCTCGTTTTCTCAGAAGGAGCAATAATACCATCGTACTTTCGAACATATCTTTTACTAGTAGAGGTAATAATCTTCTTTACAATACCCTTGCCGTACTTATGATCAAAGACATAATGGGTATAATCCTCATACATGGTGTGGTATGTGTGAACAATTGGTATGTTAAGAATAGATGCTAAATGTTTTCCAATCATACCAACTGTAAATTCAGTGTGAGTGTGAATCACATCCAAACCCAATCTTTTGATTTTCCTATAAGTCTCATTATATAGAGGGATGCCAAGTCTGAACTCCTTACATTTGGTAAATGGTAAAGAAGGAATTCTAAGCACATTATCCTTCTCATCTATATATTCTGGCACAGCTACAGTCACCACAGTCACCTTATGCCCTCTAGCTATTAATTCTTTTTCAAGTATCTCAACGGATGTCACCACGCCATTTACTTGTGGTGCATAACAATCTGTAAATAAACCAATATGCATTTTGTCACCTCATACTCTCTTTTCTCTTTTTTGTTCTTTTCTATTATTTATCTTTCATCTGCCTCTTACTCTAACACCCAAAAATTAAGTTTCCCTTAATTTTCTATTATGCCTTCCTAAAAGCTTAATAAGTTTGATATTGCCAAAAGATATTGTATACCAAATCCATACATGCTAAACTATACAAAACCACATATAAAGAGAGAGGACGGCCTACTCAGGTCATATATAATCTATGAAATCAATCAAAAAAAGATGGCGTAGTATCACCATCGTTTACCTAATTAGTGTTTATTTAATTACTGTTGTTACCTTAAAACAGCCACTTAGCACCTACTTCATATTAGCAGGTGCATACTTTGCTGTTTTTATACTTACATTTCTTGGCACAACTGTCGGTGTTGTAGGCATTCTTCTACAAATCATCACTCGCCAAGAGACTATCGTCTACCCTTTTTACGCAGCCGCCTACAAATTAGGGACCATGAATACAACAATACTAGCATCTTATGGCCTAATCTTACTTAGACAGGAGAAAGCTGCAGTTGCCAAAGACTGCTTTGAAAGAGCACTAGAGAATACAACATATTTCCTAACAACCAAAACACTTAAAGGAAACACCAGCATAGCACAGTGGAAACTGGGTAACATCGAAGAAGCTATTGAGACTTATCAATATATCTTAGATAAATACTCAAAAGATGAGAAAAGTTACCAAGAAGAGTTTGGCTATTCCCAAGAAGGTGTTGAGGCCATTGTTAAAGATAATCCTTATATGTATCCACAAGACTATACAACCCTTGGATACTTATATATCTTGAACAAAGAGTATGACAAAGCAACGTTCTACACAAAGGCTGCCATTGCTTCAAAAGAGAAATACGCAGCAGCCTATGACAACCTTGGACAGATTGCTTATTATCAAGATGACTTTGAGCTTGCTAGAACTCATTTTGAAGAAGCCTTAGAACTTAATCCAAAACTCGCTGATAGTTTATACTTTATGGGTTTAGTTGAAAAAGCTGAAGGAAATACAGAGACAGCTATGGGCTTTCTTAAGAAGGCAAAAGCCTGTAAGTTAGATGGTTTAAATACTATTACATATAAAATGATTGATGATGCTATGAAGGCATAGATGTGAATTAAATCTATCATATCTCCTATCCGTGTTATCTAATCTTTGATCCGTGTTATTTTTTGTCTTTTATTGTATAGCAAAAGAGAATAACCACATCAGGTCAAAACCATCTGCATTTATCCTCTTTTATCCATGTATCCTTTTATTTTCTTTTTTAATCAAATTAGCGACGTTGTCTTACCACTTCATACATCATAATGCCTGCAGCCATAGCTACATTGAGACTTTCAGCCACTTCATTCATTGGAATCTTCACCAATTGAGTACAGGCATTTGCAACAAGATCACTCATACCATTCCCTTCATTACCAACAACGACACAGACCGAACTTCTATAATCAACCTCATAATGTGTTCCACTTCCATTAAGATGGGTGCCTATAACTTCATAAGCTTCTGCTTTCATCTTTTCTATTGATTGTACCAAGTCAACGTCTTGTTCAATAGATAATCTAAATATGGCACCCATAGTCGCCTTCACTACTTTTGGATTATATAGATCCACTGTACCTTTTGATAATAGAACCCGTTTCACACCAGCCGCTTCAGCTGTTCTAAGCAAGGTCCCTAAGTTTCCTGGGTCTTGTACACAGTCTGTTGCAATCACAAAGTCTTTATCCACAGTTTGGGGCGATTCATCCCCATCCTCAATCCTAACCCACATTAATACACCTTGTGGTGTCACTTCTTGACTCATTGCCTTTAAGATCTCATTTGTTACTGTGTACAGCTTAATGTCTTGGCTTTCAATCCCTTTTTTTACTTCATCTAAATGAGGCTCCAGTGCGAAGACCACCTTCAATCGCTCTAAAGGAATTTCTCCAAACATTCTAAACCCTTCTGCTACAAAAAGTTTTTGTTTATGCCTAAAGCTAGATTTTCTTTGTAACTTGATGGTCTCTTTTACCAAGGTATTACTTAAGCTAGTGATCATTATTTTTCCCTTTTTGCCACATTAATCTTCATAAGGTCAGAGTTTGCACCAATAACAACTAAGACATCCGATGATTGTAAAACCAAATCTGGTCCAGGAGTGATTGAGATGCTTTCACCCTTTCTAATCGCCATAACGTTAATACCATAATTAACACGCATATTTAACTCTTTTAAACTCTTACCGATCCATTGATCAAGCACTGCCGTTTCAACAATACTGTAATCATCAGACAGTTCGATTTGATCAACAAAGTTTTCTGAAATCAGGTTATTGGCTATTCTAACACCAATTTCTCTCTCCGGGAATATAACTTTATCAGCACCCACTTTTTCAAGTACTCTTTTATGGATATTGTTTTGAGCTTTCGCAAGAATATAGGGCACACCTAGTTCTTTTGCTAAGATAGTTGACATGATACTTGCTTGCAAATTATTTGAGATGGCAATAACGGCCACATCAAAGTTACCTACACCTAATGCTTTCAGAGCATCTGCATCGGTTACATCTGCCTGTACAGCATGTGTCACAATATCCGATACATCTTGAATAACTTCTTCTACCATATCAATTGCCAAAACTTCTTTGCCGTTATCTGCCAATGTCTGTGCCACACTACGACCAAATTTACCTAATCCAAATACTACAAAATCATTACTTGCCATTTCCTTCTCCTCCGATTATCCAACCATAACTTTCTCTTCAGGTTTTCTGATTTTCGTATGACTCTTTTTATTTCTAAGTGAAAATGCTACTGCCATTGTAATAGGCCCTAAACGACCAATAAACATAGTCACACTCATGATTAGTTTTCCAACCACCGTCAACTTGCCTGTTTGACCTAATGTAAGTCCAACTGTGGCAAATCCAGATACAGCCTCAAAGAGAATATCCATAAAGCTACCAACCTCTGTTAAGGTAAGTATGGTTGTCACAGTCATAACCACCATTAAACTGATCATAATAACGGCCAATGCACGTTTTACAATGCTTTGTGGTATACGACGGCCAAAGGCTTCTGTATCCTGCTTCGCTCTAACCACTGATAAAACTTCTATAAAAATAACACCAATTGTTACAGTCTTCACACCACCTGCTGTTCCCGCTGGCGAACCACCTATAAACATAAATAAGATGGACATGAACTTAGATGCATCTGTCATACGCTCAAGTGGCATTGTGTTAAAACCAGCTGTTCTGGTAGTAACTGATTGGAACAATGCACCAAGAAGCTTGTCTTTAAGCGACAGGGTTCCAAGGGTCTGATCGTTAAAACCTTCCATCGCAAAGAAGAATATAAATCCTCCTACGATTAATGAGACTGTAATCACAAGTACTAGTTTTGTATGTAATGATAGTTTTCTAAACCAATGTTTAAAAGACCATCCCTTTTGATATTGATTTTTTGATACTTTGATGACATCAATCCAAACCGTAAAACCTAAACCACCAAGTATAATCAACAGCATAATCGTAAAGTTTATTAAAACATCACCATTGTAGGCAACCAAACTCGTTTTACCAAGTATATCAAATCCTGCATTACAAAAAGCTGAAATTGAGTGAAATAGACCAATAAAAATACCATTAAAACCATATATGGGAACAAATTTAATGGCTAATAGCAAGGCTCCAATACCTTCTATCATAAGGGTACCAATGACAACATTTCTAATAAGTCGAACCATACCAGCTAAAGTATATTGGTTAAGAGCTTCCTGAATAATCATCCGTTCTTTTAAACCAATTTTTCTACCTAAAATCATAAACAAAGTGGTTGCTATGGTCATAAAGCCAAGACCACCTATTTGTATCATGATAAGAATGACAGCCTTACCAAAAACTGTCCAATGTGCAGCAGTGTTAACAACCACCAAGCCTGTTACACATACAGCTGAAGTTGCTGTAAATAGTGCATCGATAAAACCAATGCTTACACCACTTTTACTTGCTATTGGCAAGTTGAGGAGTAATGTGCCTATGGCAATTAACAACATGAAACCCAGAACTAATATCTGAGTTGGTTTTAAATCAATATCTATCTTTCTTCTTTTCCTTGTCATCTACCCACTCTCCCACTTCAGATTTTCTCTTATTATTATAGTAGTAATGATTATAAAAAGCAACAAAACCCACAATTGGATTATATAGCAATTTTTATTACATTCTGCTATAATGTCATAAAAAACCTTGGAGGTCAACCATGATCAAACATATTGTTATATGGAATATAAAAGAAGACATTGATAGAGATGAAGCCAAAATCTTAGTTAAAGAAAAGTTAGAAGCACTCTCTGACTTGGTACCATCTCTCAAACATATCGAGGTAGGATTTAACTACAACTCTTCAGGTGCAGCTAAAGATATCTGTTTGTATAGTGAATTTGAAACAAGAGAAGATTTAAATAGCTACCAAGTCCATCCAGCACATGTTGAGGCTGCTGGTTATGTGAAATCAGTCACTTGTGACCGTATTGTTGTTGATTACGAAGTGTAGGCTAGAACAAAGGACAGATTGTTTATCCAATCTGTCCTTTTAATATGTTTAAGAGTTAAGTAATTCATCCATATCTACTACTTCACCTTCATATCCTGATACTATACCTAAGCAGAAATTTGCTCCATCGTACTCTAGGCTCCATGTTAATATATTATAGTCATGTATTTCATGATTTTCATCAATAATCTCAGGAATACCAATATCCGCTATATTACCTTCTACATCAAATAGAGAAATAGCATTACCTGCTATGATGTTACATGATTCCTTCATTACTTCTAAACTTACTTCATCATAAAGCTCATCTGTAACATCCTCAACATGTTCAAGTTCCAACATAGCCCTAGACATAGCTTTCACAAAGGTTCTATTGCCCGACAAATAAAATGCACCGGTCTTCGGTCCTTTAAATGGTATGATGACGGTAAGATCAAACAGCTCAACACCTCTGTTAACTCCAGCCACAGACAATGGCAAATCAATAACATTGTTGGACTTCAAGTAAATCTTACATGACTCAACATAAAGATCAAGTACAATTGGTAAGGAGAAGAACTTAATGAACTTAGCTTGGTTCTTAGGCAAAAGTAACTTCACAGTTGTACCAAAATCCATAATTGACTCTACCCTAACAGTTCCACCAATTCTCTCTACTTCAGCCTTAACGGCTGCCATACCTACACCACGTCCGCTAATATCATCCGCATAACTTTTTGTCGAAAAGTTGGGCTCAAATATAAGTAACATAAGTTCTTCTTCAGTCATTGCATCTGCTTGTTCTGTTGTGATAATTTCTTTATTAATTGCCTTATTTCTAACTTTACCAAGGTCTATCCCTCGTCCATCATCAGAGATGGTCACTTCAAACAAGTTACCAAGATCATCAATCGAACATGCAAGTTCACCATAAGGAGATTTACCAATCATCATACGTTCTTCTTCCTCTTCAATACCATGTTCAATACAGTTATTGAATAAATGAACCAAAGCCCTAAAGACATCTCTATAGAAGAATGTATCTATAAACACCTCATCACCTGACAAAGTAGCAATATTAATGGTCTTACCTTTTCGACTGGCAATTTTAACACTTTCCTTAGCATAAAACATCAACACGTCGCCAACTGACTTATAAAATATTTGTTCCATGATGTTGAGTATTAATGATGCCTCTTGATCATAGAAATGACGCCTAACCGTTTGATAAACCTTTTCTAAATTATTCTTATTAACAGATAGATAAACCTCATCTTCAAAGAAAGAGCTACCTGTAATTTCAGTCACAATTTCAAGATCTTCGTAAATGGTATTACGCATCTCGTTACCAATATCTTGAGCAATGGTTTTACCAGCAATAAGTTGATCTTCTAGATCGTGTAAGAAAGGTACAATATGCATAAGGTTATACATACCAAAGTTGCCCTTAAATGTGTGAATTTTGTTCATAAGCTCCAGATCGTCATAGATGTCTTCCATTACATCCCCAGTGAATTCAATAAACTCATTCAGCAACTCTATTAAGTCGTCTCTATTAAGCATAGTTGAGACAACCATCTTCAATTTTTGCTTCTCAGTAATCATGGTCATCTCATATACCTTAGTTTCAGTTACATCTGACATAACCACAACTAAGGCTACAATCTCATTGTCCTTCTTCTCTGGTTCATAAGTTAACTTAAAGTATTTATCATTTATTTTCAGTTCATCAGGAAATAGTTCAAAACATACACTTGCTGCTATCTTTTTCTTAAAATAGTTACCAAGTAATTCAGTTAAGAACTCTTTATCTTCATCTGTTTCACAAATAAGTTCTCCAAGTTCCACCCCTTTAATATCTCTGCCAAAAATTGTGTTACAAACTTGAGTTAAGACATTGATGATAATGCCATTCTGGTCTACTCGGAAGAATCCCTCACCCATATTATTAAAGACATGTTCTTGTTGAAGTTTTAAGACTTCAGCTTCCTTTGTTTCTCGCCTTCTTGCTTCCAATAATTCTGTTACAATCATATAACTTAAGAAGAACCAGAACATACATAGAGGTGCAATTCCAATAGTTGTGATACTTAAATCTCTTCTAGACACAATAAATGATGGTAAGTAGTGAACTATAACAGTCATAACTATTGTTGTACATATACCAAGTGCATAGTTTCTTAGTTTTTCATCCTCTGTAGATTTTGTTAACAATATAACTGAATACACATTCAGTCCAATCATAACCCCCATGATACCTACTGCGCTGTATTCATAACCTGTAACCGTTCTTGTAAGAAAGGTAATACCTACAATAGACAGGGCAATTAATGGACCAAAAAGTTTAATATGTAATCGACGTTTAAAGAATCCCGTGGCGAATAACATACATAAAGCAGCAGCAAATATGAGCAACCGCTTCATTTTATAGAACCATTCAAAACTAAAAACATAATAGTTAACCCCTAGTAACTCAGTGGCGTAAATACTCATCAGTATGACAGCAGCACTTAAGTATATATAGGCAGTGCCATAACGCTTATCTCTAACTCTAATGAGTAACATTGAAATAAAAATCATCACAATACCAAGTAACAAGGTGCCATAAACAACAAAGCTGGTTATTTGCCTATCAAAATTTATAAATTTGGTTATCTTCAGGCGCGTTACTTCATCAACAATTTGCACACTTCCAAGAAAGCCGGTTCCTAGAACTGACCTTGCTCGTATGTGAAATGTGTTGTCCTCTATGATTTCACTTTCTGGAATTGTAAAAACGTGAGAAATTTTAGACGTGTCACTAAGACCATTAAGGAAATCCCCAACGGTTCCAATATAATGCTCATTAAAATAAACGCGATAAGCATTATCACTTAAATACCCAAGAACTAGGTACTTTTCATCACTTGTTAATGTATCTAAATCTGATTTTGATACATTAAAAGTATAATCAATCCACTCTGGATCATCCGAACTCTTTAGCCTAAACTTGGCATCACCATAGTAGGAATCAATTTCGTTTGTTGGAATATGTAATCTCCCATCATCGTTTAATGCGACAGATTCATCCATAAGTTGTATCAGGATCAAAACAGCACACAAAAACACACCAAAAGCAATAATGTATTTTACTGACTTTAGGTTTTTCATATTATAGCTCCCAGAGAACTTGTTCTACCACCTCTTTGAATCGATCTGTTTCAAAAGGCTTAATAATAAAGTGTTTTGCGCCTTTTTCTAATGCCTTTAACACCATTTTTTTCTGGTTAAGGGCACTAACCATAATAATATTTGCTTTTGGGTATTTACTAACAATGGCTTCAACAGCCTGTAAACCATTCATGTTCGGCATAGATATGTCCATAGTTACTATGTCTGGTAATAATGTTTCAAACTTTTTAAGTGCTTCATTACCGTCAGTTGCTACCCCAACCACCTCGTAATTAAGACTTTCAACAATTTTCACCAGCTTATTTCTCATTAATACAGAATCATCAACAATGAGTACCCTTACTTTTAAATCCATATCGTCACCCCGCTATTAGTATTTTGTAATTGATCGGTCATCTTACTACCTCCAAAATGTCATTTCTATACATTAGGTCAACCCCACTAGCCACTAAAAAGGTATTTTGATAATCATTTACACCTCATAATTATTCTCACTTGAATAGAACAAAACGGTGATATTTTCTATAATATCCCCGTAGTTACTATAATTATACACTTCTCCTTTTTATTTGTCTAGTAATGAAGCTTCTATATAATGTATGGTTATGATTAATTAATCTCAAATCCCTATGCTACCTTTACACCACGGCGGATTTGAGCTATAATGTAGTGATATTTTAGGTCTATGACCTACACAATAAGATCAACAACTAGGAGTGAATGATATGTTTACAAACGAACTAACAAGAATACTAAGCAATGCTTTTGAAGCTTGTGGCTACGATCAATCTTACGGTCAAGTGGTTACTTCTGCTAGACAAGATTTATGTCAATTTCAGTGTAACGGAGCAATGAGTGCAGCAAAAGCTTATAGAAAAGCACCATTCATGATTAGTGACGAGGTCGTTAACCACCTAAAAGCAGACCCAGAATTTAACCATATATTTTCAAAAGCTGAGATGGTAAAACCCGGTTTTATCAATTTATCTCTAACTGATGCTTATATAGCAAAATCAATTGATGGTTTACGTAATGACCCACGTTGTGGTGTACCACTTGCTGACACCCCTCTTAAAATTGTCATTGATTACGGTGGACCAAATGTTGCTAAACCTTTACATGTTGGCCACTTAAGACCTGCCATCATTGGTGAGGCCATTAAACGTCTTTTTAAGTACCTAGGTCATGACATCATTGGTGATGTTCACCTTGGTGACTGGGGGCTACAAATGGGTATGATTATTATTGAAGTGGAACGTCTATACCCTGACCTACCTTATTTTGATGAAACGTTTGAAGGTGACTATCCTTCAGAAGCACCTTTCACCTTCCACGAATTAGAGGAAATATACCCACAAGCAAGCGCTCGTTGTAAAGAGGACCCTGCTTATAATGATAAAGCCAAAAAAGCTACATTTGATTTACAAAATGGTCGTAAAGGTTATCGCGCCTTATGGAAACACTTTGTTGACTTATCCATTAGTGATATAAAAACAATCTATGATCGTTTAGATGTACATTTTGATTTATGGTTAGGTGAAAGTGATAGTAATGATTACGTTGAAACTGTCACCAATGTTTTAAAAGACAAAGGTGTTCTAGTTGAGAGTGATGGTGCCTTAGTTGTTGATGTCACAAGAGAAGATGATAAAAAAGAAATTCCACCAATTATATTATACAAGTCAGATGGATCAATTTTGTATGGTACTACAGATTTAGCCACGATTGAGCAAAGAGTTAAAGATTACCAACCTGACTATATTTTTTATGTTGTAGATAACCGCCAGGCAACACACTTTTTACAAGTCTTTAGATGTGCAAGTGATCATGGTATAGTACCTGAAGCTTGTGGATTAGAACATCTTGGCTTTGGTACAATGAATGGTAGTGATGGACGTCCATTCAAGACAAGAGATGGTGGCATCCTCAAATTAACAGATTTCATCAATATGGTAGAGCAAAATGCGAGAGAGAAAATCACTGATAAAGAAGGTTTAGACATCGACGAAACAGCTAGAATTGTTGGTTTATCCACTTTGAAGTTTGCTGATTTATCTAACTACAGATTAAAGGACTATATATTCGACTTAGATAAGTTTTCATCCTTCGAAGGTAAAACAGGACCATACATCCTATACTCATATGTGCGTATTAACAACATCATGAATAAACTTGCTGCTGAGTCCTTCGAGGCTTCAACAGTACTAGCTCCATCATCGGATATTGAAAGACAACTCATGTTAAAGCTTGATACTTTAACTTCTGCCCTTGAATTAGCAGCTAAAGACAGAGCACCTAACATCATCTGTGAATATGTATACGATGTAGCCACCTTAGCTAATGGCTTCTATCATACCCATCACATCATTAATGAAGAAGATCTTGATAAAAGAGCTTCTTGGATGAGTTTACTTCAGCAGACAAAAGCTACCTTAGCTTTATGTCTAGACATTCTAGGCATTATTGTACCTGAGAAAATGTAGAATAATTCATTATTCTTAAAGACAATCTTATAAAGCAATTGAAATACAGGTGTAATACCTTCATTACACCTGTATTTTTTTGATTATATAGAAATATACCTTAAGGTTTTCTTCCCCCTTCTCTATTTTAGCTTGTTAACGTATTGATTTATCCATTTGTCTACGCTATAATAACTCACAGTACCTATAGGCAGAGAATCACTGCCATTAGAATAAGAAAAGGGGCAAATCATGATCAATCTTTTTAAAGATGGGTGTTATTACATCCAGGACACACTAATTGAAACCAATATAGATAGTGTGAATATCGAGCAAATCAATACAACACTTTCAAGTAAAGGTATTGGACCTGTTAAATCAGAGGATTTCATTCAAAGTGAAGCCAAGAAACAAACAATGGCTTATGACATTTTAGAGAAACACAACACAAGCGACTCAATGGACCAACTTGGCATCCGTTTTGATGCAATGGCTTCACACGATATAACTTACGTTGGTATTATTCAAACTGCACGGGCATCAGGCCTTGAAGAATTCCCATTACCATACGTACTGACTAATTGTCATAATAGCTTATGTGCAGTTGGTGGTACAATCAATGAAGATGACCATATATTCGGTTTATCCGCCGCCAAAAAATATGGTGGTATTTATGTGCCTGCCCATCAAGCTGTCATTCATTCATTTATGAGAGAAACAATGGCTGGTTGTGGCAAAATGATTCTTGGTTCAGACTCACACACACGTTATGGTGCTCTTGGTACTATGGCTATTGGCGAAGGTGGTCCAGAGCTTGTCAAACAATTACTTAAGAAAACATACGATATTAAATACCCAGGCGTTGTAGCCATCTACCTTGAAGGTAAACCTGTCAAAGGTGTTGGACCACAAGATATAGCCCTCAACATAATTAAGGAAGTTTTCGCTTCAGGATTTGTAAAAAATAAAGTTATGGAATTTATTGGCCCTGCAATTAAAGACCTTACTGTTGAGTTCCGTAATGGCATTGATGTTATGACAACAGAAACAACTTGTTTAACATCTATTTGGGAAACAGATGAAGCAGTTAAAGATTATTTGGCTATACACGAACGTGAAGATGAGTATAAGGAATTAAAACCTGGGGCTGTTGCCTATTATGATGGTTTGGTCAAAATTGATTTATCTAAAATCAAACCTTCTATTGCTCTACCTTTCCACCCAAGCAACGTCTTCACCATTGATGAAGTGAACGAGAACCCTTATGAAATTCTTAAGACTGTTGAAGAGAACGCTAAATCAATCTTTGGTAACAATGCCATCGATTATAAACTTACAGATAAAATCAAAGATGGCAAGCTCTATGTTGAGCAAGGGATTGTTGCTGGATGTGCCGGTGGTACATATGAAAACATCGCAATCATTGCAGATATGTTAGAAGGTGCCACTGTTGGTAACGATACTTTTATGTTAAGTGTTTACCCAGGTAGTCAACCTGCCTTCTTTGAACTGAATAAAAACGGCGCTATTAATAAGTTAATGGAATGTGGTTCTGCCGTTAAGACCGCCTTCTGTGGCCCATGTTTTGGTGCTGGAGATACACCTGCCAATAATGCACTTAGTATCAGACATACAACTAGAAACTTCCCTAACCGTGAGGGATCAAAACCTTCAGAAGGACAAATATCATCTGTAGCTCTTATGGATGCTAGAAGTATTGCTGCAACAGCTATGAATGGCGGTGTTTTAACACCAGCAACTGCTGTTAATTTACCAGATACCGTTGAAACGTATCATTATAACAAGAAGATCTATGACAACAGAGTCTACAATGGTTATGGTAAAGCAAGACCAGAAGAACCACTCCTATTTGGACCTAATATTAAAGATTGGCCAGCAATGATCTCATTGACTGACAATCTACTACTTGAAGTCGTTTCAAACATTCGTGATGAAGTGACAACAACCGATGAATTAATTCCATCTGGCGAAACATCATCTTTTAGGTCCAACCCACTACGACTTGCTGAATTTGCTCTTAGCCGTAAAGACCCTGAATATGTTGGCAGAGCCAAAGACAATCACCTTCTTGAGAAAGAAAGAGTTGAACTGGCATCAAGTAGCAGTGCTCCTTCAGCCAACCTTGCAGACTATTTTGCTAAAGCAGGTCTTGAGGCGGATGTTAAGACCCTCGAAACCACTTCAGTGGGTAGCATCATATACGCTAACAAGCCAGGCGATGGCTCAGCTAGAGAACAAGCCGCTTCTGTACAAAAAGTATTAGGTGGTTGGGGTAACATTGCAATTGAATATGCCACTAAACGATATAGAAGTAACCTTGTTAACTGGGGCTTATTGCCACTGATCACAACAGATGAAAATTTAGCTGTTGATATTGGTGATATGATTCTTCTGAAAGATGTCAAAGAATCCGTAGCTTCTGGAAGTGATACCATTAAGGCCACTGTCTTTGGCGCTGAGACTTATGATATTGAGTTCAAGATTCCTGAGATGAGCCAAAATGAGCGTGAAGTCATCTTAAGCGGTTGTCTGATCAACTATTACCAAACCCATTAGAATCATAATGCAGGAGCCAAAGCTCCTGCATTTTTTATGTACATATATTGAAATTAGACCAATATCATGCTATACTTCCGTTTCAAATAACAACTAAGGAGGTAACAAATGAACTATCATCCATTTGTCGAAAAAGACCTTGGACGTATGAATAAAGTTAAGTTGCTCATGATACTACCTCTTTCCTTTTTACTCATAGGCATTGGGTCAAGTATAGTGTCAACAGGCTTTAGCCAACTTATAAAAGGACTTAAAGACATTATCTTCTCTCCAACAATCCTCATGACAGATTTTCTTGAGGTTGGTGGTATCAGCTCAACCTTTGTCAACGTGGCAATTATCAGTTTTATTAATCTACTCATTATCCATCACTACAAGCTCAAGATTAATGGTGTCCTTATTGCAGCTTTTTTCACCTTGATTGGTTTCTCTTTCTTTGGAAAGAATATTTATAACATCATCCCAATCTATATAGGTGGTTTTCTTTACACAAGGTATCAAAAGATTTCTTTCAAGGAAATCATCGTTGTGATTATGTTTGGAACTGCATTAGCTCCCATTATTAGCGAAGTAAGTTTCTTAGGAATATTCCCACTCCATATCGGTGTTGGTATTGCCCTTATCGTAGGTATATTTATTGGTTTTGTCATCGTCCCTTTATCCTCTCATATGTTACGTTTCCATGATGGCTACAACATCTATAACATTGGCTTTACAGCCGGCATCATAGGCACCTTATTAACTAGTCTGTTTCGTAGCTTTGGCCTTACTATAGAACCTGTGGATATTGTTTTCAGACAAAATCAACCCATAATTATCAGCTTCCTAATACTACTCTTTGTAGGACTCTTCATTTTGGGTCTATACATCAACAAGAATGCTTTAAGGGAATATAAGTACATACTTCCTTATAAAGGTAAGTTAGTAACAGATTTCACCCACCTCGTAGGTTATGGTGTTACTTTCATAAATATGTCCATACTGGGCTTCTTGGGTCTTATCTATGTCTTAGCTGTTGGCGGTATCGTTAACGGACCAACTATAGCAGGGATTACGACACTCTTTGGCTTTGGTGCTTTTGGTAAACACCCTAAGAATTGCCTGCCTATTGTGTTAGGTGTTATTGTTACGGCACTATTTTTTGGATATGATTTATCCTCAACAGGTATCATACTTGCCGTCTTATTCTCTACAACCTTAGCACCTGTCGCCGGAACTTACGGACCTGTGATAGGCTTCATAGCAGGTATTCTTCACATGATATTGGTTACCAATGTAGGGGTTGTTCACGGTGGCATAAACCTCTATAACAACGGTTTTTCAGGTGGCATCGTCGCTGGTATCCTTGTACCGATAGTAGATGCCTTTAGAAAGGATTGATTCCATGAAACACGAAGTCAAAAAGGTCACTCTTGTTGTTAATGAACTTTTAACCTATTTATTGTTAAATGGCGGCGAAAATATTGATGTAACAATCAACCATAATGTCAATTGCTCAAAAGTCACTTTCACTCAAAATCCCTGTCATTTTTCCCAAGAATTCATCGAGGCCCTTGAGCATAACTTAAACACCCAACGTCAAAATGAAGTTGAAGGTTATTATTGGAACTTAGTAGGTACGGACGATATTGGTGATGAACTCCATCTTGTTGGTGCCATGATTGATCATGCCACGGTCACATGTGTTAATCATGTACTCGTCATTGAAATTGTTCGAAACGGATGTCAAATATAAAACAAGCCCCTAGCAACTATGCTAGGGGCTTGTGCTCTAAATATGGACTTTAATCTTCTTTATGAATGCCATCACTATCTATACGAATCTTCTTATCTTTATACAACTTACCAATAGAGCGTTTGAACGCTTTCTTGCTCATGTTGAGGGCTCGCTTAATGGTGTCCGCATCCGTCTTATCATGATAAGGCAAGAAACCTTCATTCTCAATCAAAGCATTGTAGATATAAGATGCATCATCGTCCATTTGTAAATCAATTCTTTTGTTGACTGTCATATTCATTTTTCCATCATCACGTATTTTGGTAATACGACCAGAGACTGATTGGCCTACCCTCATACTTGGCATCACTTCATTACTAAGTATTAAACCAAAATACTTTTTATCTATTGCAACAAAGGCGCCAAGTTCATCGTTCATATCATAGATCACACCTTCTACAGCATCACCCACTTGATAGTCACCACCTGTTACAAGAAACTTTCTAAGCTTCTGAGTTGCACACAAACGGCCTGACTTATCTAAATATATGCCAACCATAACCTTATGGCCTTTTTTGACAGGGTCAAATTGTTCATTAAATGGTAGTAATACGTCTTTATCATAACCCCAGTGTAAAAAAGCACCGTAGTGGTTAGATTCAACACATTCCAGCAGACCTACTTCACCAAGTTCTACTAGGGGTGGTACAGTGGTTGCAACCATCTGTTTATTCAAATTCTTATAAACATAAGCTTCCACCTCTTGACCAAGCTCAAAAGCATCAAAGCCACCAAGGGACTCTATTTCTTCTTTTGGCAATGTCATACTATTTAGTAACTCATCTGGGTCAACATTAAGAAAAATACCAATCGGGGTTTTCTTGACCACATATAAGACTTGTTTCTTACCTAATTCAATCATAATTCACCTATTTCTTCCTAATTACATAGCGTTCTTCTTCTATAATATAACAGGAAGCCCCCATTCTAACAAGATAAATCTTGTTTGCTACCATAAATGTAACTCAAAAAAAAGAAGCCATTATCAATCGATAAAGGCTTTGCACTATAAATGCATTATATATATCAGGGGAGATCGACCAATAGTCTTAAAACTCATTGGTCTCTTAAGAGATGTACCGACATCTCTCAAATTATGAAAAAAACTATTCCACTACTTGCTAAGAACACACTAAAATTGTGTTATAACTCTATAAATGTCAAAATATAAAACAAGTTATTTTAATATTTATAGTTTCAAATAGTTTGATACTCAAAGTATATTTCATAGCACCCATTTTGTCAAGGGTTATGAACCCGTTTTTTTGGATTTGTCACATTGCACAAATCGTATTTTTCGCTTAAATATTGCCTATTCCTCATTGACAGCCTTATACTTCATTGCTACAATATATAGTGTATTTCGTAAAAAATACTACTATATATTGTGAATGAGGTGTACGCTATGATTAATGTACTGAAGCGAAACGGCTCTGTCAGCGTCTTTGACCCAGACAAGATTAATACAGCAATCAAGCTGTCCATGGCTGAGACAAAGAACAACGTTGATGAGGCATTATCTGCTTCAATTAGCGAGAGAGTATCTGAAGCACTTGAGGGTATGCAAAACCCAGTATCTGTTGAGGACGTACAAGATTTAGTTGAACAGTTCTTAATGGAATCCCCAAGAAAAGATGCAGCAAAAAGATACATTCTTTATCGTTATGAGAGAGATAAAACAAGAGACCACAGAACCAAACGAATTGATGGTAGACTGCTATCAGAAGAATTTATCAGCAAATATAAACACAGACCAAGTCCAATGAAACAACTTGGTAACTTTGTTTATTACAGAACCTACTCAAGATGGTTGCCTGAAGTTGGTCGTCGTGAATATTGGTGGGAAACTGTACGAAGAGCAGTTGAATACAACTGTAGCTTAGTCCCTACTACTAAGAATGAGGCAGAAAGACTTTATGACAACATTTTTAATCTAAGACAGTTCTTATCTGGAAGAACATTCTGGGTTGGTGGTACAGATGTTGCCAAACACTACCCAATGGCTAACTTTAACTGCTCCTTTGCAGTTATTAACAACTTCAACGCATACAAAGACCTTTTCTACTTATTAATGGTAGGTTCAGGTGTTGGTGTTCGTGTACTTAAAGATGATGTTGCAAGGTTACCAAAGTTAAGAACGAATTTTGAAGTGATTCACGAAGACTACACGCCAGTAGCTCGTAACACTAGAGAAGACAGTACAAGTTTAGAATTTGCTCACAACAACACTGTTAAAATTGTGATTGGTGATAGTAAAGAAGGTTGGGTACAATCTTTAGACTTCTATATTAAGATCCTCTACTCTAATGAGTACAGAAATATTAATACAATTGTTATTAACTATAACAACGTTCGCCCTAAAGGGGAACTTCTTAAGACATTTGGTGGTACTGCAAGTGGTCACTCCAGTCTTAAAAATATGTTCACAAAAATCACAGGCGTTATTAAGAAACGTGGTGTGGTAGTTGGCGAAGATGCTGTTAAGCTATTACCTATCGACTGTTTAGACGTTGCCAATATTATTGGTGAAAATGTCGTAGTTGGTGGTGTTAGAAGAACTGCAGAGATCGTCCTTGTTGATTCAGATGACAAAGAGTGTATTGAAGCCAAAAGTGCACTTTATAAACAAATAGATGGTCAATGGATTGTTGACAAAGATATCATCCATCGTCAAATGAGTAACAACTCCATTTACTACCAAGAAAAACCTTCAAGAGAGCAATTACACTGGCAAATACAGCAAATGCGTTATTCAGGCGAACCTGGATGGGTGAATGAAATTGCTGGTGCTAAGAGACGTCCTAATATGAATGGCGTCAACCCATGTGGTGAAATCCTCCTTGATACAAACGGTTTGTGTAACCTTACTACAATCAACTGTTTCTCTTTCGTGCAAGAAGATGGCAGCCTTAATAAAGACGGCTTATTTGAAGCTCAGCGTCTTTCAGCTAGAGCAGGTTACCGTATGACATGTGTTGAACTTGAGATACCTGATTGGAACTACACTCAAAATAGAGATAAGTTACTTGGTTGTTCACTTACTGGATGGCAAGATATGGTTAATGCCCTTGATTACACTAAAGATGATCAAGCCAAATTACTGAATGAGCTTCGTGAAGTTGCTCAGCTAGCCGCCAAGGAGTACTCAACTGATATCGGCGAAAATGAACCAATACTTGTCACTACCGTTAAGCCAGAAGGTACACTTAGTCAATTACCAACTGTTTCAAGTGGTGTGCATTATTCTCACTCTCCTTACTATGTTAGACGTGTAAGAATTAACGCAGATGATCCTCTTGTTAAAGTTTGCGAAGAGCTTGATTACCCGATCCACCCAGAAGTTGGGCAAGAATGGGAAACATGTTCTACCAAAGTTATTGAGTTCCCTGTTAAGGCTCCAGAAGGTACAACTAAGTACGATGTATCTGCCTTAGAGCAACTTGAGAACTACCGTTTATTTATGGACAACTATGTTGATCATAACTGTTCTATAACGATTCACGTTCGTGATAACGAATGGGAATTAGTTGAAGAATGGGTATGGGAGAACTGGGATGACGTTGTTGCCTTATCCTTCTTATCACTTGATGATAGCTTCTATCAGTTGTTACCATATGAAGCAATCACTGAAGAAGAATACAACACACGTAAAGATGATATGAAACCATTCATCACTAACCTCTTAAGCAAGTACGAGAAACACGAGACAGATCTTGACATCGGAACTGATGGCTGTGACACTGGTGTTTGCCCAATAAGATAATATATAGTAGTTTTAAGGGATATCTCATATGAGATATCCCTTTCTTATTGTCTAATACTATTTCCTCATCACTTCTTCCAAACTTAACTTTGGGACATGGAGTGTGTCACTACTATCTTTATAATACTTAAAATCACCAGAGTAGCTTTCTATAATTGCAGCCTCGTCAGGATACCCTAGAGCAATTATATACTTTAGTTCCAAGGATGGCTCTAGGTTCAATATCTCTGAGATCTTAGGCCGATTAATAGCACCCATCCAACAAGTGCCTATACCATAGGCCGTCGCGGTCAACAAAATATTCTGAACAGCCGCTCCAATATTCACCTCATGTCCAGACTCTTTAATACTTGTGTCTGCCACCACAGCGATATAAGCAACAGGTCTTTGCTTTTCGTTCGGAGCACCTTGACTACCAAGATAGGCCGCCCATTTTACATGTTCAAAAATTTGGTCCAATCTAGCCTGATCATCTATGATTTGATATTTTAAACATTGAATGTTTGCACCTGTTGGCGCTAGTCTAGCATTATCAATCATTTCAACTAGTAAGTTTTTGTCAATCTGCTTCTGCTTAAATCGTCTAATGGTGCGTCGACTTTTTATCATGTCTGTTATTGTCATACATCCCTCCATGTTGTCACCTCTACAGTTCTCTAAATTAATCTTAGTTTATGCTATTCAAACCTCTTACGATAGATTTATCATATCACACCAACCAAAAGCAACAACCATGAATTTTAAATATATCCTACATTATTGAAGCAGTTAAGGACCGCTATAGTAAGTCTAGAACTAATACCTAGTTTTAATATCCGACCGATACCACACAATAAGGGCAGATGAAAGTATACAGATTGTAATTGGCAACAACAAGTAGTGTTTCTCACTAAAGCGATTGCTTAGTAAAGAAAATAGGTAAAACTTTTTTGTGTACGTACCTCTAGTCATTAATTCGAAATAATAGTACAAAAAAGTGATCATATAACCAGTAACTATATTTCTAACAAGGATTGCAACAAACATACCTAGAGTGCCCATAGCAAGTGCACCAAGAACACTGCCAAGCAGTACCTGGTGAAACTGGAAAGAGGATGATAGTGCCTTAGCCAGCCCTAACATTAGGATAAGACTGATTACAACAACAAACAGCGAAAGTCCAATTCGTATCATATAACTAGTCATGGGTCTCCTAAGCCTTTGGTAGAGCAAGAATTGAATTTTGGTGGATTGATCAACCCTCATGATTCCAACCAATGCTAGAGGGCCAAGGAAAACAAAAACCTTTTCACTAATATGAAGTAACTCTTGTTGATTCAAATATCTTAGGTCAAAGAGGAAGAGGCAAAGTAACATATAAATTGGAATCAACCACCAGCCCGATTGAATCATTAACCTTATATTGTACTTCAACATATTTGCATTTGTACCATATAGGCATCCTCTAGATTAGGCTCAACTTCATCACCTATAAGCTCTTTTGTAACAAGTTTAACCCTAAAAAAATCACCCTCTTGTATTGTTGACATTACTTTATAATTGCTGATGATGTTGTCATATTGATCAAAGGGAACACGCAAAGACCTGACATAACCCTCAGCCCTTTTCACTAACTCTTTGTTAGCACCATCATAGACGATGTTACCTTCTTTAATAATTGCCACTCGATCACACGAGTGCTCTATATCACCAACAATATGTGTTGATAATATAACGGTCCTATCCATTGCGAATTTAGTAAGGAGTTGTCGAAATCGTACTCTTTCCTCTGGATCTAATCCTGCTGTTGGTTCATCTACAATTAGTATCTTGGGGTCATTTATTAGTGCAATGGCAATACCAAGTCGTCTCTTCATGCCTCCTGACAATGCTTTTACTTTTTTCTTCCGATCGTCAAATAAGTTCACTTTTGTTAACAAGTCTTTTGCCAATTGCTTTCTATCTTCTTTTGCTTTGATTTTACCAAGTATTGCCATATAATCCATAACTTCCCATACTGACATATTAGGGTAAACATCAAATTCCTGTGGTAAATAACTGACAAACTCTCGAATCTTAGCTTTGTCCTTTACATCAATGCCATCCATGATGACTTCACCCGAATTTTTACCTATCAATCCAGTCATAATTCTCATCAAGGTTGTTTTCCCCGCACCATTTGGACCAAGCAGACCAAACATGCCTTCACCAATCTCTAAATTCACACCAGACAAAGCTTGTACACTTCCGAAGGTCTTGTGAACATTTTTTATCTTAATCGCCATTATTTTTTAAACCCCCTCAAATTATTACTTCTCCTTAAGTTGTAAAAAACTGTAGCAAACACCAAGAATATAAGTGATATTCCAAAGTATAATAGCCTATTCAAAAAGATTTGATTTTTATACACCTCATACAGTTGATGATTCCCAAGATGATTAAAACGTATAATCATATTCGTCCAACCATAGCTTCCTGACAAGTTACCAGTCATCACTACAGCAAATCCGATGATTTCGTAAATCATGATTGCAACTATACTATTCCCAATTAGATAACTTAGTAACATAGCCAATGCAACACAAACCATCACACTTGGCCCTACCCAATAGAGTGTATAATACATGAAGGCAAAATAATCAATGATTACATCCATTTGATTCGCCGAAATAATAAACATTAATGTTTCTATTAGTGCAAGGCCCACAAATACACTCATAATTGAAATAACAAGGCCCACAAATTTGGCTGACACATAGGTGTAAGACTTAACTCTACTGCTGTAAATCAATTCACTCACTCCTGCCTTCTTATCTCTTGCAACCGAGTTTGTCCCAATGAATACCACAAATAGAAGGGCTACTATCCCCATATAGTCAGCGAACAAACGGCCATAAGCTCTTGTAAACCTATCCTTAGTTTTAATTTCCTCATACTCAGTCATTGCTTCATCATCGGTCATCTTTCTTGAAAAATTACGAAAATCTTCACTAAACACTGTTGATCCTGAGAACATCTCATCTATCCGGTTCATGTGATCATATACCTTCTTAAGTTCTTCCACCATTGTTTCATCCGATGCCAACTGCACTTCTGAAGGACTTATCAATGAATTAAAGAAATCACTGATCTCCTGCAATTGATCCTCATTCAGTTTCTTCTCTTTATATAGTGGGGCATATTTGACCACATACCCTTCTTGTATAACTTGCTCAATCTGTCTATAGGCCTCTTTGTAGATGTCTCTTTCATCCGTCATACGAATATAGCCATGATAGTCACCTTCTTCAGGCAATGATAGCCTGTTAAACTCTAATCCATACTGTGTTAAATAAAATAAAATTACTACAACGCCAAATAACAAGAATAACAAACTCTTATATTGATGTTTAATCTCTTTATATACTAGATTAATAAACATTGTGTTCTCTCCTTTGTTTGTATCCATTCTCCAAATAATAACCTGATATCATCAGATAAAATCCAACCAAATATATCAAATCAGTGAAGGAACCAAGAATAATGTAACCGACAACTATGAGACCTATCAATCCACCACTGATTAAGCCAAGGCTCTTCCTCATCCTTCTTCTATTCAATAACTTTTGTGCCATCTTCTTCTCAATTCTTTGTTCTTCAAGATCTATTTTATGCCACATACTATTCATATATCTAATGTGTTCATTATCAGTCATCCAATCACCTCTTTTTCTAATTTCATCTTCATTTTATGTCTGGCTCGATGAAGCGTTACTTTGAATGCGGCCACTGACTTACCCATAATCTTAGCTGCTTCTTTATAGGATAGACCTTCAACATCAATAAGGTATACAGATGTCTTGTATGGTTTACTCAACTCATCTAATGCCTTATAAATCATTTCTCCGAGTTCACTATTTAGTAGTTCACTTTCAGGGCTTTGTTGATTGCCCCTAATAATATCATTGTCATAGACTAGCTTTGCTTGTTTACGTATATAGTCCACTGATTTATTTCTTATAATCGTAAACAGATAGGTCTTAAATTGACTTTTCATCTTATAATTAGTCCGGGTGATATAGATATGGACAAAAGCTTCTTGAACGATGTCCTGAGCCCCATACACATCATTTATGAACCTCATGGCAAAACGTTCTCCCTGAGCCCGATAGGTTTTAACCAATGTCTCAAATGCATGTTTATCCCCTAATTTATATTTTTCTAATAGCTCTTTTTCTTCAGTCATCTATACACCTCCTAACTATTAATCGTTTTATTCTATAAAAAGTTACACCCAAATGTAAACTTTTGTTGAATTTAATAATAACACAACTTATATCATCAGAGGTTAAGAGATAAACCCAATACTGACGTTAGCAACTCGCTGTAATAGAACTATTAAATCCAACTAATTTTTAGCCAAGAGAGATGCTTCTCATCTCTCTTGGCTTCACCAATCTTCGGACATTTTAAAGTAAAAAGAAGATCTTCCTATAGGGAAAATCTCCTTTCTATGCTAAATATTGTTCACTAGCTAGTGACCTAATGCCACTTAATACTCGGCGTCACATTCTCGAGAGCCACTGGATGCCCGATAGACGAGCATGACAATATTGGATTCTCAAGTCATCAGGTTTGCTTCCTCAAAATGACGACACGAAAGACTGCTCCACTAACCAATATAAACAATATCTGGTTCATCAAGCACCTTAATCCAGCTCAAATGCGAGCCACAAAGCGAGCCGGCGAGCTCACCCACCGAAGCGACGAGTTTATTGTTGTCCTTGCTCACGATATGCTAAGAACAGGTTCATTTGGTGCCATGCTGTTCCTGTAACTGGGAGACACGGATGTCGAGTCCAGCAGTCTCATACATGGAGGTATTACCTGCTGGTGTAAGGAATGGTATGGTTCCAAATGGTTCTGTTCGCTAAATACATATTTTACCAATCATCAATAAATGAGGAGCCCTAATATAGGGTCTTATTACGATTCCTAAAATACTTACTTACATCTTTCCACTTCTTCTGCTCCTCTTTACGAAGTTTCTGATTGCTCTTCCTCTCGATGAAAGCTGCTTCTTTCTTTAGTTTTAGATAAGATTCATAACGTTCCTCTGAAAGTGTCCCATCCTCAATTGCCTCTCTCACAGCACATCCTGGTTCATTGCTATGTTTGCAATCGTTAAAGCGACAGCTTTCAATGATTTCTGTAACATCGTTAAAAGTTTGGTCTACACCTGAACCATCATCCCATATACCAAGCTCTCTCATACCAGGGGTATCCATCATATAGATATCATCACCAATAGGCACCATCTCACGATGAGTGGTCGTATGTTTACCCCTGTCATCGCCTTCACGAACAACGTTAACTTTCATGACTTCCTTGCCCGCCAGCGTGTTAATAAGTGTTGATTTTCCAACACCCGATGCACCAAATAGTGCAATTGTTGTACCCGGTATTAGGTATTTTCTAACAGAATCAAGTCCTATGTTACATGTGGCACTAATGGCAATGACATCCACTCCAGGTGCTACATCACACGCTTCTGCTAACCTAAATTCAACATCATCACATAAATCTGCTTTAGTGAGTATAACAACTGGTGTTGCACCTGTATCCCAGGCTGTTAATACAAATCGTTCTAACTTACGTACATTAAAATCATGGTTTAAAGCCATGGTAATAAATACAGTGTCAAAGTTAGCTCCTTGAACTTGTTTTTCCACAGTATTTCCTGCAATCTTTCTTGCAAACTCTGTTTTCCTGTCCAGTAGTCTCTGAATCAGGCCTTCCTCTTCATCATTAAATAAGGTAAGACCCACATAATCTCCAACAACCACCTTTTCAAGAGACGTATTTCTAAACTTCCCTGAAATCTGGCCATCAATCATATGATCACCAATATCTATTTTATACCGACTGCCATAGTCTACGAGGACTCTTCCGTAGACATATTCATTTTGCTCATCACATTGTTGCTTAAAAAAACTATCTAAATTATTTTTGATCATTCATGCCTCCATAGGTCAATTAAATTAAAACACCCCCAAAACAAGTACCTGTCGTGGGGGTGTTTAGACACAAAAAAAGAACGGCAATCCGTCCAACTCTTCTAATCTATTATCCATTATGGATGTTTGTCAAAGATAGGCATCGCAATAAATTGGTGCTATTCACTTTTCACCCTTGGTTAACCTCTATTAGTTGTCTATGCATTGTCATATCTCCTTCCAGTTATACATTATTAGCTTAATTATACAACAGATCAAACTTTTGTCAAACGACCAGCTTAATTTATAAAGAACTATACATAATGAGGCATAGGACTTTAGAATCATTTTAATTAAATCGCCCACGATCTATTGACTTATGATTGTCATGTGATATGATGTATTTATTAATAATGATTATCATTTCGAAAGGAGTCAATATGACTGAAAGAAAAGGCATTATAACTATAGAAGGCAACCCATTAACACTATTAGGTGAGGCAATTGAGGTAGGGACTAAAGCACCTGATTTCACTGTATTAGATGCAGGACTTGGTCCTGTAAAACTTAGTGATTCAAAAGGAAAAAAGGTTATCATCAGTGTCGCACCATCTATTGATACATCTGTATGTGCCGCTCAAACAAGAAAATTTAACGAGGCCGCATCTGAAATCGACAACACAGTTGTTTACGCTATTAGCGTTGACTTACCATTTGCACTTGGTCGTTTCTGTGCTGCTGAAGGTATAGAATCCATTAAAGTCTTATCCGATCATAAAGATTTAGACTTTGGTAGTCAATATGGTTTTGTTATTGATGAGTTGAGATTATTAGCTAGAGGTATTGTTGTTGTTGATGAATACGGCGTTGTCTCTCATGTTGAATATGTGCCAGAAGTAACTGACCACCCTGATTATGATGCAGCCCTAAATGCAATTAAATAAATAGCAGCTCCTTAGCCAAAATAAAAGAAGGACCAACTCAGATGAGCTGGTCCTTCTTGATTATCATTCTTCTTTACTCTCTAACATCATATTCACATAATCGATAAAATCATCTGCAGGAACTGCTTTACTAAATAGCCAACCTTGAATCTCATCTACTTTCAGATACTTAAGAATTCTTAATTGTTCCTCAGTTTCAACACCTTCTACATTAATTCTATAATCAAGCTTTTGACCTAGTTGAATCATTGAGTCCACAACAACTTTTTGCTCGTACTCTTCTATATCATCAATAAATGTTTTATCAATCTTAAGTTTACTTGCTCGGAGTTTCTTAATGTAAGTCATAGATGAGTAACCAGTACCAAAGTCATCAAGTGCAACACTTAAGCCTATATCATTTAGTGTGTCAACTAATATCTTACTGTGATCAATGTCTTTAAGTGCTGCCGTTTCAGTGATTTCAACCTCAAGAAGGGTTGGATCCACTTTGACTTCTGCAATGATTTCTCTAAGCATCTTAATAAAATCATCATCAAATTCTTTACCTGAGATATTAAAAGATACTTTGATATTGTAGCCCATGACTGACCACTCCATAACTTGGGTGGAAACTCTCTTAATTACCCATCGAGTGATTTCTTCAATAAAACCAACGGATTCAGCTAATGGAATAAAATGATTTGGATAAACCAAATGACCATCCGGATGATTCCATCTAATAAGGGCTTCACAACCACTTACAGTCATATCTTCAACATTGATTCTCGGCTGGTAGAATATAACAAACTCATCATTGTTAACCGCTCTTCTTAGTTGTTTTTCAAGGGTAATTCGTTTGAGTACATCTTTGTAAAGGGTATCTTCAAAAACATGATAGTGGTTAGGTCCATATTTTGTTGATTCTATTAGAGCAATATTTGCCTTCTTAAGTAACAACTTGGCATCAATGGAATGTTCAGGTGCTAAAGATATACCTACATTCACTTTGATATTTATTTCCATATAATCAATAATTGTTGTGTGTGACAACTGTCTGATCAAATGACTAATTCTTGCTTTAACACTTTCTATATCTGTCCTAGTGTGGTCTACAATTAAAAGTTCGGTATGATAAATACCAATACATTCATTCTCACTGCCAAATTCTTCTTTTAATAATTCAGCAACATGTTGAAGCACTCGGTCTCCTACATCATGACCATAAGCATCATTAATCATCTTAAGGTTAACAATATCTAGGTTATAGAGGGCAGTAAAAGTGTTCTTAGCTTCTAGCAACTGTTTTTGAAGATATTCTATAAGATATGCCCTGTTGTATAAATCTGTTGTAAAATCATGATAGGCCATATGTTCAAGCTTATGTGCATGTTCTTCTAGTACAAGTTCTGCTTTTTTTCGACGAAGTGATGAAATGATTAGTAACACCATAGAAACCAATATAACCGAAATCAACAAAGCGAAGAGAATTAGAAAATCTTTGCTAAGCGATAAAGCTTGTTTCGGTCCCTCAACCAACTCATGTTGTGGTGGTAAATCTGTTCTCTCAAAACCAAATTCATTAACACGGTCAAAATTAAACATATAACTAGATTTTGGTGACTTGTTCACATCAATCTCATCAATCGGCTCACCGTCAATCAGTCTCTTTAGATACTCACCAATCTCCTCACCTTGCTCAAAAGCTTTAACAACATAACCACCAACTGCACCATGGTCATATAGATATATATCAGCCATAGCATAGACTGCTATACCTGTTTGATCAATCAATCTTCCAGCATATTCTCCGTGATTATAAAATACACCCTTATCAACCATAGTCCCCGCAACAATAATTGCCGTTGAGTCAGTGTCATATTCCTTTAACGCTTCAATTTGATTCTCAATATCATCATCAAGAATCCCTTTGTAATCTATCTCTGGGAATGCTTGCTCACCAACTTGAATAATCCTATCAACTTCTGACAATGCTGTTGGGTTATCACATCCAATGGCAACGATTGTTTCAACATTTGGATGAAGGGATTGAATCAAAGAAATGGTTTCTCGATGATTGTCCGTCTGAGCAACCCCAGTCATTTCTTCTCTGAATAGTAACTCATCTGAATAATTATTAATACCAGCAAAGATTACTGGTAGCCCTACAAAAAGTTGATCTGAATGATCACTTAGGAAATTAAAAGCAAAGTTATCTGTAACTACAACATAATCTATTGACATTTTTTCATACTTAGACATAAAATAAGTAGCCATATCACTAGGGTCCATCATCTTCCCTTGTCTATAACTATCTAAATATTCAATTGAATATTGAATTTTTGATTCACCCAATGAAGACTCGATGCCCATTTGTAGTTCATCTGTCCACTGAAGACCTTTATGATAAGAATGTAGAACAACAATATTTGTGGTTGGATCGTCTGAAGCCATAACATAAACACTTAAGGGCAACATACAAACAACCATCATAAAGATAATCATTCTACGTAAACAATGCATCATATGAGTCTCCTTCCTTATTTATACTTTCATACGAAGTCATTATAACAAATTTGTGTGACTTATATATGAACAATCAGAAATTTTATGATTTTTTTTACTTTCTCATTCAACTGATTCTACACAGGAAAAACATGCCACATTCACAATAAAATAAAAAGAGAGCTAAATCTCTTTAACCCTCTCAAAAATTTATTTTAGTAAGATATCGTAGACAATATAACCGATTAAACATAGTAGATTCACAATTGATATAATCAATGTTGTGCTTCTAACTGAACGCCCCTGGTTGGCATTTAAGTCTATTTTCTTCTCTAGTACCCCTTTAGTCTTCTCAATGTTCTTCTCTAAAGAGGTTTTGATACTCATAAGCATTCGGTCCATCTCTACCGTATGAGATCTTTGTTGATCCATTAAGGCTTCGCTTGTATCCTTAAAGGCAACTTCCATAGCATCATAATCGAAAGATTGATTCTGAGTCATCATATCCTTAAGTTGTGTCACACAGGCTCGATTGTCCTCTTTTAGTGAATCTACTTGATTGGCTAAGATGCTCTCTTGTTGATCAATGGTTTCTGCCACCCTGTCAAACACACTCTTTTGCTGTTCTAATTGTACATGAACACCGTTTATCTTCTGATCATTATTAGCAACAGTCTGACTCAGTTTCTCTAAAAAGCTTTCTTGTTCTTTTAGCAAGGAAATCATTTCTTCAACTGCTGCTGTTGATTGAGCTTCTTGTTGAACTTCTTGACCTCCCATTTGACTTTGTCTCACTGTCATTGCCTTTGCTTGATCAATAATTTTATTAATAACTTCATTTGGTTTAATCTGCATTCTATTTGTCTTAGCCATAACTGCCCTCCTCCATTAAACTCTCTCTAATATTATAACCATTATTACCATCTCTTACAACTATTTGATTAGATTTCTTTACGTTCTACCATAAAGTCTATAAAGGTTTGACAGGCAATGGACCTACTTGAATCTAAGTCATAAAGCAATCCAATACTCCTGGCTGGAATTTTTGGTACAGTTTTCCATTCATAAAGGGTATGGTTTTCTATATCCTGCTTTACAAAATCACCAATAACTGAGGCTACACCTAATCCGATTTTCGCAAATTCAACAAGGAATTCCATACTAGATATTTCAATATCAACGTTTAACTTAAGCTGGTTCTCAATTAAGAAGTTTTCCAAGTGTTCTCTCGTCGCATTTTTCTTTTCTAATAATAACATAGGTTCAGATTCTAATTGATTTAAGTGCATTACTTGCATTGGTGCTTTTCTTTTTGAGACAAAAATATCTTGAATACTCTTCAACTTATGATAGGCGAAATTATTCTCCATTGTCACATCGCTAATAATGGCACAATCTAAAAACCCTTCCTGCAAAAGTTTCATCGTCTCTGGACTTGTCCGGTTGACAATTTCAATCTTTAGGTTTGGGTAAACCTGATGAAAATCTTTCAAGTGAGGAATGAAATAGTATTTGCACAAGGTATTGCTAATACCTATACGGATTGCACCATAGGTACGCTCTCTTAATTGCTTTATCAACTTCTCCCCTTCTTGGATCTGCTTGTAGCCTAACTTAACATGGTCATACAAGACTTGACCCTCACTCGTTGGCAATACACCTTTGGATGTACGATGAAAGAGCTTAACTTGCAGGCTAGACTCAAGATTCTTAATTGCCTTGCTTACTGCAGGTTGTGTTACAAACATAGCCTTTGCCGCTTTTGATATACTGCCATATTCAACAACCATATAAAAAGTATAATAGGATTCAGTCATAAAAACCTCCATAACTCATAGTTATATCCTGTATCAATAATAGTTATTTTATTTATATCTTATTTCAGTATACAATAGAGTTAGTCTAAAGTAAATAAACACACAAAGGAAGGATATCTATATGTCTAGTAAAACCTTATATGAAAAAATATGGGATCAGCATTTAGTTGATCAAGAACCTGGAAAACCTGGTATTATATACATCGATTTACATTTATTACATGAGGTAACCTCACCTCAAGCCTTCGAAGGTCTTAGACTTGCCAACCGTCAAGTCAGACGACCTAACTTATCATTTGCAACAATGGACCACAATGTCCCAACTAAGGATCGTTACAACATTACAGACCCAATTTCAAAAAAGCAAATTGAAACCTTAGAAAATAATTGTGCGGAATTTGGTGTTACTCTATATGGTCTTGATAGTCCTGATCAAGGGATTGTACATGTTATCGGACCTGAACTTGGTTTAACACATCCTGGTAAGACAATCGTTTGTGGAGATAGTCATACAGCGACCCACGGTGCTTTCGGTGCCCTAGCCTTTGGTATTGGAACCAGCGAAGTTGAGCACGTTCTTTCCACTCAATGTTTACAACAAGCCAAATCCAAGACTATGAACATCGCTATAAAAGGTAGCTTAGGTTATGGGGTTACAGCAAAGGATGTTATTCTTGGTATTATCAGCCAATACGGAACTGATTTTGGTACTGGTTATGTGGCTGAGTTCACCGGTGAGTCTATCCGACAAATGACCATGGAAGAAAGAATGACTGTTTGTAATATGGCAATTGAAGCTGGTGCACGTGCTGGACTTATTGCACCTGACCAGACTACTTTCGACTACCTAAAAGGTAGAGAACATGTGCCATCTGGAGATGCTTTTGACGAAGCAGTCAATGAATGGTCCAAGCTTGTAACCGATGAAGATGCTGTATATGATACAACCCTAGAGTTTGACTTAAATACACTTGAACCACAAGTCACTTGGGGTACCAGCCCTTCAATGGGTGCATCTATTAACGATACAGTGCCATACCCTAGTGATTTTGAACACCCAGATGATCAGAAATCCTGTGAGAATGCTTTAGCTTATATGGGACTAGAACCTGGTATGGCAATGTCTGATATATCCATTAATTACGCCTTCATCGGTTCCTGTACCAATGGTCGAATCGAAGACTTTAGAGCCGCTGCCAAAATTGCTAAGGGAAGAAAGGTAGCAGATGGTGTCACTGCCCTAGTTGTACCTGGTTCTCAGAAAGTAAAACTTGCAGCTGAAGCTGAAGGTCTAGATCAAATTTTCATTGACGCTGGTTTTGAATGGAGAGAATCTGGTTGTAGTATGTGCCTTGCTATGAACCCCGATTTCTTACAACCAAAAGAGCGTTGTGCTTCAACCTCTAACCGAAACTTTGAAGGACGTCAAGGGCGAGGTGGCCGTACCCATTTAGTTTCACCAGCTATGGCAACAGCTGCAGCAATATTCGGACACTTTATTGACGTAAGAAAAATTGACGAATTGGAAGGAGCTAAATAAATGAAACCTTTTGAACGTATAGATGGTATCGTATTACCAATCGATAGAACCAACATTGACACAGACGCCATTATCCCTAAACAATTCTTAAAACGAATTGAGCGAAGCGGTTTTGGCCAATTCGTCTTTTATGAACTTAGATACGATGAGCAAGATAAGCCTATCAAAGACTCTGTATTTAGTGATCCAAGATACCAAGGTGCTTCTGTCTTGATATCAAGAGCCAACTTTGGATGCGGTTCTTCAAGAGAACATGCACCTTGGGCTTTAGAAGATTATGGTTTTAAGGTCATCATAGCACCAAGCTTTGCTGACATCTTCCATAATAACTGTTTTAACAATGGCATCTTGCCAATCAAACTTGATAACGCCATCATGGATACTTTGTTTGAGAATACAGCAGAGAAAACAGGTTACCATCTTGAAGTAGACTTAGTCTCACAGACAATCAAAGATACTGATGGTTTAGAGATTGCTTTTGAAATCAACCCCTTCCATAAACATAAACTATTAAATGGTTTAGATGATATTGGCTTAACTTTACTTAAAGAAGAAAAGATTACAGCCTACGAACTTCAACATCATATTAGCTAACAAAAAGTGACTGTTTCAGTATTCTAATCTGAAACAGTCACTTTTCTTATTCCACCTATAAATACACCTATATCAGATGAGTTTTAACCTTTTCATCACATCACTTATTTTCTGTGTGTTTAGTGGTTTTACAGCATAACCTTCACTACCTATATCAAATGCTGTTTGTACGTTGGTTACATCGTTAAGGGCTGTAGTCATGATTATTTTCACACGCTCAGCTTCTTCTATACCTCTTTCCTTCTCCATATCCCTTATGACCTTAAGGGCCTTTATTCCGTCTACGTTCGGCATCATAATATCCAAAAAGACAAGGTCGTAAGGTTCTTCATCATCAAGCGCCATCATAAAAGCTTCTATGGCCTCACCACCATCAATGGTCAAATCACATTCACCATACTTAGACATATACTTATAAATAAATTTTCTGCTAATCTGTTCATCTTCTGCGATAAGAATTTTCATCATGACCACTCCTTCTTGATAACATCTTTAATTGCCACATTTATTTCCAATAATATAGGTTGTCCAGCTTTGTAATCCTTTTTCCGCATTTTTAGCTGGAATTTAAATAGCTTTGAGCTGAAATCCTTGAGCCCAAATGCTTTACAGATCTCTCTTAAGCGACTTGTATACTTGTTAGTACCTTCATAACGCTCATCGTTATAACAACGGTTCAGTTCTGTCGCAAGCTCTAAAAACTCAGCCTTCAACTTATCTTGAGTATAACCTGGGTATAGTGATTTTACGTTCAGGTAATCTGGATTAAGTACTTTATTAATCAGCAATAGGAGACTATCTTTATTATAAGGTTTTGCCAAGTATTCATCTAAGCCTGCGTTTAAGAGTCTTTCTTTATCCCCCTTTAAGGCATAGGCCGTCACGGCTATAATTGGCACATAGTCCTCTCTGTCATACAATTTACGAATGATCTTACTAGCGGTTACACCATCCATCTCAGGTAGCTGGATATCCATCAAAATAAAGTCATAAACATTTAGTTTGGCCATCTCTACTGCTTGTAAGCCATCAACTGCCATATCCACTTCATAGCCTGCTTTAGTCAAAACATCATTGGCAATTGTCATATTAACCTTGTCATCTTCGACAATCATACACTTGATTGGGGTTTCTGTTATAGTGCTTACAGGTACGATGATATCTTGAGATTTCTTCTCTACAACCGTATTAGCGATTGGTAAGTTTAAGATAATGGTAAATACTGTGCCGATACCTTTTTGACTATTATAGGATATTCTCCCACCCATAAGATCTACTAACTTTTTAGTAATGGTTAGGCCTAATCCAGTCCCCCCATACTTCCTTGTAATGGAGTTATCCACTTGATTAAAACTCTTAAATAGATGACGCTGCTCATCTTTTGATATACCAATACCTGTGTCTTGTATTTCAAAACTAATTCTATATATATCGTTTTGCTTCTTTGTACAATATACACTACATTTAACGTAGCCATCGTGGGTGAATTTTAGTGCATTACCAATGATATTGTTAAGCACTTGTTGAATTCGATAGGGGTCTCCAATGAAATGACTAGGCATATCCTCAGGCAAGTTAAGGGATAATTCAAGGTCTTTCTCTTTTGCTTTAAACTCAAAAGCTTTCATTGCATTCTCAGCAATTTCAACAATGTTTAATGGTATGTTCTCAAGCTTGATTTTATTGGCATCAATTTTTGAAATGTCCAATATATCATTAATAATACTCAGTAG
>PPCM01000280.1_pt1 | contig 60230 bp, 59 predicted proteins | sample 1555541 | NCBI WGS metagenome assembly PPCM01 (sample SAMN05284479, study PRJNA326546) | Marine sediment metagenome, whole genome shotgun sequencing project. | isolation source: marine sediment | place: Germany: Wadden Sea | collected 2012-09-05 | reverse complement strand
ACCATTGTAGCACGTGTGTAGCCCAAATCATAAGGGGCATGATGATTTGACGTCATCCCCACCTTCCTCCGAGTTGTCCCCGGCAGTCTCTCTAGAGTCCCCATCATTACATGCTGGCTACTAAAAATAAGGGTTGCGCTCGTTGCGGGACTTAACCCAACATCTCACGACACGAGCTGACGACAACCATGCACCACCTGTCACCAATGCTCCGAAGAGAAGGAACGATTAAGTTCCGGTCATTGGGATGTCAAGATTTGGTAAGGTTCTTCGCGTTGCTTCGAATTAAACCACATGCTCCACCGCTTGTGCGGGCCCCCGTCAATTCCTTTGAGTTTCAATCTTGCGATCGTACTCCCCAGGTGGAATACTTAATGCGTTAGCTGCGGCACCGAGGTTCGACCCCCGACACCTAGTATTCATCGTTTACGGCGTGGACTACCAGGGTATCTAATCCTGTTCGCTCCCCACGCTTTCGTGCCTCAGTGTCAATAACAGTCCAGTAAGTCGCCTTCGCCACTGGTGTTCCTCCTAATATCTACGCATTTCACCGCTACACTAGGAATTCCACTTACCTCTCCTGCACTCAAGTCAAACAGTTTCAAAGGCTTACAACGGTTGAGCCGTTGCCTTTCACCTCTGACTTGCTTGACCACCTACGCACCCTTTACGCCCAGTGATTCCGGATAACGCTTGCCCCCTACGTATTACCGCGGCTGCTGGCACGTAGTTAGCCGGGGCTTCTTAGTCAGGTACAGTCACTATCTTCCCTGCTGATAGAAGTTTACGAACCGAAATCCTTCATCCTTCACGCGGCGTCGCTGCATCAGGGTTTCCCCCATTGTGCAATATTCCCCACTGCTGCCTCCCGTAGGAGTTTGGGCCGTGTCTCAGTCCCAATGTGGCCGATCACCCTCTCAGGTCGGCTACAGATCGTCGCCTTGGTGAGCTTTTATCTCACCAACTAGCTAATCTGACGCGGGTCCATCTTATACCACCGGAGTTTTTCACACTGTATCATGCGATACTGTGCGCTTATGCGGTATTAGCGTTCTTTTCAAAACGTTATCCCCCAGTATAAGGCAGGTTACCCACGCGTTACTCACCCGTCCGCCGCTGTCTAGTTATCAAATCACCCGAAGGATCAATGACAACCGTCTCGCTCGACTTGCATGTGTTAGGCACGCCGCCAGCGTTCATCCTGAGCCAGGATCAAACTCTCATGTTTAATCTTGATTTGGATAAATGCTGGTCTTTTTTGACTTGTCTATATAGGTTCGTACAAAGTACTAACCACTTAGACTACTAAAAATTAACCAAGCTCGCGAATGTCCCCATTCGCTATCCTTTATCGAAATGATAAAGTGTATTTTGCATTCGTTCGAATAAATTCGAGCCGAACGCTTCCTAAAATTACTTTTGTTCTAGGTTGGTTTACTGTTCAGTTTTCAATGTTCAGTATTACTCAAAGCCTTGATTTTACTGGCTTCTCGGTGTTTCTTGTGTGTCGCTCCTTAGTGGGGCAACGAAGAATATCTTACCATGTATGACTTTCAATGTCAACACTTTTTTAAAACTTTTTTTAAATACTTTTTGCAGCTTCAGGCTACATTTAAATCCTCGACTTAATTCTTATTCACTTTCTTGGAAAGCGAAAGGTCGAAGGAGGGATTTCCGCCATAAAACATCCACTGGATATTTTATTTTCAGGCCACGTTCAAATCCTACCTTATATACTTAACAAAAATACCGTTAAGTAGAACGGAGAAGGAGGGATTTGAACCCTCGCACCGCGTAAACGATCTATACCCTTAGCAGGGGCACCTCTTCAGCCACTTGAGTACTTCTCCAAACTGAAATGTTTGTTGTTCATGTGAAACACATAAACGGATAATTCAGTTGTTCGCACTATTTTATAAGCGCAAGTGATATTATACTAAAGCTAAGGGTTCATGTCAATACATTTCAAGAACTTTTTTTCCTATTTTACAAGGCTCGTAAACCCCTATAAATCAAGGTTTTGCACATAAATTTTAATTCATCTATATATAGTAGATTCTGCATATGAAATTACTACATATGGTAGAGTTTCTTCTATATAATAGGCACATATAAAAAGAGCTATATCAGATCCAACTGATACAGCTCCATAGTTTTTATGAAAATATTAGCGTTGTCCTTTATCATAAGGTTCACCAGCAGCTCTTGGGCCAACTGACTTACCACTGAAAATAACAAGGGCTACAATGGTTAATACATATGGTAATGCCTTGAAATACTCAATAGGTACTTTAGATAACAATTCAAAGCTTGTTGAATAGATAGAAAGTATTTGAGAGAATCCAAAGAACAATGAAGCACCTAATAAACCTGCTGGCTTCCATTTACCAAAGATCAACGCTGCAAGAGCGATAAATCCAATACCGTGAATACTACCCGCTGTATACTGTGTATCAAACGTAAGTACCATAACCGCACCACCAAGACCAGCAAAACATCCTGATAATATAACACCAATATAACGCATTTTATAAACGTTAATACCCATACTATCCACTGCATGAGGATGTTCACCTGTAGCTCTTAACCTTAAGCCAAATGGTGTTTTATACAAAACAAACCAACTGATAACAACCAAAATGATTGACAGATATACTGTCGGATATATGTTAGTAAAGAACATATCACCAATAATAGGAATATCACTCAGGACTGGATATGTTGATTTTATAAATCCAGATTGGAATGTTTGAGTTCTTTGCTGACCAAATATAATTTGTGATAAGTAAATCGTCACACCACCTGCAAGAATATTAATAGCCGTACCGGATATAACCTGATCAGAACCAAGATTAATGCTTAGGTATGCATGGATGACTGATACGACACCACCTGCTACAACACCAACGATAAGCGCTAGCCATGGTGCAGATGAAACCATCCACCCTGTAGATACACTGTTGATTATAATACCAACAACAACTCCTACTAAAGCTGCAATAGCTATAATCATCCAGGCCTTAAGCTTTAATTTGAATTTAGGTAAAATATACGCTACAAAACCTGCTACCAATATACCAACTATATAGGCAAACCAAGGTGCGTCACCTTGTTCTAAAAATACAATAGCTGTAGCTGCGAAGAAACCACCTATCATCATCAGACCTTCAAGTGCAATATTAACTACACCACTTCGTTCTGAGAACATACCACCAATTGCTGTAATGATTATTGGTGTTGAGAAAATAAGTGTCAGAGCAATCATAGAATATAAAATATCCATTTATTTCGCCCCCTTTATTCTTTTTATTAACTTCTGAAAACTGCCTTGTAATAACATTACAAAAACGATCATAACAATTGCCATACATACAATAACTATTGATGTAGCACCTAATAACATAGCTACAAAGAGAATCACCAAGGATCCCATAATCATTATGAAATCTTTTTGTCGACCATTGTCCATACGTTTCAAGAACATTTTAATACCATTTTGCATTGCAACAAATAGGATAATCATTGAAGAAATTATTATTGCGATATCTCTAGGAATACCTGATGATTGCATAATTGGTTGGGCTGCTTTAAGGGAACCAAAGAGTAAACCACCAAATAAGGATCCAAGTGCTGTGTTACCACCAACAAGGGCAACGGCTATACCATCAAATCCATAGCCTTCTGCTGCTGGTAGGACACGTCCATAACCAAATGTACCAATGGCTATTACTACACCTGCAAGACCTGCATAAGCACCTGCAATCATCATTGATAATGCTGCATTACGTTCAACCTTCATACCTGCATACTTTGCTGCATGTGGGTTATAACCAACAGCTTTAAGTTCATAACCAAATGTTGTCTTTTCAATAATAAACCAAAATACAAAGATTGCAATGATGACTAGTATAAAGCCCCAATGTAACCTTGAGTTATTTGTAAACTCAGATAAGAACTCACTTTTAAGCGTTAAACCTTCACCAAGTTCAACTGTTTTAGAGTTTGTACTATCTGGTAACTGTTTGTAATAATAGTTGGTTAAGAAAAAGGCTGTATAGTTTAACATGATGGTTACAACAACCTCATGTACATTGTATCTTGCCTTAAGTATACCTGGTACAAATCCCCAGATAGCACCTGCAAGTGCACCCCCAACAATCATTAAAACCAATATTAGGAAAGCTGGTCCTGGAACTAATAGACCAATAGCTACTGCAGTAAAAGAACCGACCATTAATTGTCCTTCAGCACCGATATTAAAAAGTCCAGTTCTAAAGGCAAATGCTACTGACAAACCTGTTAATATAATAGGCATTGCAAATACAAAATACTCACCTATATAACGAGGGTTAAAAACTGTTTTACCTGTGCCAATCTTCTCGATATTAACACCAAGGACACCTCTAACTAAAGAGTAGAATAACTTGATTGGGTTGATGCCTGAGAATACCATAATAAGTGATCCAACGAAAAATCCAAGTAAAATTGCAATCGCTGGAATGACAATTTTATTGTTCTTTTCATTAGTTAAAAAACCAATAAATTTCTTCATCTATTCCACCGATCCTTTCTTAGAACCAGCCATCATTAATCCTAGTTCATTCTCATCTGTTTCTTTAGCATCTACGATACCAACGATCTCACCTTCATATATAATAGCAATTCTATCAGATACGTTAAGTACTTCTTCCATCTCAAGTGACATTAGAAGAACTGCACGACCTGCATCACGTTCTGCTACAAGACGTTCATGAATGTACTCAATTGCTCCAACATCAAGTCCACGTGTTGGCTGTGCTGCTATTAAGAGTTTAGGTGAACGTTCAACTTCTCGGGCAATGATTGCCTTTTGTTGGTTACCACCAGACATACTTCTAGCTGCAGTTATACTTCCTTGACCAGAACGAACATCAAACATTTCTATTAGACCATCTGAATGTTCACGAATAGCTTCTGGGTTTAAGATACCATTTTTTGACATTGGTTCTTCAAAATAACTCTGAAGGGCCATATTATTCTCCAAAGAGAAATCAAGTACCAGACCATGTTTATGTCTATCTTCAGGTATATGACCGATGCCCATTAAAGTTCTTTGACGAATACTGTCTTTAGCAATATCTTTTCCTTCAAATAGGATACGTCCTGATTCTACTTTTGTAAGACCAGTAATTGCTTGTATAAGTTCTGACTGACCATTACCATCAATACCAGCCACACATAAGATTTCACCTGCATAAGCTTCTAAGTTAAGGTTATCAACGGCCATAAGGTTACGACTATTTTTTACACATAGATTTTCAATGGTTAAAACTGGTTTTGTCGGATTTGCAGGACCTTTTTCAACTTCAAAGCTTACTTCACGTCCAACCATCATTTCAGCCATTTGTTCTTCTGTAGTGTCAGCAACTTCAACTGTACCAATATAACGCCCACGTCTAAGGACTGTACAGTGGTCTGCAACCATCTTAATTTCCTTAAGCTTATGTGTAATCAATACAATGGATTTACCTTCATTAACAAGTTCTTTCATGATGGTCATCAATTCACTGATTTCTTGTGGTGTTAATACAGCTGTTGGTTCGTCAAAAATCAAGATTTCCGCATTACGATATAACATCTTAAGAATTTCAACTCTTTGTTGCATACCTACGGTAATGTCTTCGATTTTCGCATATGGATCAACACTAAGCCCATAACGTTCACTTATTTCTTTTACTCTTTTAGCCGCAGAATCAACATCTAAACGATTAAAGGATTTGGTAGGTTCCATACCCAATATGATGTTTTCTGTAACTGTAAAATTATGTACTAATTTAAAATGCTGATGTACCATCCCAATACCATATTTATTAGCTACATTAGGATTACTTATGTCGACTTCTTCCCCACGCACTTTGATAATACCCTGCTCAGGTTGATATAACCCAAACAAAACGCTCATTAATGTTGATTTTCCCGCACCATTCTCACCAAGTAAGGCATGAATCTCACCTTTCTCAACGCGCAAAGTGACATCGTCATTTGCTTTAATGCCTGGAAATTCTTTCGTAATATTAAGCATTTCAATTACGTATTCCATAACACATCTCCTGTCTTTTTAATAAATCCACCATGAACTTAACTTACTACACCTAGTGTTATAAGTCTTGGTTATATAATAAGCAAACAATTGTTTGCAGTGAATCCTTAGTTATTCTTCCTTATTGGTAAAATACAGATATCAATGACTTGTAAATACTCTCGCATTGATGGATGAGATAGTGGCTATTCATTACTTATTAAATAACATTAGTAGTAATGTAATGACATATGTGGGTTACGAAAAAATTATCTATATTTTTGATTCACAACCACATCACTAAGTGACAACCATATAATTTACAATTATCTCCTATATATAAGAAACAATCGTAAGTCATATGAGACCTATCTATATTTTAACACTTTTTCAACTTTCATTAAAGAAAATATACATAAATAACTTATATTTTTTGACCCTTAAAGCTTTAAAAAAAGCCAAGACTAAAATCGTCTTGGCTTTTAATTTTAGTAAATTATTCTACTCTGCTACTCTGCTAGGTAACATAGGTACAGCAATTTCGCCAGCAATTACTTTAGCTTCAAAATCTGCAACTACAGCAACAACGTCTGCTGATAAGTTAGGGTTCTCAGCTGGGATTCCTACACCACCATTTGATAAATCAAATACTAGCATTTGTCCACCTGGGAATTGACCATTCATAGTCATTTCAGCTACATTGTAAGCTGCAACGTCTACACGTTTCATCATTGATGTTAAGATTGCTGATTTGTCGCCATCATAGATACCATCAGCGTATTGATCTTTATCAACACCGATAGCCCAAACGTCTTCACCATTCGTACGTCTGTCTTTTGCTTCTTTGATAAGTCCGTTACCAGTACCACCAGCTGCATGGTAGATTACATATGCACCTTGGTCATACATTTTAGCTGCTAAAGTTTGTCCGATTTGTGTATCTGCAAAACTTCCTGCATATTCAATTAATACTGTCATATCAGCATCAACTGCTGCTACACCAGCTTCAAAACCAGCTTCAAATGCTTGGATTAAGTCGAAATCCATACCACCAATGAAACCAACTGTGTCTTTACCAGCGTCTTTAGCTGTTTGAGCAGCTGCAACACCTACTAAGAATGAACCTTGCTCTGCTGCAAATACAGCACTAGAAACATTGTCTCCACCAACTACCATATCAATGATAAGGTATTTTTGCTCTGGGAAGTTTACAGATACTTCAGCCATTGCATCTCCAAATAAGAAACCTGGAGCGATGATGATATCTAATTCTTCATCTGAGAATGTAGATAAGTTAGGAATGTAGTCTGCATCTGATTCAGATTGTAAGTACTTAGTAGCAGCACCTGTATCTTCTTGGAATTTAACAATACCTTCCCAAGTACTTTGGTTGAATGATTTGTCATCAATACCACCAACGTCAGTTACAAGACCAACTGTAAAATCAACCATCTCTGGTTCTTCTGCTGGTTCGTCTTCTTTTGTCTCTTCTGCTGTCTCTTCAACAGCTGGCTTTTCTTCCATTGGCTCTTCTTCAGTGCCACAAGCAGCTAGTGATAAAAGCATTACAAGAGCTAATAACAGTGATAAAACTTTCTTTAACATAATTTGACCTCCCTGAAATAAATTCGTTTATATTTTATCATATATAACTTTCTTTGTCACATTCTCTACTATTCCCAAAAACAATAAACATATTCTTGTTCTAATGTAAAAATGTTGTTCCTATTAGAAGCAATGTTCACTATTCAATAGTAAATGCAGAAACAAGAGTTATATAAGTGGAACACAATTTGTTAGTTACCTTTAAAGATGTATCACACTTTCCTATTCAATTTTTCATGAATGAGCTTAATCATATGATCGCTAGGTTGAAGTACGACAAAATTCTTAACTGTACCTTCTTCGTAAACCATAAAATGTCTATTACTTTTATTCTCACAGTTATATAGACGTTTCTTAAAACCATAAGTTCCAAGTTTATGTTTACTATATGTCTCAGATGGCACTTTATCAAAAACTTTCACCTGATGAATGTTTAGATTAAGTACACCTTTTTCCTTAGAACCAATCATTTGATGAATAATAAACTCATCTTCTATTAAGCAATATTTATAAGATGTTAGATTTCTCTTTATAAAAATATATGTCCATCCAACACTAAGTCCAATAATCAATAAGTCTGTGAGACCAGAATTAAGATTTAGTCTGACTAAAATTGTGTTAAAACCAATTAATATAACAGCTGCCATCAAAATAATAATGCTTAACCATAGGGCTGAAACCCCATCTCTTTTCGATAATTCTTGATGCAAAAAAACATCCCCTTGCTCTTTAGTACTAATAACCAAAAATCAGCACTGTATTCAGTATAGTCCATTTAAATTGTACATACAACACTATATGTAGAAATATTGTAATTATTTAATAACATAGTTACAAATTGTATCTTCTATATTTTTTCTTCTCTGTTTTGTAAAGATTATTGCCTTTTGAGTCAATCACAACAATACAAGGAAACTCTTTTACCTTTAGTCTCCTTAAAGCTTCAGTGCCAAGATCATCATATGCTATGACTTGGGCTTCTTCGATTCTACTGGCAATTAATGCTGCAGCACCACCAACGGCGGCAAAATAAACACCACCATATTCAATCATAGCGTCTACAACCTCATCACTTCGATCACCTTTACCAATCATACCACTTAAACCAATCTTAAGTAAAGTTGGCGCAAATGAATCCATTCTATAACTCGTTGTAGGTCCAGCTGATCCAATCACTTCACCAGGCTTAGCAGGCGAAGGTCCAACATAATAGATAACAGAATCTTCTATATTAAATGGCAGAGGTTCACCATTCTCTAATTGTTTGATCATTCGTGCATGACCTGCATCTCTTGATGTATAAACATAACCACTTAATGAAACCTGATCACCAGCTCTTAGTTCTCTCACAACATCTTTTGTTAATGGGGTTGTAACTTTCTTCATCATAACCTCCTACAAAATAGCCTTAGTATGGCGTGTTACATGACAAGAAATATTAACAGCTACAGGTAATCCAGCAATATGGGTTGGAAAAGTCTCTATATGTATAGCCAGGGCTGTTGTTAATCCACCAAGACCTTGTGGTCCAATACCTAACTGATTAATCTTATCTAATAATTCAACTTCTAAATCCTTAACATATGGAATATTTGAATGTTGATCAACATCTCTTAGTAAGGCTTTTTTGGCCAAAATAGCTGATTTTTCAAAACTTCCACCTATACCTACACCAATAATCATTGGAGGGCAGGCATTACCACCAGCACGGTCTACAGTTTCTAAAATTACTTTCTTAGCACCTTCAATACCATCAGCAGGCTTTAACATATGAATTTGACTCATATTTTCACTACCAAATCCTTTAGGAGATAACTCAATCTTAACATCTTCTCCTTCAACAATTTCATAATGAATTATTGCCGGTGTATTATCACCAGTATTTGTTCTATAAAAAGGATCTTCAACCACTGATTTTCTCAGATAACCATCTTTGTAACCTTGTCGTACGCCTTCTTGTATAGCCTCTTCTATAAGCCCACCTTCAAAATGGACATCTTGTCCTATGGTCATAAAAACAATCACCATTCCAGTATCTTGGCATATAGGCATTCTTTTTTCTTTTGCTAAGGCTGCATTATCAAGAATTTGATTTAGAATATTTTCTCCAATTGGTGATGCTTCTTTTTTAAGTCCTTCATTAAGAGCATTGACTATATCATCATTACATACGTAATTGGCTTCAATACATAAATTTTTCACCGTTTCAGTAATTTGACTTACATCTATTGTTCTCATTTAATGTACCACCTTTGGTTGTAGATAGTTTGCTTCTTTGTACGATTAATTTTACTCACATACTATACCTATTCTATTCCTAAAATCTATTAACGTCAATGATATGTCTAACTATTTTTACCAGTTTTTTATTCATTTATTGATAAAAGTGCACAAAAAAAAGATGCTAATATCTATTAACACCTTTTATATCTGTTTATAAGTTTTGATCTTCTTCATCAATACCTTCTATATATTTATTATATAAAATCAATATATCATTAAACTCATCTTCTGTTAAATAATTGCCTGGCTGAATAATATCAAAGTTATTGGTAATAATCCCTAGCTCGTGAGCTTTTTGAACATATGTATATGCCCAAACACTAATTGCAGCTTCATCTTTATAACTAGAAAGAATTGTTTCATCCAAAATCTCAATTTCTCTGAAATTCAATTCATAATCTAAAACTAGGATCTTAAAAGCTTGTTCTTTAGTTATGTTTAACTCTGGTCTAAACATGTTACTTCCAACACCTTGAATTAATCCATATTCGCTTGCAGTGTAAATATAAATACTTTGTGGTGTATCAAAAGCAACATCTGTAAACTTATATTCTAGTGGTTCAATCAATTTATATTTTGGATTATTTAATATAACTTTTTCTGTGAAATCGCCACGAGTAAGGTATTTTTTTTCGACTTTTTCTCTTACAAGTGTCTCTGTAGTAAATGTAAAGACTTGGCTATATTCTTCATTTGAAGCATCTTTCATAATGGTTTTAAATTTTATAGATGCAGCATAAGTTGTATTATAGCTAAACCTTTCTAAAGGCAAAATTGTTATCACATTTTTTAATTGATAATACTCACTTGGTTCAATAATCTCAAATGGCACCCTATCACCAGTACTCATCTCAACCAATGTTACTTCTATATCATACATCCTTTGTATGCCTGTGCCATAATGTGCAACTGTAATTGGAAAACCAAATTCCTCTACCTCTGTTGAAACTAACTCTGCCAAATCATCGTAGGAGTCACCTTGCCAAAAGACAGGAATATCTTCTTGCTCTTTGTAGGGGTATTGAACAAATAATTGATCTCTATTAGTAATTCCACCTAACTCATATGTAATGTAATCTTCTTCTACACCCATACCAATCTCGTTATACATAGGATTAAATATAACATTACGACTTACAGGATCGTTAATTAATTCTTGAAAACCTACCATATAATTTGATATATCTTTTTTTACAAACTCATATACAAAATCTTGTTCATATTCATAATAGCTTGCTCTATCCCAAGGAAATCTTCCTCTAAAAAATTCTAAATCACTTTCCTCAATCGTCGTAAGTAATCCATTGTAATTCATATATTTTGAATGGTTTAATGCCATTTCTTTAAGTATTTTATTGCTTTGTATTGGCAGTAAGTTAAGGTTTACGTTTTCTCTAATTATATTAATCTCATTAATTGTTCTTTCTATCTCGTCAATAGCTGTCTCTTCAATATTTTCTTCATTATCTATTATATCTATTGTTGCATATGTAGTTATATTAAATAACAAAGCTAATATACCAATTAGAATAAGAATTCTTCTCACCTTAACACCTCCTTATATATAGTTGAATCTTCATATATGATTCACCACTATAGATTATAGCAAAAATAGATTTCAGTCCTATTACAGTGTTGTTAAAGTTTGACTTCATTGGTGGTTTTATAGAAAGTGTCGTTAGCGCAAATGAATATGTTTCAAATTCATTTGCTAAATTCAGAGAACTTTCTTATAAAATAAAAAATAGCCCTAGCACAAGTGCTAGGGCTACTATTATAACTTAGTTTTCATCTTCATCATCTGCTTTAGCAATCATCTTGATGTTTTCAATGATTTCATCATCCACATCATCTTGGATAATTTCTTTAATTCTAGCAATTGCTGCAATATGGATGTCTTTATCAACATTCATAATCTTAACACCTGACGTGATACGACCATATCTTGATACATCACCAACTCTAATTCTAATGATAATACCTTCTGTAGAAATAATAATCATTTCATTGTCAACATGAACAGCTTTCATACCAACTACATTACCAGTTTTACCCATGATTTTGTAGAACTTGACACCTTTACCACCTCTACGTTGTGGTGTAAAGTTTTCCATCTTCGTTCTCTTACCAAAACCTTTTTCAGATATAATCAGTAAATCTTCACCTTGTGATACAAGTTGCATACCGATAACTTCATCATCATCGTTCAGGTTCATACCTCTAACACCCTGTGACACACGGCCAGTTGTTCTAACTTCCATTTCATTAAATCGGATACATTGTCCAAGTTTAGTACCAAGGATAATATCTTCTTCATTATTGGTTAATTTAACTTCAATTAGATCATCGTCTTCCTTAAGTCCAATAGCTATAAGACCATTTTGACGAATGTTCTGATATTCCATAATTGAAGACTTCTTAACAACACCTTTTTTGGTTGCCATCATAATAAATGTGCCTTCATTATATTCCTTAAGAGGAATAACAGCTGTAATAACTTCACCTGGATCTAATTGCAATAAGTTGACAATAGCCATACCTCTTGCATTACGTCCAGCTTCAGGTATTTGATAAGCTTTAAGTCTGTAAGACTTACCTTTATTGGTAAAGAATAAAATATAGTCATGTGTAGATGTGACAAAAATATTCTTAACAAAGTCATCATCTCTGGTCTTCATACCTTTAATACCTTTACCACCACGGTTTTGACTTTTATAAGTAGTGATAGGCATTCTCTTAATATAACCAAGATGAGTCATTGTAATAACTGTTGTTTCTTTCTTAATTAAGTCTTCCATATTAATATCGGAAGAATCAAAGGTAATTTCTGTACGACGTTCATCCGCATACTTAGCTTTGATGACCATAATCTCTTCTCGAATCAGTTGAAGTAATATATTCGTATCTGCAAGAATGGCTTTTAATTCCTTAATTCGTTCTTGTAACTCATTGTATTCATTCTCTAATTTTTCACGTTCTAATCCTGTTAATGCGCGAAGTCGCATATCAACAATGGCTTGTGATTGTACTTCTGAGAAATCAAAACGTTCCATTAAATTAAGTTTTGCATCTGCTGTGGATCTAGATGCACGAATGACTTTTATAACTTCATCAATGAAATCAAGGGCTTTAATTAAACCTTCAAGGATATGTGCACGGTCTTCAGCCTTTTTTAGTTCATACTTAGTTCTTCTTGTTACAACTTCTCTTTGGTGATCAAGGTAATGTTCAAGCACTTGCTTTAAATTGAGAACTTTTGGCTCATTCTTAACAAGGGCCAACATATTAATACCAAATGAATCTTGTAATTGAGTATGTTTGTATAGTTGATTAAGAATTACATTAGCATTAGCATCACGTTTTAATTCTATAACAACACGCATACCATTACGGTCAGATTCATCTCTAAGATCTGTAATACCTGTAATTTTTTTATCTTTAACTAAATCAGCAATTTTCTCAATTAACTTTGCTTTATTCACTTGATATGGTAATTCAGATACAATAATTCTAGACTTACCACCAGACATTGATTCAATTTCAGAAACCGCACGCATTTTTACAATACCACGTCCAGTTCTATAGGCTTGATCTATACCTGAAGTACCAAGCACTGTTCCTGATGTTGGAAAGTCTGGTCCTTTAATAATTTGAAGTAATTCTTCTATTTCTGTCTCACGACCTTCAATAACTTCATTATCAATAATTTTAACAACACCATCAATGACTTCACCTAAATTATGAGGTGGAATGTTTGTAGCCATACCTACCGCGATACCTGCTGTACCGTTAACTAAAAGGTTTGGGTATCTAGCTGGTAAAACAGAAGGCTGTTTTAATGATTCGTCAAAGTTTGGTACAAAATCAACAGTGTCTTTACCTATATCAGCAAGAAGCTCCATTGATATTTTACTCATTTTTGCCTCAGTATAACGCATAGCCGCAGCGCCGTCACCATCGACAGAACCAAAGTTACCATGGCCATTAACCAACATGTAACGGTATGAGAAATCCTGTGCCATTCTTACCATTGTGTCATAAATAGATGAGTCACCATGAGGGTGATACTTACCCATTGTATCTCCAACGATACGGGCTGACTTTCTAAAAGGCTTATCTGGTGTTAAATTAAGCTCAGACATTGAATAAAGAATACGTCTCTGTACTGGCTTAAGACCATCTCTTACATCAGGTAATGCACGAGCAACAATAACACTCATTGCATAGTCTATATAAGATTTCTTCATTTCATCTTGTAAATCTACTGATATAATCTTATCAAATTGATTGTTTTCATCCATTGATGTTTCCTCCCATGATTGGATATATTATGAAGATAATAAAGTGATTATTGTCTAAAAAATAGATCCATCATTTATATATCTAAATTCTTTACGTATTTTGCATGACTTTGTATGAAATTTCTTCTAGGTTCAACACGTTCACCCATTAAAGTTGTAAATATTTCATCTGCTGCTGCTGCATCATCAATTTCTACTTTAAGAAGAATACGTCTTTCTGGGTCCATTGTTGTATCCCATAATTGATTGGCATCCATCTCTCCAAGTCCCTTGTAACGCTGAAGAACAACACCATCTCTACCTATTTCATCAAGTAATTTTTCTAGTGCTCTATCATTGTAAACATATTGGCTCTTTTTGTTCTTTGTTACTTTATATAGTGGTGGTTGAGCAATATATACTTTTCCAGTCTCAATAAGCGGTGCCATATATCTATAGAAGAAGGTTAACATTAACGTTCTAATGTGGGCCCCATCAACATCGGCATCGGTCATGATAATAATCTTATGGTACCTTAATTTTTCAATATCAAAATCATTCGAAATACCAGTACCAAATGCAGTAATCATATTCTTAATTTCATTATTAGCCAGAATTTTATCAAGTCTTGCTTTTTCAACGTTAAGAATTTTACCTCTAAGTGGTAAGATTGCCTGTGTTTGTCTAGATCTTGCTGATTTAGCAGATCCACCCGCAGAATCACCCTCGACCAAGTAAATCTCACATTTAGTTGGGTCTTTTTCAGAACAGTCTGCAAGTTTTCCAGGTAAAGATGTGCTATCAAGTGCTGATTTTCTTCTAGTTAAGTCTCTAGCTTTTCTTGCGGCAGCTCTTGCTCGGTTAGCTAAAATTGCTTTTTCAAGAATAATCTTAGCTACATGAGGATTTTGCTCAAGGAAATAAGTTAATTTTTCAGAAACAACATCGTTAACAGCAGTTCTAGCTTCTGAGTTTCCTAACTTCTGCTTTGTTTGTCCTTCAAACTGAGGATCACCAATCTTTACAGAAATAACACAAGCGATACCTTCACGTACGTCCTCACCAGATAAGTTTTTCTCATTATCCTTTAGCAATTTGGCACTTCTTGCATAGTCATTCATTGTTTTTGTTAAAGCATTTCTAAAACCTGTTAGGTGCATACCACCCTCAGGTGTATTAATATTATTAACAAAAGAGAATATGTTCTCTACATATGAATCATTATGTTGGAATGCAACTTCAACGTGTACACCTTCCGATTCACCTTCTGCGTACATCACTTCATTGTATAATTTATTCTTATTTCTATTTCTATAACTTACAAACTCACTAATTCCACCTTCATAATGGAATTTTTCTGTTTGCTCTTCACCTTCACGTTTATCTTCAATAGATATATTAAGGCCTTTAGTTAAGAAAGCCATCTCTTGAAAACGTTGTTTAAGGGTATCATAGTCATAAATAAGATCATCAAAAATCTCATCGTCTGGCTTAAAATGGATATAAGTACCATGTTTACGTGTATTTCCTATGACTTCAAGATCAGTCATCACATCACCACGTTCATATCTTTGATGGAATATTTGTCCTTTTTGATAAACTTTAACTTCTAACCATTCGGATAAAGCATTTACAACAGAGGCACCAACACCATGGAGTCCACCGGATACTTTATAAGAACCGCCACCAAATTTACCACCTGCATGTAGGATTGTAAAAACAACCTGGACCGCTGGAATTCCTTTTTCATGCATACCTGTTGGTATACCATTACCATTGTCCATAACGGATATAGAATTGTCTTTATGAATTATAATAGATATCTCATCACAACGACCTGCAAGTGCCTCATCAACTGCATTATCAACAATCTCATATACAAGATGATGAAGTCCCCTAGTTGAAGTCGATCCTATATACATACCTGGTCTTTTTCTTACAGCTTCTAGACCTTCCAGTACTTGTATCTGTTCAGCATTATATTCTTGAGTACTGCTCATTATTAACCTCCTAGTGTACATAATATTAATAGAAAAAGGTGAACTGTGTTAGTCCACTTTTTCCTTATGCACATCATTCATATTATAGCCTAATTGGCATTGTAATGCAAATTATGACATCTTTGTTACGTTACCACTTTTTACCTCATATAATTGATATTTTTGCATTGTGTTTGTCACAAAATCTTCTACCCCTGTACAAGTGATAAAAGTTTGAATATCTTCTAAATGACTGGTTAAGTAAATCTGTCTATTATGGTCCAATTCTGATAAAACATCATCTAATAAAAGGATTGGTGTATCATCAATTTGACTTTTCACCAAATCTATCTCTGATAATTTTAAAGATAAGGCGGCTGTTCTTTGCTGACCTTGTGAGCCAAATCTTCTTAAATCAATGCCGTTCATCATAAACATAATATCATCTCTATGTGGTCCAACAGATGTTGTTTTTCTTCTTAAATCTTTATCCACCTGGTCTGATAACATTTTCTTAAAGTTTTCTTTTTCACAACTTCTTTCATAAACTAAGTTTACCGACTCTTTACCACCTGATATTTGATAATGTTTTTCCTTATAAACAGGATTTAAAGCTTCAATGAATTCTTCTCTCATTTCAATGACTTTAAAACCATATTGACTTAGTTGCTCATCAAATACTTCTATTAAAGGAAGAATATCTTCTTTAGATGAGGTACTTTTAAGTAATTTATTCCTTTGTTTTAATACTTTATGGTAATGACTTAGATAATACATATAAAGAGGGTTAAGCTGACTTAATTCTAAATCAATAAACCTTCTTCTTTCCTTAGGTCCATTTTTGATCAAGCCTAAATCTTCTGGTGAGAACATAATCACATTAACCATACCAAAAAGTTCATTCAGCTTAAGAATACTCATCTTGTTAATGGCTATGTTTTTTTTTCCTCTGACTTTAAGATGCATATCTATAACTTCTTCTACATCCTCTTTCATAAAATTAAGATGTATATGGGCTGCGTCTTCTCCAAGTCGCACAATCTCATTATCTTTGCTCAAACGATGAGATTTTGAGGTTGCACACATATAGATGGCCTCAATCAGGTTGGTTTTACCCTGGGCATTCTCACCATAAATAATATTTACACTTGGATCAAAATCAACGGAGACATGTTGGTAATTTCTATAATTTTTGAGTTCAATTGTCTGAATATACATGTCTCCACCTCCTCATATCATGGTCTTTTACAATGGAATAAAAACAGGCATAAGACTGTGATTAATCACAGTCTTATGGCATTAGTCTTCTTCAAATTTTACAGTAATTGGCTCAAAGCCCTCTACTTCAACAACATCGCCTTCTCTTATTTTCTTACCCCTACGAAGGTCTACTTCACCATTAACTTTGGCTTCTCCGTTAAGAATAATAATCTTTGCATGAACACCAGAGTCAGCTATAGCAGCCAACTTCAGTAATGCACCAAGACGAATAAACTCTGTATTAATTTTAATTTCAGTCATTCAATCACCCATTCAGTCTTATTGGCAGAATTAGATACTTAAAGGCATCTTCGCTTACTTGGCGAATGATACAAGGGTTTAAAGCATTGGTAAACTGAAGACAGATTTCTTCGTCATCAATTGCCTTAAGTGAATCTATTAAATACCTTGGGTTAAAGGCAATCTCTAGGTCTTGACCTTCTTTTTTGATGGTCATTTCCTCGTGAACATTACCAAGTTCTGTATTACTTGTAATAGCTAAAGACCCATCACGGATTTCAAGCTTAATTGGGCTCTTTTTACTTTCTCGTGCTATAAGGGCAGCTCTCTCGATACCCATCATCAATACTTTACGATCAACAGTAATCAGTGTGTCATAATCTGCTGAGAACAAACTCGCATACTTAGGGTATTCACCTTCTAGCAATCTAGAAACAACAATCGAGTCATCAAGTTCAAAAAGTATATGTTTGTCAGTAAAATAAATAGACATCATATCTGCTTCATCACCAGATAAAATTTTGCTAATTTCACTCAAAGTTTTTCCAGGTACAACAACGGCTGTATCCTCAAAAGACTCGTTAAAAGCCACTTTACGAATTGAAATTCTATATCCGTCCATGGATACGATTGAAAATGTATTTTGCTTAATCTCAAGGAGTTCACCTGTAAGAATTGGCTTTATCTCTTTCACCGCAATAGAAAATAGGGTTTGATGGATCATATCTTTGAGCACACTCTGACTCATAGATATATTTTTATCTTTGGTGATTTGTGGTAATTGTATAAATTCTGTCCCAGCTTGTCCTGGAATTTTAAAAACAGACTTTTGACTAACAATGGTCGTTAAGTTGCTTTCGTCTACAGTGATGTCAACCACATCATCCGGTAATTTTTTTACAATCTCTGAAAAAATCTTTGCATCAAGAGCAATACTCCCTGACTCGATAATATTGGCTTTAACATAACTCTCGATTCCAAGTTCTAAGTCATTGCTGACCAATTTGAACGTGTCACCAGTGGCTTGCAATAAGATGCATTGTAAGATTGGCAAAGTTGTTCTTGTTGATACGGCTTTCAGTGATGTGTTAACGCCATTTAACAAATCACTTTTTTGACAACTAATCTTCATGATGTGAATAACTCCTCTCTTGTGTAAAACATATAAAGTATATTTTTTTATAAGAATAATCATAATAAGGGCTGTTGAAAAGTGTATAAGTGGCTTCAGCCCTTTAAAATAAGGCCTTAAGCATGTGTGTTAACCATGTGTATAGTTTAAAAAGTTATTAAAAACTCTCCACAGCCATTTTTTTATCAAAGTTTCTCTAACAGGTTATTAAGTACTTTTAGGGGTAGTTATCCACACCCAAAAGGCCTACTTATTTACCGCTAATCTTCTTAGTTAATATATCGATGGTATTTTTAAGATGTATATCTGTCACTATTGCTTTGTTAATCTTGTCATAACCATGTAAAACAGTTGTATGATCTCTTTTTCCTAACACTTCACCAATCTTTGGAAGGGACATATCCGTCAACTTACGACATAAGTACATAACAATCTGTCTTGGGAAGGCAATTTCCTTAGGTCGTTTCTTAGAAGTAATATCAGAAGGTGTGACATTAAAGTGTTCTGATACAATCTCAAGAATCAATTTAAAGGTAATCTGAGTCTCTTCTTCTGGTGCAATAAGGTCTTTAAGTGCGGCCTCTGCCATATCTAACTTAATTTCCTGTGGTAAAAGGAGCCTTGAATAAGCCAGTATTTTATTAACGGCACCTTCAAGCTCACGAATATTAGATTTAACATTGTTTGCTACGTATTCCATAACATCATCTGGTAGATTAATGTTTTCAAGTTCAGCCTTCTTACGAAGAATAGCAACCCTAGTCTCATAATCTGGTGCTTGGATGTCTGCAATAAGACCCCATTCGAATCTGGATCTTAAACGTTCCTCAAGGGTCTCTATTTCTTTAGGTGGACGGTCTGAGGATATAATAATTTGTTTTTTTGCTTCATATAAAGTATTAAATGTATGGAAGAACTCTTCTTGGGTTCTTTCTTTACCAGCGATGAACTGGATATCATCAACTAATAGAACATCAATATTACGGTACTTTCTTCTGAACTCCTCATTTTTATCATCACGAATTGAGTTGATCAGTTCATTGGTGAACTTTTCTGAAGTGACATATAGAACTTTAGCTTTACTGTGGTCATCTAAGATAAAATGAGCAACGGATTGCATTAAGTGTGTTTTACCTAGACCAACACCCCCATAGATAAACAATGGGTTATAAGCTTCAGCAGGCGCTTCTGCTACTGCAAGTGATGCTGCATGTGCAAACTTGTTGTTATTACCTACAACGAAGGTATCAAATGTATACCTAGAATTTAGGTTTGTTTGATCGTTAATACTGAATTTAGTGAAGCCGGCCTTTGTTGTGGTCATATTGGCTTCATCATCACCTTCATCAAACCTTTGATTAGGTAAAATGAATTTTATTTCATAGAACTTGCCCATAACTTCGCTAATTGCGATCTGAATTGATTTAAAGTACTTTTTTTCAATAACATTAATAGCCATTTGATCATCAGCTTCAAGGATGATTAAATCATCGATTACTTTCACTGGTTCCAAATGTTCTAAGAATGTTTTATAAGAAATAATTGAAATATCTGACTCGTACCTTAACAGATTTTTTATGTCATCCCATTTTTGCATGATTGGATGATCCATATAAAATCCCCCCTTTATATATTTTATTGAGCTAGGTGATGTCTTATTAGCAACTGTTGATAAAATATAGCTCTTTATATAGAAGGAACTTTATCAACAGCCCTAAATGGGCCAATAATTGTATAAGAATAATGGAGGTTGCAGACAATTGTCTGATAATAACCCAAACCTTATAGATATAGGCAACAAAACGTCGCTAAATGCCCTATTTGTGGACATTATTAGTGAGTCTATTCACTATAATACTCTATAGTAAAAGGTATTTCAATCGACTTTTTAGGCTGAAAAAAAAGGATATTGTTGATTAATATTTGCCTATTCATGTGCACAGTGTGGATAACTTTAAAAAATAAATGTTATACACAGTATTCTACTGAAAGTTATCAAAAATATTAGAGCCTTATAGATAAAGGGCTAAGCTATGATAAATGACATATAAAACCACAAAATATTCATGAAAAAAGGGGTGTTTATCCACATTTTTAAGTTAAGCTGTGGATAACATCTTTTCAACAACTTATCCACATTCAGTATAACATATCAGTGAATTCTGTGGATAAGTAAAAATAAAATATTTTTTACTCTTTTTATGCTTGACTGCAGGGGCTTTTGTGACTATAATTGAAATGGTGCTTTTAGAAGCAGCTATTTTTTTCTAATGATTTGTGATATTGAATATATATTGATATTACTTCTTACAATATATAAGGAGGTGTAGTGAATGAAAAGAACATTTCAACCAAAAAAGAGACAACGTAGTAAAGAACATGGTTTCAGAAAAAGAATGAAAAACAAAAGCGGAAGAAAAGTTTTAGCTAGAAGAAGAGCTAAAGGTAGAAAAGTATTGACAGCTTAGGCCGCATTCATGTGGCCTTTTTTATCTTTCATAACAAGTTATGAAAGATCGGTATAATGCACACGAATGTTTCAAGCAATTAATGCCAACCATATTAAGGTAGATTATGAAAAGTAAGATTAAATCATTGAAGAAAAATGACTTTGTAAAAGTGTATCAGGCACACAAATCTAAAGCAAACAAATACCTTATTATGTACGTCTTGAAAAAAGACAATGAGAATAGAGTTGGCATTTCAGTTAGTAAAAAAGTCGGCAACAGTGTTGTCAGGCATCGCGTAAAAAGACTTATCAAAGAAGCCATTCGCTTAAACTTGGAAAAAGTGAAAGTAGGTTATGATATAGTTATTGTTGCAAGACCAGCAGCAAAGGATAAGTCTTATAAGGAAATAGAAAGCGCCTTGCTACATATTTGTAAATTGAATAGAATATTAAACCTTTAAAATCCTATGAATATTAGATATAATAGGATTAATTAGTGTATTTAAAGAAAAGAAGTGATGAAGTGCTAAAAAATTTCGCCATAGCTTTGGTTAGATTTTATAGGAAGTACATATCACCAATGAAAAAGCCAAGTTGTATTTACATCCCTACTTGTTCACAGTATGCCATTGAGGCACTTAATAAGTATGGTTTTTTTAAGGGTGGATTTATGTCAGTCATGAGAATTCTTAGGTGTCACCCTTTTGCTAAAGGTGGATATGACCCAGTTAAATGAGTTTTGTCAAAAAGTGCTTGAATCTAAAAATGTATGAACATTTTTAAAGCCTTATGAATAGAAGTTTTCTTTTATACTATTTTTATAGCGTTTTAATAACTCTGTATTATGATGTGTAGAGAAAAACTAGGAGGATTAGTGAATGTTAGCTAGTAACTTGGTATTATTAACGAAGAGTGATGCCTTTATTATCGGTCCAATTGCCAATATTTTTGGTATTATTATGGACACAATATACACCACAATGAGCAATATGGGTATTGTATCTTTAGGTGTAAGTATCATTATATTTACTTTAATTGTTAGAACATTGATGTTACCACTTGCTTTTAAACAGCAAAAATCAATGAAAGAAATGCAGAAGATCCAACCAGAACTTAAGAAGTTACAAGATAAGTATAAAGATAAGAAAGACCAAGAACAACAACAAAAGTATCAAATGGAAATGAATCAACTTTACAAAGAACATGGTGTTAATCCTTTTGGAGGATGTTTACCACTATTGGTTCAATTCCCAATAATTATGGCCTTGTTCCAAGTACTTAGAAACATTCCAGCATATATTTCAAAAGTAAATATATTTTATGCAAACATTGCTCAAGCCGTTATGCCAATTGATGGTGCAGAAACATCTTTTGTAACATGGGCAAAAGATTCAATGGTAAAAGATTTTGATATGACTAACATCAACAAAGTTATTGATGTTATCGGTAAATTTAATACGGAAACATGGACTGAGTTTACTGCTCAATTCGCTTCTATTTCAGATGTGATTATTCCTAACATGGATAAAATTAACGAGATTTACATGTTCCTTGGAATTAACTTAGCAGATAAACCAGATTTAATGTCTATAGGTATCTTATTACCACTACTTAACGTTGGTGTTCAATTACTTGTTATGAAGACAAGTGGTTCAGCAAGTGCTGATTCTAACCCAACACAAAAATCAATGATGTATACAATGCCTCTAATTACAGGGTTCTTTGTTACAACTATGCCAGCAGGTCTTGGTTTATATTGGTTAATCGGAAGTGTATTCCAATATGCACAACAAGTAGTTATTAATAGACATTTACATAGTGAGCAAAAATAGGAGGGTACGTCTTCATGAGGTATGTAGAAAAAGAAGCTAAGACTGTAGAAGACGCTATAACAGAAGCACTTGTTGAGATGGGTTTGACCAGTGATCAAGTTACAGTAGAAGTTTTAGAAAAAGGACCAACAGGTCTAATGAGCATTTTCAGTAGTAAGTTGTCAAAAGTACGTGTTTACAAAAAGATTAACCTTGAAGATATTGCATTTGATTTTTTAACTGATGTATTTGAAAAAATGAAAATGACAGTTAAAGTTGACATTAAGATGGATGAGCAAAACAATATGTCTATCGACTTAAGTGGTCCAAGCATGGGTGTTCTAATAGGTAAAAGAGGTCAAACACTTGATTCTCTACAATACTTAGTCAGCTTAGTTGTTAATAAAGAATCAGAGAGTTATGTACGTATCAAACTTGATACAGAAGATTATAGAAACAGACGTAAAGAAACATTGGAAACACTTGCTAAGAACTTAGCAAATAAAGTTAAGTCAACGCGTAAGAAATTTACACTTGAACCAATGAATCCTTACGAACGTCGTATTATTCACTCAACACTTCAGAATAACAAGAATGTTGAGACACATAGTGAAGGTGAAGAACCTTATAGAAAAGTTGTCATCACACCAGCTGGTAAGAATAACAGCAAAGGTAACAATAAGGGTGGTAACAACAATTATAAGAGAAGTAAAAAGCCTTATACAGCTAAAAAGAATTAATTCATTAAAACCCATACTAATTCTTAGTATGGGTTTTATTACATGAAAAATTACAGGTCTATAAACGGGTCAAAGACGTTTATTAGCGAAAAGGAGATTGTTATGTTATACGATACAATTGCGTCTATTTCTACGGCGTTAACACCATCAGGTATTGGTATTGTTCGTTTAAGTGGTGACAAGAGTGTTCAAATCGTTGATAAAATATTTGTATCCCATATCAAAGGAAAAACTCTTAATACCGTAGCAAGCCATACCATCAACTATGGACATATTGTTGATGATAAGTCTAAAGAAGTAATAGACGAAGTGATGGTTTCTGTTATGAAAGGTCCAAATAGTTATACAAAAGAAGATGTTGTTGAAATCAACTGTCATGGTGGTATTATGTTAATGGAAAAGTTACTTCAGAGTCTATTAACATTAGGTGTTAGATTAGCCGAACCAGGAGAGTTTACTAAACGTGCTTTTTTGAATGGTCGCTTGGATCTATCTCAAGCTGAAGCTGTTATGGATCTTATACATTCAAAAACAGCCTTAAGTATGAAGTCATCAGTCAATCAATTAGGCGGTCAATTATCAAAAGTACTATCTGAAGTCAAAGAAGACTTAATAGGTATAATAGCACATATTGAAGCATCAATTGATTATCCTGAATATGATATTGAGGAATTAAATCACGATAAAATGTTAACATCCATCGAACCTGTTTTAGGTAAGCTAAAAAATTTAGTTGCAACATATGATAATGGTAAGATCATTCGTGATGGTATAAAGACGGCCATTATAGGAAAACCTAATGTAGGTAAGTCTTCCCTTTTAAATGCTCTACTGAGAGAAAATAGAGCTATTGTAACAGAGATACCTGGTACCACACGAGATGTTCTAGAAGAATATATGAACATTCATGGAATTCCTATAAAGTTAATTGATACAGCTGGTATAAGAGAAACAGTAGATCAGATTGAACAAATAGGTGTTGAACGTTCTAGAACTCAACTTGAAGAAGCAGACCTCATCATATTTGTTATGGATGCTTCAAGGGTAATAGATGAAGAAGATTTACATATTATGTCTTTATTGAAAGATAAAGAAATTATATGTTTACTAAATAAAATTGATCTTGAGGAAAAAATAGATCGTCATCAAATTAGAGAAATACTTGGTGATGGCCATATTATTGATATCTCTGCTAAGAACTTAGAAGGTATAGACTTGTTAGAACAGAAGATAAAAGATCAATTTTACCTTGGTGAAATTGATGTTAATAATGAAGTTTATATCACCAATGTAAGACATAAGAATGCTTTAGAGTCTGCCATTGAAAGTTTACATGAAGTGAAAGAATCAGTGATAAATGGTATGCCTGAAGATTGCTGGGCAATAGATCTAAAAAGTACTTACGAACACATTGGAACGGTTACAGGTGATACAGTTAAAGAAGATATGATGACTGAAATATTTAGTCGTTTTTGCCTAGGTAAATAGGTTAGATAAGGAGATACAATGAGTTATTTAGAAGCACAATACGATGTTATAGTTGTTGGTGGAGGTCATGCTGGATGTGAGGCAGCCCTTGCTAATGCTCGACTTGGCCTTAAAACATTGATGTTTGCTGTGAACTTAGATTCAATAGCGATGATGCCATGTAACCCGAGTATTGGTGGTACGTCTAAAGGTCATTTAGTAAGAGAAATAGATGCCTTAGGTGGGCAGATGGGTAAGAATATTGATAAAACCTATATTCAATCTCGTATGTTAAACACAGGTAAAGGACCAGCAGTCCACTCTCTTAGAGCCCAAGCAGACAAACATAAGTACGCTAACACGATGAAAATTACGCTGGAGAAAGAAAAGAATTTACAAATCAAACAATCAGAAGTAACTAAAATTCTTGTTGATGATCATAAAGTAACTGGTGTTGAAACGATTTCTGGTGCGGTTTTTCAAGCTAAGGCCGTTATTATTGCAACCGGAACCTACTTAAGAGCTAAATGTGTTTATGGTAATGTAGAAGTAAATAGTGGTCCTAATGGTTTACAAGCAGCCAACTATTTAACCAATTCTCTTAAGGCTATTGGCATAGAGATGCTTAGATTTAAGACTGGAACACCTGCTAGAATAGATGGTAATACAGTTGATTTTTCTAAAATGGAAGAACAACCAGGTGATGAAAAGGTTGTACCATTTTCTTTTGAAAATACAGCTGAAGGTATCTATAGATCACAAATACCTTGTTGGTTAACCTATACCAATCATACAACTCATACTACCATTCAAGAAAATCTCCAGCGTTCACCACTCTACTCTGGTGTAATTGAAGGAACAGGTCCAAGATATTGTCCTTCAATTGAAGATAAAGTAGTAAGATTTGCTGATAGAGAACGCCATCAAGTATTCTTAGAACCAGAAGGTGAAAATACTTCTGAAATGTATGTTCAAGGTATGTCTAGTTCATTACCAGAAGATGTACAAGTTAAAATGCTCAGAACTATTCCAGGACTTGAATCAGCTGAAATTATGAGAATAGGTTATGCCATTGAATATGATTGTATAGATCCACTACAGTTAAAACCTACTCTTGAGTTTAAACATATAGCTGGTTTGTTTAGTGCTGGACAGTTTAATGGAAGTTCTGGTTATGAAGAAGCTGCGGCACAAGGTCTTATAGCTGGTATGAACGCTGCTCTTCAGGTTAAAGAAGAAGACCCAGTGACAATAGATCGATCTGAAGCATATATAGGCGTTCTTATTGATGATTTAGTTACTAAGGGAACTAAAGAACCTTATAGGATGATGACATCAAGAGCCGAGTACCGTTTGTTGTTAAGGCAAGATAATGCTGATTTAAGACTGACGGACATTGGTCATAGAGTTGGTTTGATAGATGAAGAAAGATATAGTAGATTTGCAACTAAACGTCAATTGATTGATGAAGAAGTAGCTCGTTTACGTAAAACAACCATTGGTACAAAAAAAGAGGTTCAAGACTATCTAGAATCAAGAAGTTCTTCAAAATTGAATTCTGGTACGACCCTTGGTGAAATACTAAAAAGACCTGAAATCGATTATGTATCACTGGGTGTTATAGATTCAGATAGAGCTAAATTACCAAGTGATGTTATAGAACAAGTTGAAATTACCCTCAAATATGAAGGTTATATAAAAAGACAATTACAACAAGTAGCTCAGTTTAAGAAACTTGAAAAGAAGTATATTCCAGATGATATAGAATACAACAAAGTTTATAGCTTACGAATTGAGGCAATTCAGAAACTTGAAAAAGTTAGACCAAAATCTATAGGACAGGCATCTCGTATCTCAGGTGTTTCACCAGCTGATATATCTGTTCTACTTGTATACCTTGAACAAGTTAGACAGCAAAAGAAAAGAGATAAGCAAGATGAAAATTAATCAACTAAAAAATGCCTTCAATACAATAGAAATAGAACTTACTGATAAGATGTGTGAACAGTTTATAATCTATTATGAATTGTTGATTGAGTGGAATGCTAAGATGAATTTAACAGCAATTACTGATGAAACAGAAGTTATTGAAAAGCATTTTATGGATAGTGTACTTTCAACTAAAGTTATAGATTTTAATAATTTTCAGTCTCTAATTGATATTGGAACTGGTGCAGGCTTTCCAGGTATTCCGTTAAAGATATTGTACCCTCACCTTCAAGTGACATTAGTAGATGCTCTTCAAAAAAGAGTTCAATATCTTAATACAACTATTGAAGCATTAGAATTAAATGATATCGTTGCTCTTCATGGAAGAGCTGAAGATTTGGCTAGAACTGACTTAAGGGATGCAAATGATGTCTGTGTTTCAAGAGCTGTCAGTCAGTTAAATATTCTCTGTGAGTATTGCCTACCTTTTATTAAACCTAGTGGCTATTTTATTTCCTACAAAGGTTCCAAAACAATGGAAGAACTTGAAAATAGTCAAAATGCTATTAAAGTTTTAGGTGGTCAAGTTGAGAAAGTAACAGACTCAATACAATTATCTAAAGAATTAAATCGTGGTTTTGTATGTATAAAGAAGATTGAAGAGACAGATGAAAGATATCCAAGAAGGGCTGGTAAGCCTCAGAAGAAGCCTTTGTAGTGTAATTTAGTAGCAGTTACATATACTAATACTTCTCTGATAATTTACGAAAAGTAATAAGGTAATATCATAAATAAAAGCTATACTAAGCCAATATTTCCCTGTAAATTTCTAAATAATTATTAGGAAATATCTTTCTAGATATTAACATAATTATTAAGATATTTCCCAGGAAATAAATCTATGATATAATAAAGCATCAAAGTTTATGAGGTGAACAATGAAAGACAACCATTCTTATCACGTATTTCAAATTCCAATTCATTTAATTCAACCAAACCCAAGTCAACCAAGACGTGTGTTTGATGAAAATATGTTGAATGAGCTAGCAGAATCCATTAAACAATATGGCATTATGCAGCCTATCAATATTCGTAAAATCATGCCAAATGTATATGAGTTGGTCGCTGGGGAACGTCGATTAAGAGCAGCAAAAATACTGGACATGGAAACCATTCCATCTATAATAGTGAACGTAACAGAGAAAGATAGTGCTGTTTTAGCATTGATAGAAAACCTTCAAAGAGAGAATTTGAATTACATGGAGGAAGCTAAAGGTTATGCTCACCTGATTGATGATTATAATCTTAAACAACAAGACCTTGCAGATCAACTTGGAAAAGGTCAATCTACAATTGCGAATAAATTAAGACTACTTACCCTATCTAGTCATGTTCAGGATGAGTTATTAAATAGCCAATTATCAGAAAGACATGCTAGAGCTTTACTTAAACTTAAAAATGAAAAACAGCAACTTGAAGCTGTGAAGGCAATTGTTGATCAATCTCTTAATGTAAAGGAAACAGAGAAATTGATTGCTTTTATGTTAAGTGATAAATTAGATGGTAAGAAGAATGAAAAGGACAAACCAGTTGTAAAGCGTTATTTAAAGGATATAAGACTATTTACCAATACAATTAAACAAGCAGTTGATATGGTACAAAGTTCTGGCTTAGAAGTAGATTATCAATTAAAGCAGACTGAAACTGCTTATGAAATAAGTATTAGCATACCCATTGAGGATTAGGAGTTAGACATGATAGAAGGACATTTTACTATTGGTACAAAAGGTTTAGAGGAAACAGGTTTTTTAAGAAGTATGGTATTTACTGAAGGTCAAGGTGTTGATCCTAGTATTGAAAGAGATATGTATGATCATTTCGCCCATCACTTAGTGGTTAAGGATGGACATGAAGTTGTGGCAACAGGAAGACTCATTTATAAAAATGATGAATTTCTTATTGGACGAATAGCTGTTGATGAGCAAATGAGAGGTCAGAAACTAGGAAACTTAGTTGTACGTATGTTATGTGAACGTTCTTTTAACCTTGGGGCTAAAGAAGTGGTTGTTCATTCTCAGACACAAGTTAAGGATTTCTATGGGAAAGTTGGCTTTGTAACAGTAGGTGGAGTTTACCAAGAGGCGGATATAGACCATGTAACCATGATACTTAAGAAAGAAGCTTTTGGACACCCTTGTGAGGGCTGTGGAGGCTGTTAGAGAATAGATACTAGACTATAGCGTATAAAATATTTCTGTAATAAAAAAGAGACTCATTCGAGTCTCTTTAGTTATGTATTCTAATGCAAATATATGGACAATATCTCAAGTGTTGATTCAGGCTTCTCAAGATGAGGTAAGGCCTTAGATCTATCGATTGAAGAACATTCTATTGCTGGGTTGATGCTTTTGTACTCATCACTCTTTAAATTGCAATCCTCATCACTTCTTAATCCATGAATTAAATAAATATTATTGTTAATGTGTGCAATGGCTTCAGTTATGTTAACGTTGTTAAATTTGCAATGGTCAGAAGCATAGACAAATTTTGAAGCACTGCCACTTAAGTGAGAACTTTCATAGTAGGTTTCAACATAAGTGTTTTTGATATGTAAGGGATTAAAAATACGTGTTTTGAAGCTTTTCTCTATGGATAGCTTAGAAAACTTTAAATTGTAGATGGTCGTACCAATCACTGGAAGTTCTAATAAGAATTTGCTAAACTTATCTTTATTCTTAGGATTTTGCTTTAATACTTGTAGACTGGTAGGATTTATAAATATAAGGTTTCTAAAAAGTTCATGATTTTGATAACAAGCCATTGTAGCATAAGCACAACTTTTACCACTAGTGATAATGGAGACTTTGTCTCTAACGATATCTTTTCTAAAATCAATAATCAGTTGTACAAACATATAAGCTGTATAAGTTAACTTAGGTTTATCAGAACGGCCATAACCAAGTAAATCTATGGTATAGACTCTGTATTGTTTTGCAAGTGTGTTGATGATCCTAGTGAACTCATATGAAGAAGAATCTGCTGCAGTGTCATGGACTAGTATGACAGCAGGACCATGGCCTTGAACTGTGTAAAATACTTTACCAAACTTCCATTGATAGTAATGAGCTTTGTTATGATAAAGCCGTTCCTTCATTGTTGCAATTGTAAAAACAAGTTTATTTATTAGGACAACAACCATTGTTGCAAGTCCAATAATTAGTAGGCGGATAGATACTTTTTTCAATAGTTTACTCCCTTTCTATATGTAGGAATATGCGTTGATATATATACATACATTATGGGGTAAATGTCTTTACTTTTCAATAGGTATGACAAAATTTAATATATCTTTCATTGCTTTTTATCATAATAATTAAGTGAGTAGATATTCATAGGGATTTAGTACATAATTCTCATATATTTATGTTATACTCTATGTAATGACTTGTATACTTGATTCATTTAATGCTATAATTAACTATACTAAAATAAGGATAATTAACTATGTACAAAAAGCAATTTGATCGATTAGATGAGATCATCGATAAGACTATTGATTCAATTAAAAATAGTGTTGATGAAATCAAAGATATTAGTGATTTTGCACGCCAGGAGTATTTAGAACTTGAGGAAGAATTTCTTAAGTTAAAAATCGAAGCCACCGACTTAATAGATCGTGTTGAATCTCTTGAAAAACAATACAAAGTGTCTAGATCTAAGTTGCTAATGGTTAATAAAAATTACGAAGATTATACAGAAGAACAGATGCGTGATATCTATGAAGAAACTGATCGCCTACGATTGGAATTGGCTGTAGAAAAAGAACGTGAGATGAATTTAATACAGCGCCGTAATGAATTGGAACTTCACCTCAAATCAGTTCGTAAAATATCGGAAAAAGCCGATAAATTAAGTAATGATTTTGATGTCGCCTACAGTGTCTTGTCAGGTGACTTAAAGCAGATTACTGAAAAGATTGATGATATACAGAATAAGGAAATATGGGGACTTAAAGTTATACAAGCTCAGGAATTAGAGCGAAAACGTATCGCTCGTGATATGCATGATGGTCCTGCTCAAAGTCTTTCAAATCTAATTATTAAAACTGAACTATGTGTTAAGTTACTTGATAAGGATATAGATAGAACTAAATTGGAACTACAGAATCTGAAATCTCATATTAGATCAACCATTGATGAAACGAGAAGAATGATCTATAACCTTAGACCTATGAGTATTGATGACTTAGGTTTAGTCCCTACCCTTGAAAGATTAATTGATAAGGTAAGTGAGGAACTTAACTTCGAGATTGACTTCAACGTACGACTTACCAAAAAATACGATCCAAGTAGCCTAGACTCAGTTATAAACTTAACTCTTTATAGAATTACTCAAGAGGCATTAAATAATGTAGTAAAATATTCAAAAGCGACTAGCGTGCTAATAGATTTGGTGTTTGAAGATGACGCTATCTCATTAGATGTTATAGATAATGGTGTAGGATTTGAAGTAAGTAAACTTAAATTGAATCTAGACGATAACAAAGGTTTTGGTATGTCTATGATGAGAGAGCGAGCTAACTTATTATCAAGTGAAATGAAAATTGTATCAGAGATTGACAAGGGCACATCCATACATATACGAGTGCCTCTCATAGATAAGGAGGAGAGTCATGAGCAAAATTAGAATACTAATCGCCGATGATCATTCGATGGTTAGAGAAGGTCTTAAGCAACTGGTAGAACTCGAAGATGACATTATAGTAGTAGCACAGGCAGGTAATGGTAGTGAGGCGATAGAAAAGATTATTGAGTATAAACCAGATGTGGTATTACTTGACATTAATATGCCTGAAATGAATGGTTTAGAAGTGTTGGCATATTTACAAGATAATGATATACCTGCAAATGTTTTAATTCTAACAATTCATAACGAAGTGGAATATTTGTATAAGGCTGTAGAAATTGGTGTTAAAGGTTATGTATTAAAGGATTCAGAATCTGATGTACTTATTAGAGCTATTCGTTCTATATATCAAGGTGACTCCTATATTCAACCTAATATGGCTTCCCTACTCTTTAAGAAAATGAATAATGAAGAGTCATCATCTTCACAAAATTCTAGATTGACTAAAAGAGAAATAGAAGTGCTTAAATTAATAACTGAAGGTTTATTAAACAAAGAAATTGCCCATAAGTTATGTATCAGTGAAAAAACTGTTAAAAATCATGTTTCAAATATATTCAAAAAGATTGAAGTGTCTGATCGTACACAAGCAGCTGTTTTTGCAATAAAAAATGCCATAGTAGAAATATTTTAGATTAGAGTTTAAGGAGCCAACATTGTTGGCTCTTTTTATTTTACCATAATGTTTCACGTGAAACATTTTTAGGTTTTTAAAATGAAAATAGTCAATGTTTCACGTGAAACATACTGATGTATGATTGCAAATATGTTATAATATTAATACTATCTCTAGAGAGGAATAATATTATGGGACGAATTATCGCGGTTGCGAATCAAAAAGGTGGTGTTGGTAAAACTACAACCACTGTCAATCTATCAGCATGTCTAGCTGAAGCTGAAAAAAAAGTCTTAACAGTGGATATTGACCCACAAGGAAATACAACAAGAGGCTTAGGTGTTGATAAGAAAAAACTCAAACATACAACGTATGAACTTCTTATAGGTGAATCTACTATAAAGCAGACTATAAAAAAGAATGTATTTAAGAATCTATCACTTATCCCAGCAGATGTTGAATTAGCTGGAGCAGAGGTAGAACTCATTGGACTTGCAGATAACAGTTTTATTATGAAGAAACTTCTTCATGAACTGAGAGATGATTATGATTTTATCATAATTGACTGTCCCCCTTCTCTAAGTATATTAACAGTTAATGCATTATCTGCAGCAGATACTGTGTTAGTTCCTATACAGTGTGAGTTTTTTGCACTAGAAGGTTTATCTCAGTTAATGCATACAATTGAGTTGGTCAAGAAAAGACTTAATCCCGATCTAGAAATAGAAGGTGTTGTGTTTACAATGTATGACGCTAGGACAAATTTATCTATACAAGTTGTAGACGAAGTTAAACGAAAGTTAAGAAGAACCAATATATATCAAACTATTATTCCAAGAAATGTTAGATTAGGTGAGGCGCCAAGTTATGGTTTACCCATAAATCTTTATGACAAGAACTCAAAAGGTGCAGAAAGTTATAGATTATTGGCTGATGAGGTCATCGAAAGAGAGGTTGATTAAATTATGGCAAGAAAAAGAGGTTTAGGACAGGGACTAAATGCCTTAATATCAGATGAGTTAGAAGATAAAATTGTAGAGCAAAATAAACATGGTGTACTACAAGTAAATGTACAAAAAGTTGAGCCTAATAAAGATCAACCTAGAAAAGCTTTTGACGAAGATGCACTAGAGGATTTAGCTGATTCTATTAAGCAATTTGGAATTATACAGCCTCTTATAGTATCCGACAAAACATCTTACTATGAGATCATTGCTGGGGAGAGACGTTGGAGAGCGGCTAAAAAAGCAGGACTTAAAGAAGTTCCAGTAATTATTAAGGATTTTACACCTGAAGTAGTCTTAGAAGTTGCTCTAATTGAGAATATTCAAAGAGAAAACCTAAACGCCATTGAAGAAGGTATTGCCTATCAAAGACTTATTGATGAGTTTCATCTTAAACAAGATGAGATTGCAGAGAAAGTTTCTAAAAGTAGATCGGCTATTGCTAACACTTTAAGATTACTTAATCTAACAAAAGAAGTTCAACAGATGGTTGTTGATGAGATGATATCAAGCGGCCATGCCAGAGCACTACTTCCAATTGAAGATAAGAATGATCAGTACGAAGTAGCAACTAAAGTATTTGATGATAAGCTCAGCGTTAGAGAAACTGAAAAGTTTGTTAAGGCTTTTCTTAATCCAAAGAAGAAAAAAGAAAAGGTTAAGAGAAGTATTGAATTAGATCCAGTTTATAAACAAATAGAGAATGATGTCAAGCAAATATTAGGTACTAAAGTATCAATTGTTAAGAAAAACGAGCAACTTGGTAAGATAGAAATTGAGTACTATTCTAAAGAAGAATTAGATCGTATTCTAGAATTAATGCAAACCATAAAATAGATAAGAGGAAATGAAATGACAACTGAGCTACTATTATATATTACAAGCAGTATTGCAGTACTAACATGTATCATTATGATTATACTACTTGTAGTAATAATTAAGACAAATATTAGATATAAGAAATTCACTTCACTAAGTGAGAAGGCAAATATTGAAGAGGTATTGATAGACAATCAAGAAAGAATTAAAGTCCTACAAAAGGAAATTGACAACCATGACCTGCATCTCAGCAAACTTGACGAACAGCTTAAAGTAGTTTACTCGAAAATGGCTATTACAAAGTATAATGCCTTTGATGGTTTAGGAGGTCAAATGAGTGCTATTGTGGTTTTACTAAATGACTTACAAGACGGCATGCTACTCCACTCCGTCCATACTGGTGAAGGGAATCATCTATATACTAAGATCATCGAAGAAGGAAAATGCAGCCAAACATTATCAAAAGAAGAAAATGATACATTAAAAAAGGCAATCGAAAGCAACATATTATAATATACTATATAGTAATATATTATAAATAAAGGAAAATATACATGACCTACAAATTACTAGCGATAGACCTTGATGATACTTTGTTGTCTGAGGATTTAAGTATTAGCCAGGCCAATATTGATGCAATTAAATCTGCTGAAAGTAAAGGTATTAAAATCCTACTGTGCTCAGGCAGAACATATGAGTCTATGATGCCTTATGTAAAAATGATTGATATACATAAAAGTGATGACTTTATCATTTCTTATAACGGTGCTTTTATTCATACAATTGACGGAAAAGAGATTTTCAAAAGAGTAATTGATGGACCAAAACTAGAAAGATTAATAGACATAGGTAGAGACAATAATATTACAACACAACTTTATGGATCATCTTTTATTATTGAGAAGATGACTGAGAAGGCTGTGATGTATGAATATCTAACAGGTATCAAAGCCATCATTGTCGAAGACTTAAAAGAGATTAAAAGTTCTATAAAAGTTTTATTTAACCATAAACCTGGTGAAGAACTCGAAGCTCTTCGCCAGCAAATTATAACTGAGTTTGGAAATGAGTTCAACATCTTCTACTCCAAACCAATGTATATTGAAGTCCTAAATAAAGAAGCAAGTAAGGGTTTAGCTGTTATAGAAGTTGCAAAAAAACTAGGAATAAAAACAGAGGAAATTGTAGCAATGGGTGATGGTTTTAATGACCTTTCCATGATCGAGTATGCTGGTCTTGGCGTTGCAGTTAAGAATGCACCCAACCTAGTTAAAGAAGCAGCAGACTATGTTACAAAGAATGATCACAATCACAACGCAGTTGCAGAGGTGATCGAAATGTTCTTCTAAGTATTTCCCGGGAAATAAACAAAGGAGCTAAGTAAAATCACACATGTGTGACTTTACCTAGCCCCCTTTAGCAGAGAAATTATTCAGTTGGTGAACCATACATATTTGTAATGATGCGTATTGCATCTTGATTTACCACACGGTACTTAATTTCAAGTCCTTCTCGCTTTCCTTCAATAATTCCTGCAGCTTTCAACTTTGCAAGATGTTGTGATACAGTTGATTGAGGAATATTTAGACAACTCTGCATATAGGTAACATTACAACCTTCATTCCTTAGTAAACCATGAACGATACACAGTCTTGCTGGATGTCCTAATACTTTTAGTAAGTCAGCAAAAGTATTATATGAATCTAATGGAATTGAATCTTTCAAGTGACGACCCCCTTAATACGATCGAATATAGAATGATGCTTATGCTTCACTCCATGTATTTGAATATTACAATAAACGAAATACTTAATAATTGTATCAAACATATGATTACTTGTAAATATAAGTACTAAAATATTCAGAAATTTGTTATAATAAATTAGATACACATGGAGGTAACATATGAAAATCAGGGAAAGCTATAATATCGTACAACATAATATACGTGTTAGTAGGTTAGCAGAACGTATTGCATATGCAATGGGACTTGAAGATGATGTCTGTCAATGTATTGCTGTTTCTGGAGTGTTTATTGATTTGGGTAAAATGGCAATGGACACATCGGTTTTTAATAACTCTAGAGATTTGACGGAAGATGAATTTGAGTATGTGAAGCAACATACAACTAAAAGCACACAAATTCTTATGCAGGCAAATCATGTATCAAAAGATGTATTAATGAACATTATCCATCATCACGAAAATTTTGATGGTTCAGGCTACCCTAATCAACTGGTTGGAAATCAAATTCCAATTGGTGCAAGAATACTTAAGATTTGTGATGTGTTTTATGCATTACTTGAGAAAAGACCTTTCAGAGAAGATTACTCAAAAAAAGACGCATTAATCATTATGGAAAAAGAGGTAGAAAAGTTCGACCCTCAAATCATGCCAATATTCAGAGATATTGTTTCAACTTCTAAGATTCCTATGTAGGATAAGAAGATACAACAAGCTCATATTTACGTATATAGAAAGAGGCAAAAATGAACAATAGAATTGCTCATATTAACACGACCAAAGCGATTATTGATAAGTATGGTTTTACTTTTCAAAAACGGTTTGGTCAAAATTTTCTTATTGATACCAACATTATTGAGAAAATAATTGAAGGTGCAGGTATTACAAAAGAAGATACAATTTTAGAGATTGGACCAGGTATTGGAAGTTTAACCCAGTTGATGGCAGAGGCCAGTAAAAAAGTTATTGCTGTAGAAATTGATAAAAAGCTAATACCAGTTCTTGAAGATACCTTATCTGATTATGACAATATTCGCTTAATAAATGAGGACATCCTTAAACTTGATTTACACCAACTTGTTAAAGAAGAGGGTATCACATCTCTTAAAGTAGTGGCTAATTTACCTTACTACATTACGACACCAATTATCATGAATTTATTAGAACAAGATCTTCCAGTTGAATCTATTACAGTAATGATTCAAAAGGAAGTAGCAGAGAGAATGGATGCTGAACCAGGTATTAAATCCTATGGTTCCTTGTCCATTGCAGTACAGTACTACTCAGACACTGAAATGGTAGCTATGGTTCCACCAGGTTGTTTTATTCCTAAACCTAAAGTTGGTTCAGCTGTTATCAAACTTACTAAAAAGCAAAATCCAACCATTAAGACCAAAGATGAAAAACTCATGTTTAGACTTATCAGAGGTGCTTTTGCCCAAAGACGTAAAACCTTCATTAATAGTTTAACTAATAGTCAGTCGATGGATTATACTAAAGATGAAATTCTAATGACATTAGAAAAGATGAATTTGGATCCTAGAATTAGAGGAGAAAAACTGAGTATTGAAGATTTTGCCAATATGACAGACATACTTGTAGAGTTAAGAAGTTAGTTTAAAAAAGCAACAACCAGACGGTTGTTGCTTTTAATATATATAAGTTTAATGTATATCTATTTCACCGATGTTCATAGTAACCCAAATATTAGCATCTGATTTTCGGTTAGTCTTTTTGAGTCTTGAAGAGTAGTCTACCAAGTCATTGTTAGTGTATACGACACTTTCGTCTTCAGGGACTACATCAATATTTAGATCACCGATATCAAGTGAAGCTTCAAGCGATATTATTTCATCATCAAAATTAAGTACAACATCACCTAAGTTACATGTAACTTCCATAATTGTAGGTGAAACATCTATATGGCCAGCGATGGCACCAATATCATTTGTAACCTTTAAGTGGTCTATAGCTTTCTCAATATCAAAATCAAGTTCACCGGTATTAATTGAAAATTCAGCATACGTAATTGCATGTGAGACTGTAACATCTAAGTCACCAGCATCAATTGAGGCTTTTAACTTATCAAGTGGTTCTGTTGTCTTAATAGCCAAAGAGCCAAAATCTACATCTACATCTGCCTCATATACCATTGGCAAGATTAATTCATAATCAGCAATATGACTCAAAATATTAATAGAATCAAATCTATGATTTTGTGGTAAGTATATTTTGATTGATCCTTCATAATCTCGATCAGAATAAATACTTCTGACATCCATATCAACTTCAATGGTGAGATGTCCACTGATTTCTTCTGCAAAATAAGTAACTTTATAATTTGGCGTATCAGGTAATTCTCTTTCAAAAATAACTTTAATGTCTTCTCTATCTTCATAGATAAATTCGATAGATTCAATTGAAGATTCTATATCAATATGAGGGACGACAGTAAATGTATCTTCCTCATATAAGCTTATGGTATCATAGCGGCTACTAGCATTACGTTTATCAGTTGACCAATTCCAACTCACATTGTCATCATTTATATAGAAGAAAGACGAAGGACTTTCAACCATTTCTCTGAAAGTAAAATCCTCTTTATCCATATAACTATATAATAATAAGAAAGAGATGGCTATAATACCAAATGAAACTAATAATGCATTTAACATGAAACGATCAAATTTACTCATATTCATCACCTCTAATTACATCCACATGCCACATGGCATACTTTCCTGTTATAACACAAACATATTTACTTAGCCAAATGAATAATGACATAAATATGCCACCTAGCCCAATTAAGATGCCACTACTCATTAACATCAAAACTGGGTGTTCAATTAACAAAGCAGGTACTGTCAAATAGGCTGGTATTGTAAAAAGATAAGCAAATATTAGTGTGAGTCCAGATGCAATAAGTGCAAATCCAGATACTGTAAAACCTACGATAATCCCCCACAAACCAATGTAAGGACCAAGTACAAATATAAGATTAAGTAGTAATAAACCAAATGCTACGAAAAACCCTCTAATAAGTCTAACGCCTACAGGCTTCTTTTGCCCTAAATTTTCTTCCATAATAAAACTCCTTTCCTTCTTAGGATTGAGTCAAGTATATCAAGTAATTATAAACATACCCATAAAAACAAATTAGAATTGAATTAAATTTGATTTTGAGCATAATTGATTATGACTTGACAAAACTACAGAAAATGATATACTTTGACTATCAAAGTATTTTAATATCAAATCATTTTAGGCTCAAACTATATGACAGAAAAGAAACATCTAGGAGTTAATATGAAGCAATCGGCTATAACAGGACTTGGCCATTACGTGCCAGAGACAATTGTAACAAACGATGATTTATCAAAGTTTATAGATACGAGTGATGAGTGGATTAACTCTAGAACTGGTATTTCTAATAGAAGGATTGCAACAAACATCACATCCTATGAGATGGCTGCAAAGGCAGTTCAAGATGCACTAAGTAATCATAAACTTCAAGCAGAAGAGATTGACCTAATTATAGTTGCTACTTTCACTGGAGAGTATGCAATGCCGTCAATGGCATGTTTAGTTCAAAAAGAAATAGGTGCTAGCAAAGCAATGTGTTTTGATGTGAATGCAGCTTGCTCTGGATTTGTATATGGACTAGATATTGCAGACCAGTTTATCAAATCTGGTAAATATCAAAATGCAGTGGTAATAGGAAGTGAGAAATTATCACAGATTCTTGATTGGGAAGATAGAGGTACATGTGTCCTTTTTGGCGATGGTGCAGGTGCAGTAATCATCGAAAGTTCTGAGACTAAAGGCATACATGGAACAATCAATCATGCTATAGGAGAGAATTACGCTTGCCTTACAGCAGAGAACAGAATTAACAAAACACCTTATTACGAAGGAAGAGATGACCACTTCCTTAAGATGGGAGGACAGGCAGTTTTCCAATTCGCCTGTACCAAAGTTCCTGAAGTTATTAGAGAAGTAGCAGTCCAAGAAAAAGTTGATGTATCAGATATTGATTTATTTGTTCTTCATCAAGCAAACTATAGAATCATTACAAAGATTGCAAAACGAATGAAGGTAGATATTTCCAAATTCTACATGAACATGGATAAGTATGGTAATACTTCAGCGGCGTCAATTCCAATTGCCCTATCTGAACTTAGTAAAGAGGGTAAGTTACTTGGTAAAAAAGTGATGATTTCAGGATTTGGCGGTGGCTTAACTTATGGTGCTAGCTACATACAATTTTAGAAATAAGACCGCAAGGTTTTAATGTAAATATAAAAATAATGAACAAACAATAACCCAGTTAAAAGACGGGTAACCAAAATGGAGGAAATGAAAATGACTTTTGAAGCTTTAAGAGATGTAATTGTTGAGGAACTAGATGTAGAGGTAGAAGAGGTAACACTTGAGGCATCATTTATTGATGATCTTGGTGCAGATTCTCTTGATCTATTTGAAATGGTTATGAGCATTGAAGATGAGTTCGGTGTTGCTATTCCAAATGAAGAATTATCAGATATCAAAACAGTTCAAGACGTTCTTGATTACGCTGCAAAAAAAGCATAGTAAGGAACTAAGCGTCATAACCTGTTAGGGGTAACGGGTCAGTAAAATATGAAACTTATAAGTAAAGGACTTTTATGGATTGGTTCACTCTTTTAACGAAGTGTCCCCTGAATCAATTCATAAAGGTTCTTATTCTTAAGATAAGCCCCTTTATGAATGATAGAATGTACATGAATGAATTAGGAATCATTAACAAGTTAATTTCATTCAGCACAATTAGTTCTTTCTTAGTTTGTCTATAACTTATTACATTGTATGGATAACGAAAAACTTATATTATATGGTTCTTATTCTTAAGATAAGCCCCTTTATGAATGATAGAATGTACATGAATGAATTAGGAACCATTAACAAGTTAATTTCATTCAGCACAATAAGTTCTTTCTTAGTTTGTCTATAACTTATTACATTGTATAGATAACGAAAAACTTATATTATAGGGTTCTTATTCTTAAGATAAGCCCCTTTATGAATGATGAATTGTACATGAATGAATATACTTTCACCCTTGATCTTTGGACATTAACAGTGTCTTAAGATGAATGATGAAATCACGGAGGTATACATGAGTAAAACAGCATTTATTTTTCCAGGTCAAGGGGCACAATGTGTTGGCATGGGACAAGAGATTATAGAAACATATGAAGTGAGTAAAAAAGTTTTTGACACTGCAGATCAGTTGTTAGATTTTGATTCAGGCAAGTTAATTGATGGCAGTGAAAATGACATCCATGATACAGCTTTTACACAAGCAGCCTTATTAACGACATCTGTGGCAATTCTTGAAGCTGTCAAATCTTTAGGTATTATAGCTGATTATACAGCAGGTCTGAGTCTTGGAGAATACACGGCACTTGTAGCTTCAGGGGTTCTATCATTAGAAGATGGTGTTAAGCTAGTTCGTCAAAGAGGTTTACTGATGCAGGAAGCTGCTAGCAAAACAAATGGTGGGATGGCAGCAATTATTGGATCCAATGAAGAAGCCCTTAAAGAAGTATTTGAGAAAGTGGACGGTTATGTCACCATTGCCAACTACAATAATCCTAAACAAATTGTTATAGCTGGTGAGAAAGATGCATTAGAAGCTTGTTACCCACTTTTTGAAGAAGCTAAAATTAAGGCCATACCATTACAAGTATCTGGAGCATTTCATTCAGCACTTATGCAATCAGCTGCAGACGGCCTTGGGAATGTACTTAAAGACGTTAATCTAAATCAACCGACAGTGCCTTACTTAACTAATGTTACTGGACAAGTGGTTGAAGATATTTCAGCAACTAAAGAATTGTTAGTCAACCAAGTTGTATCATCTGTTTTATGGGAAGCATGTGTAAGAACGATGATGGCAGATGGCGTTGATACATTTATAGAAATTGGACCTGGGAAAACATTAGCTGGGCTCATTAAGAAGATAGACCGTAAAGTGAAAGTGATCAGTGTTTCTGATATTGCATCACTTCAACAATTGAAAACCTATTTGGAGGAGAAATAATATGTCAGAGAAAAAAGTAGCACTGATTACAGGTGCTAATACAGGAATTGGTAAAGTCATTGCATTACAACTTGCAAAGGATGGTTATGACATCTTACTGAACTATGTATTTAATGAAGAAGCAGCCAATGAAGTTAAGGCTGAAATCGAAGCACTTGGTCAAGAATGTGCACTTTTATATGCAGACATTAGTGACTATGCAGCTGTTGAAGGAATGATGAAAGAAGGTTTTGCAGCCTTTGGTCGTATTGATGTTCTTGTTAACAATGCTGGTATTACAAAAGATAACTTAATTCTTCGTATGGGTGAAGATGAATTTGATGCAGTAATCAATGTAAACCTTAAAGGGACATTCAACTGCTGTAAACATATTGCTAGAAAAATGTTAAAACAACGTACAGGAACAATCATTAATATTGCATCAATCATTGGAGAGATGGGTAATCCTGGACAAGTTAACTACGGTGCATCAAAAGCGGGTGTTATTGGCTTAACTAAAACATTGGCAAAAGAGTTCGCATCAAGACATATCACAGTTAATGCAATTGCACCAGGTTTTATCGAAACTGCTATGACAGATCGTATTCCTGAGAAGGAAAGAAATGCAATGATCGAAGCAATTCCACTAGGTGCTCTTGGACAACCAGAAGATATCGCTAACCTAGTATCTTTCCTAGCATCTAAAAATGCAACTTACATTACAGGTCAGATCATCGGTGTTAACGGTGGGTTATACATGTAATACACTAGATGAACTTAATAGATTTTACCTAGGCGTAAAGATACATAAATCATATACCATTATATAAATGATAAAAGGAGTATAACATGAGCCATAGAGTTGTTATTACAGGCCTTGGTGCAATTACACCAGTTGGTCATAACGTAGAAGAAACATGGACTGCACTGAAAAATGGTGTGTCTGGTGTTGGTGAAATCACTCAATTTGACGCCAGTGAATACCCAGTACGCATTGCAGCAGAAGTTAAAAATTATAAAGCTAAAGACTTTTTAGATAGAAAAGAAGCCAAAAGATTAGAACGCTTTTCACAGTTTGCCTTAATAGCAGCTGGAGAAGCACTTGAAATGTCAGGTCTTGAAGTGACAGATGAGAATGCAATCAACATCGGTTGTTTTATTGGATCAGGTATGGGAAGTCTTGGTATGATTGAGGAGCAAGAACAACGTCTTGTGGCTCATGGGCCAGAACGTATTGCACCATTAATTATTCCTAAAATTATTGTAAATATGGCGGCAGGTAATGTGGCAATTAAATACGGTCTTAAAGGACCATCACACTGTATCGTATCAGCTTGTGCTTCAGCGACCCATTCAATTGGAGAAGCCTATAGAAATATTAAACATGGTGTTATGGATGCATGTGTGGCAGGTGGAACTGAAGCCTGTGTTACACCAATGGGTATTGCAGGTTTCCATGCCTTAACTGCCCTTAGTACTAACAATGATGAACCAACTAAAGCCTCTAGACCTTTTGATAAGAAGCGTGATGGTTTTGTTATGGGTGAAGGTGCTGGTATTGTGGTACTTGAATCTTTAGAACATGCCCTTAAGCGTGGTGCTACGATTCTTGCAGAAGTATCTGGTTATGGTGCAACAAGTGATGCTTATCACATGACATCTCCTGCTCCTGGTGGAGAAGGTGGCGCTAGAGCAATGAGTCTTGCAATCAAAGAAGCAGGTCTTGAGCCAACAGATGTTGACTACGTTAATTGTCATGGTACAAGTACGCCATACAATGATAAGTTTGAGACAGAAGCTATTAAGAAATCACTTGGTGATCATGCAACTAAGATTGTTATTAATTCAACAAAATCTATGACTGGACATTTACTTGGTGCAGCTGGTGGTGTAGAAGCCGTAGCTTGTGTTAAATCAATTACGGATGGTTACGTACATCCAACCATTAATCAAGAAGAAGTGGATCCAGATTGTGATTTAGATGTAGTGCCAAATACTGGTAGACAAGTAGCTGTAAAAGTGGCATTAACCAATTCACTTGGTTTTGGTGGTCATAATGCAACATTACTAATTAGAAATTACGAGTAAATATAGATAGGGAGGTTTCACATGGAAACAAAACAATTAATTCAACTCATAGAGACAGTATCAAAAACTTTAAATGAGCAAGGTTTTGAACATATTAGCCTTAATCATGAAGGAACATCCTTAACACTGAATAAACAAAGTGTTCAAGGACAAGTTGGACAGAGTCCAGTGGTTATGGCAGCACCAGCGCCTGTAGCGGCTCCTGTGTCATCAGCACCTGCATCTACACCAGCACCAGTTCAGGAAGCAGCTGTAGAAGCATCAGCACCAGTGGTAGATGATGCAAACTTTTTAACAATTGATTCACCAATTGTTGGAACCTTCTATGATTCACCAAGTCCTGATGCAGAAGCATATGTCAAAGTAGGATCAAAAGTAAGAAAAGGTGATGTTGTTTGTATCATCGAAGCGATGAAGTTAATGAATGAAATTGAAGCTGAAGTTGAAGGTGAGATTGTTGAGATCTTAACTTCTAATGAAGGTCCTGTTGAGTATGGACAAGCCCTTTATAAAGTGAAGCCATTATAAGGAGACCCTAATGTTAAATATTAAAGAAATTCAAGAAATTATTCCTCATAGAGCCCCATTTTTACTTATTGATCGTATTGATGAAATGGAAATCGGTAAAAGTGCAGTTGCAACTAAAAATGTTACTTTTAACGAGTATTTTTTTCAAGGACACTTCCCAGCTGAACCAGTTATGCCAGGTGTGTTGATTATTGAAGCTTTGGCTCAAACAGGTGCAGTTGCCTTATTAGCGAAAGAAGAGAATAAAGGAAAAATCGCTTACTTTGCAGGGATTGATAAAGCTAAGTTTAAGCAAAAAGTTGTGCCAGGTGATGTCCTTAGGCTTGAAGTAGAAATCACTAGAGAAAAAGGTCCAGTAGGCATTGGAACGGCGAAAGCAACTGTGAATGGTAAAATTGCTGCTAAGTGTGAGTTACAGTTCTTTATAGGTTAGACCTGATTATAAGTGTATAAATAGGAGGAAGTACCCTATGTTTGAGAAAATATTAATTGCCAATCGTGGTGAAATAGCCGTGAGAATTATCCGTGCTTGCCGCGAACTTGGTATTAAAACAGTGGCTGTTTATTCAACAGCTGATAGAGATTCATTACATACACAATTAGCAGATGAGGCTATTTGTATTGGACCACCTAATTCAAGAGAGAGTTACTTGGATATTACAAGAGTGATTAGTGCGGCTGTCATTACTAAAGCTAACGCGATTCACCCAGGTTTTGGTTTCTTGTCAGAGAACCCTACTTTTGCCCAAGTTTGTGAAGATTCTAACATCATCCTTATAGGCCCATCTTCAGATATGATTGAGTCTATGGGGAATAAATCAAAAGCTAGAGCATCCATGATTGCAGCAGGTATTCCTGTTGTACCAGGATCTGATGGTATTGTAAAAAGTATTGAAGATGCCAAAGAAATTGCCAACAGAATTGGTTATCCTATGATCGTTAAAGCATCATCTGGTGGTGGTGGAAAAGGTATGCGTGTTGTATGGAAAGAAGATGAGCTAGAGAAGAACTTTACAATGGCTCAAAAAGAAGCTTTGGCTTCATTTAATGATGACAGCATGTATATGGAGCGTTACGTGGTAAACCCTAAACACATTGAGTTCCAAATCATGGCAGATGATCAAGGTAATACAATCCATCTAGGTGAGCGTGATTGTTCAATACAAAGACGTCACCAGAAGATTGTTGAAGAAGCACCTTCAACAGCTTTAACACCAGATCTAAGAGAGAAGATGGGTGAAGTTGCTGTAAGAGCTGCTAAGTCTATTGGTTATAGAAATGCTGGTACGGTTGAGTTTCTCTTAGAAGACTCCGGTGAGTTTTTCTTTATGGAGATGAACACGAGAATTCAAGTTGAGCATCCAATTACAGAGATGATTACCGGTGTTGACCTTATTAAGAAGCAAATTGAAGTTGCCAGTGGTCTACCACTTGGATTAACACAAGATGATATAAAGCTAAAAGGTCACTCAATTGAATGTCGTGTTAATGCAGAGAACCCTTCTAAAGGCTTTAGACCTTCACCTGGTAAGATTGAGTACCTTCATATGCCAGGCGGTAAAGGAATTCGTATTGATTCAGCTATGTACAATGGTTATACCGTGCCACCACTTTATGATTCAATGTTAGCCAAGTTGATAGTTCATGCAGACACAAGAGAAGAGGCAATTCTTAAGATGAACTCAGCCCTTGGAGAATTTGTCGTTTCAGGTATTGATACCAATATTGATTTCCATATGGAACTTCTGGCAGAGAAGAAATTCATTGCTGGTGGTTATAACACAGGTTTCATTGATGAAGTCCTAAGTAGGAAAGAATAGATAGACACAAAAATGGCACTTTAAGGTCCGTCCCCAAAGCGCCAACCCAATAGGTGAGATTATGAAAAATATATTTAGAAAAACCCACTATGTACATTTAGCACCAGATACAACTAAAACCAATGAAGCCAACGTGCCGACAGGTTCATGGATTAAATGTCAGAGTTGTGGGGAAGTTATTTATAAAAAATCATTAGAGAAATCTGATTATGTTTGTTCAGGTTGTCAGAAGCATTTTAGAATGGATGCTTATTCAAGACTTTCGACTATTATTGATGAAGGAACTTTTGTAGAGCATTTTACAGACTTGCTGACAGTGAATGTTTTGGATTTTAAGGGTTACGATAAGAAAATTGCGACACTAAAAGAAAAAACCAACCTGCATGAAGGTATTGTCACAGGTGTAGGAAAGATTGATGGACAAGAAGTGGCCGTTGGTGTGATGGATAGCCGATTCCTTATGGGAAGTATGGGGTCTGTTGTAGGTGAAAAAGTAACTCTTTTGGTTGAGAAAGCCACAGAAAAAGGGTTACCTGTTGTCATCTTCACAGCTTCAGGTGGAGCTAGAATGCAAGAGGGTATTATCTCTCTTATGCAAATGGCCAAAACATCTGCTGCCCTGAAACGTCATTCAGATGCTGGACTACTCTATATAGCCGTTCTAACTGATCCAACAACAGGTGGTGTCACAGCAAGTTTTGCTATGTTAGGTGATATCATTTTGGCTGAACCAGGTACATTGATTGGTTTTGCAGGTCCAAGAGTTATTCGTGACACCATCAAACAAGAATTGCCAGAAGGTTTCCAGAAGGCAGAGTTTTTGATGGAACATGGATTTGTGGATAAGATTGTAGAACGTGAGCATATGAAAACAACACTTAGTCAAATTATAGATATGCATAATTAATCACCTAAAGGAGTGTTACGATGATAGCATGGGATAGAGTCCTTAGAGCTAGAAAAAAAGATCGACCAACTGCAGCAGATTATCTGGATACAGTTTTTGACGATTTTATGGAATTTCACGGAGACCGTTTATTCTCAGACGATGCAGCCATCGTTGGCGGTATCGCAAAACTTGGCGGTATGAATGTTACGGTTATAGCTCAGGAAAAAGGTAAAAAGTTAAGAGATAAAGTTAGAAGAAATTTTGGAAGTCCACTACCAGATGGTTATAGAAAATCATTAAGACTTATGAAGCAAGCTGAGAAGTTTGGCCGTCCTATTATATGTCTTGTAGATACCCAAGGGGCATTTTGTGGAATTGAGGCAGAAGAACGTGGTCAAGGTGAGGCAATTGCACGTAACCTTTTTGAAATGTCGACCCTTAAAGTGCCAATTATATCCATTATCTTAGGTGAAGGAGGATCTGGTGGTGCTCTTGCAATGGCAGTGTCTGATGAAGTATGGATGCTTGAGAATTCCATCTATTCTATTTTGTCACCAGAAGGTTTTGCAAGTATTCTTTATAAGGATGGTTCAAAAGCGCCAGAAGTAGCTGATGAAATGCGTATTACAGCTGAAGATTTATTAGGTCTTAAGGTAATTGAGAAAATCATTGATGAACCTGAAGCCGGTATAGAAAATGATTTTGAGTTTGTGACGTCTAAGATTAAATCTGAGCTCATTTCAACCATAGGAAATTTGGCAACTATGTCCTCAGACCTATTAATTGACAAGCGATATGATCGATATCGCCAATTTACTTATTAAATACTTTGATTTATAATAAAAGAGGCGAATAGCCTCTTTTTGTTATTTCATTAAATGAAACATTAAGTAGGCAGAATACGTCAAAGCTAGAAAGTATTTACACAGACAGAAAGGAAGATGTTTATGGCTAAGCAGAAGGGATTAAGTCCAACTTTTAAGATTGGATTGATTGTGATTGTCGTATTTGGACTCATATGGGCATACACAACATATAGTGAACCATGGTATCAAGAACCAGAAGTAGTAGAGGAACCAATTAAGATGGTGGATGAAACACCAGCAGATGACCTTATCGAAGAGGAACCTGTAGTAGAGGAAGAAGCAGTAGAGGAAGAGCCAGAGGTCGTAGAAGAACCAGTAGAGGAAGAGACCAATGAGCCAACCATGGCTGAGCTACTTAACGACAGTTTTGACTATAATAAAGACCCAATGACCATTCCAGCAGAAGACTATTATTGGTCTTTTAAAAGAAATGCAGAACATACACCAGTTGTTGGCTATTCGAATGGTATTAAACTTGAGAATTATGATGCCTATTTTAGAACAACTACAGAAGATAAGGTTGTTTATTTAACCTTTGATGAAGGTTATGAAAATGGCTTTACACCTCAGATCCTTGACACATTATCTAAGACTGGTGTACAGGCGGCATTCTTTGTCACTGAAGGCTATATCAAACAAGAACCTGACCTTGTGAAACGTATGAAAGATGAAGGTCATATTGTAGGAAACCATTCAGTCAATCATTATGATGGCTCTACAGGTGATGGTACTTCTTTTGCCCTTATTAGTGTTGAAGAAATGCAATCTGAATTACAAGGCGTTGAGGTAACTATGGAAGAATTAACAGGCTATAAGCCTGACTTATTCTTTAGACCACCAGGCGGTCGTTTTAATGAACGTTCTCTTTATGTGACGAGGCAGTTAGGTTATAAAACAATTTTCTGGAGTATGGCTTATCAGGACTGGTATGTAGACAATCAACCAGGTAAAGATGTGGCTTATGACCACGTTTTAACCAATTATCATCCTGGTGCAATTATATTACTACACGCAGTGTCTGAGTCAAACACTCAGGCCCTTGAAGATATCATTAATGCTTTAAAAGCTGAAGGTTATCGATTTGGTTCTTTGTATGAACTTGAATCTAATTTTTAGGAAATAAATAGGCGTGTAAGCCTTTACAATCAAGGCTTTTGTCTATATAATGATGTTGGTAGTTTAGCATGTTAAATCAAGACAGTTGATAGTGTTTTGATTATAAATAGACATATGTGTGGAACAGTAAACGAAATTATTTTAGGAGGTAATGATGAAGTTATCATTAGATTATTCAAGAAGTTCAGTGCAAGGTCATGAACTTGACGGATTTGCACCACTCGTTAAAGCAGCTCATGAGATGTTACATAAGAAATCAGGTCTTGGCAACGATTTTTTAGGATGGATTGACTTACCAGTTAATTATGACAAAGAAGAATTTGCTAGAATTAAAGAAGCAGCTAAGAAGATTCAAGACAAAGCAGACGTATTAGTTGTTATTGGTATTGGCGGTTCTTACCTTGGGGCCAAAGCAGCAATCGAAGGTTTATCAAATGCATTTTATAACCTTCAAGACAAAGACGAAAGAAAAGGTCCACAAATCCTTTTTGCAGGTCACAACATCAGTGGTACTTACTTAAGCCAATTACTAAAATATTTAGAGAACAAAGAAGTATGCCTGAACGTTATTAGTAAGTCAGGTACAACAACTGAGCCAGCCATTGCTTTTAGAGCACTTAAAGACTTAGTTGAGAAAAAGTATGGTAAAGAAGAAGCAAAAACTAGAATTTTCGCAACAACAGATAAAGCACGTGGTGCTCTTAGACAATTAGCAGATGGTGAAGGTTATGAAACTTTTGTTATTCCTGATGATGTTGGTGGACGTTTCTCAGTTTTAACACCAGTTGGTTTATTACCAATTGCAGCGGCAGGTATTGATATTGATCAATTAATGGCAGGTGCGGCTGATGGTAGAGAAGAATACTCTAATACAGACCTAGCTGAGAACGTTTGTTACCAGTATGCGGCTGTTAGAAATGCTCTTTACAACAGAGGTAAGACAACAGAGATTCTTGTTGACTATGAACCAGCTATGTTCTTCGTAGCTGAGTGGTGGAAGCAATTATACGGTGAGTCAGAAGGTAAAGATCAGAAGGGTATTTTCCCAGCGGCAGTACACTTCTCAACTGACCTTCACTCAATGGGACAATACATTCAAGATGGTCGTCGTGATATCTTTGAAACAGTGATTCAGATTACAAATCCATCTGAAGATGTAACCATTGAAGAAGCTGAAGTAAACCTTGATGGTCTTAACTACTTAGCTGGTGAGACATTTAACTATGTGAACCAAAAAGCTTTTGAAGGAACACTTCTTGCACATGTGGATGGTGGTACACCAAACATCGTTCTTAATATGCCAGAGTTAAATGAGTTCTGCTTCGGAAAGTTATTATACTTCTTCGAAAAAGCATGTGGTATCAGTGGTTACTTATTAGGTGTTAACCCATTTGATCAACCAGGTGTTGAAGCTTATAAGAAGAACGTATTTGCACTTCTTAACAAGCCAGGTTATGAAGACTTAAGAGCTGAGTTATTAGAGAAATTAGGTCAGTAGTAATAGGTCATTCTCCCAGAGAATCCTGTATTAGAATATGTAAAGGGTGTCCATATGGACACCCTTTTTTGTTTCATAAGAAAGTTCTCTGAATGTAGCATATGAATTTAAAGCATATTCATTTGCGTTTATGATACTTTCTCATGAAACGACCGAAAATGAGCAGAGCTCATGAGATGCAAAGCATCTTTCTTGGTACACAATATTTCATAACATTGTAACAAATATGTTATAACATTCAGGTATAATGTTACTAGATAAAGATAGAATCTGATGAAAGGGAGTGAGCTTATGAGTATTATCGTACTTATTGCTGCTGTTGTCCTGATATTTATAGCAGTGGTTGTGGCTTTAGTGTTAAAAAGATAGCACTTTGGGGACGGACCCTAAAGTGCCATTTTTTTGATAACAGCCAATCATCACTGATTGAAAGATTATAGGAGATAGAAGCTTATGAATAAGAAAACGAATAAACGACTTATTTACATAATGATTATTATACTTATATTGATTACCAGCTATATTCTATACACGATGATAAACACACCGGGTCAAATCCTAACTCAAAAAATGGATCAGCCCCCATCTATTGAAATAATTGCAGATGGTGAAGCCATGTTATATACTACAGGATTAAATGAATGGAATGGATCAAAATATGATCGTCAGGACACACTGATCTCTTACATGAATAACTGGGGTGCTGATTCACTAAAATATTTACCTAATGGAGAAGAAGTGGCTTTTAGTTTTCTAGGACAAGTACCTGACAAGATAGAAATGATTGAAGTAATCATTGGTGAGGATGGTAGACAACTTTATTCCGGGAAGGAAACTAAAGAGATTCTCCTGATAGAGTCAGATGACCAATATGGTTTTAAAATTGTGCCTAATATGGCAGGTAATCTAAGTTCTCATAGTGATACTTATGAGCAAGGTGGATTACTAAGAGGCTACAAACTAATATGTACTTGGGGAAGAAACAGTTGTGAATATGGGTTTGCCATACGAAGTGATGTTTAGTAAAAAATGGCACTTTAAGGTCCGTCCCCAAAGTACCAATACGAAAGGAAAAGTTATGAAAAAATTAATATGGTTTATTGTAATTCTGCTAATACTTAGTGGATGTATGAGTGCTGGAAACGACATCACTAATGAGGATTATAGCTTAATGATCGAGATGCCAGTGAAAGAGTATTCGCCAATTATGTCTAGTGTACCTGGTATGCCTTTTGAAATTAGAACGAATTTAATGCGTGATGATATTGAATTAGAGCTTCACTTTTTCTGTTCAAGTGGCACTTTTCTTAATTGGGAGGGTCAAATAACTGATGAGGGTGATGCAATCTATAAGGACTTTACGAATCAGACTATTTACTGGGCCCCTAGGATAGAGGATGTACTTGTGGAAGAAGATGTAGAGATTCATATTGATTTGCTACGGGTTTCTGATGGTACTTATGTTGAGTCTAGAGTTATTGTGATCAAATATGAGGATGGTTTTTATATAGTAGATTAATACTTTTTTATAAGATATTTATAACATCTATAACTTTCATTGAAGGTTCTCTAGTAGGATGAATGTATAGAGGAGGTTATGAGATGTTATTTCAAGAAGCATTAAGAAATGGTGACTTAGAGACCATTATAAAGATTCCCAAAAGCGATTATCACAATCATGGTACACGTGGTGGTCGAATCGGTGATGTATTACCTCGTCAAGTTTTAAGCAAAGTCAAAAGACAAGACACTTTCAATGGCATTGATGAAATGCAGGTCTGGTATGATCAGACAATAAAACCATACTGTCAGGGCCAAGAAGGTTACATTAGACGCCTTGGGGCAGCATTCAAGCAGGCTCAAAGAGATGGTATCAAGAAGCTAACCTTGTCACTTGGGTTAGGGGATTATCAGTATTTCGATCATAATATCAATCGCTGGATTAAGGCAATTCAGATTCTTAAAGATGAGTTAGCACCAGATATAGATTTTTATCCAGAGATATCATTCTCTAGAAGTCAGGATCCTAAGAGGGTCTTAAATGACTTGAATAAACTATTAGAATATAAGTTCTTCAAATCAATTGATTTGACTGGAGATGAAGCGTTAGGTGTTGAGCAATTTAAAGAAGTTTATAAAGTAGCAAAAGAAGAGGGTTTAGTTTGTAAAGCACATGTAGGTGAAACATCAGGACCAGAAGCAATCTTAGAAGCAGTTAGGGTTCTAAAATTAGATGAAGTTCAACATGGTATTCATGCAGTTGAGTCAAGGAAAGTCATGCACTATCTCAAAAAGCATTCCATTCGACTCAACGTATGTCCGACAAGCAATGTTTTGTTGGGAAACACCAAAGATATGAGCACACATCCAATTGCTGAACTTTATAGATATGGCATAGATGTAACAATCAATTCTGATGATTTACTGATATTTGATAGTAGCGTTAGTGAAGAGTATATGAAATTATACAATTCTGGTTGCCTTGAGGCAGATGAGTTGGATATAATAAGAAGAAAATCATTAGATATAAAATAAGATGTGAGGAGAGTAGAGATGGCAACTTGGGGATTACATATGAGAATGGCAGAGACATTCCTGGAAAAAGGTTTGGCTGTTGATCCTGAAAGCTTTTTGATAGGGAACATTGGACCAGACTGTGGCATGCCAAATGAAGATTGGAGCAAGTTTGATCCACCAACAGAAGTGTCACATTGGAGTGACAAAGGTAGAAGAAATATCTACCATGACAAGTTCTATGAGGCTTACCTAAAGGATAAAATTGATGACCATAAAGCGTGGTCCTTCTATGTGGGTTATTATGTCCACTTGTTAACAGATGAAGCATGGAGTAAATTCTACAGATTCAAATGTGATACAGACCTATTATATGCCCCTATAAAAGAGGACAAGAAGTTTATATGGACAATTAAACATGACTGGTATGACCTAGACCATGTTTATTTTAGAGATAATCCTGAAAGTATCTTTTATAAGATTTTTCAGCACGTAAAAGACTTTCCAAACTATTTACCTTACTATCCAGAAGGTGCCATTATGAGGCAAGTAAAACACATTACGACCTTCTATCTTAAGTCAAATGATAATTTGGATAGAGAGTATGTCTATTTGACGATGGATGAGATGGATCGGTTTATGGAAGAGGCTAGTGAGAAGATTGAGAAAATATTAAGGGAACAATTTGTATCATAACAGACTTGCATTCTCCACCCATTATAGTAAAATATAAACATATATAGATATAATGGAGGATGAGAGAGATGTTTAATATGATGAGCACCATGGTACCTTTCATGACAATGGGCGTTTTTGTACTTGTGATTATAGTATTCATAACAATTATAGCCACTAACATGAAACGAAATTCTTACAACAACCGACAACCGCGCATTACAACTGACGCAAAAATTATTTCAAAGAGAACCCATGTCAGAGGCAATGACCATTATTATACGGACTACTTCATTACATTTGAGTTTGAGAGTGGTGACCGATCTGAGATGCAGGTTGGCGAAGACCAATATGGTATTCTAGTTGAAGGTGATGACGGAAAATTATCATTTCAAGGAAGAAGATTCCTCAGTTATTTAAGAGCCATTTAATATAGAAGGTGTTTGTTTGAAAGTATATGTAAAAAAGCATGAGTCATATATCGATACATGTATAAAGCATGGTGATGTCGATGCTGAACTAATTGACTACCATAAGGATCGAATAAGTTGGTTAGCTCATGAAAGATTGGTTCATTTACTCGTATTCCTGTTCACGCTATTTGGACTTATGGTATTTTTCACTTTGGCTATGATAATCGGTGGTATTTGGCTCTATTTTGTTACAGTAATTCTGTTAGTAGTATCAGTATTCTATTGTCTTCATTACTTCTTTTTAGAGAATAGTATTCAGAGGTGGTATAAGTTGGCAGATGAATTGGAAAGAATGACAAAAATTTAATGATCTAGCATGAACGCGGTAGACTTTGTCTATCGCTTTTATTATGTGAAATATTGTGAGAATAGTAAGAGCTCACCTAAACTCGAGTAATATTTTATAGTTTGCATAAATATTTGAGAACTATATGGCATTTGCTATGTAAAGACATTAGACAAGTGACTAAAGTCATTTCGAAAAAATCTTAAGTCACCATTATTGTCATGAACACCATAATTCATTGACCATGTGAAGAGCTAGACGGTATACTATATTGGGAACATTGGACTATAAGAGTTGTGTGGGAGCCATTATAGAAAATGGTATCAACTCAGGGGAGCTATATGAGTATAGAGAAGAATACCGAATGGATGAAAAATAAATTACTAGAGAGCGATGATATATCCTCTGTGATTGAAGCGGCAACAGATATCTTTGTTGAACGTTCCTTTGCCGTGCGAATTAATCAGATATTAGAAGAAAAGGGCCTAAGTAAATCAGATGTGACAAAAGGGTCTGGACTATCAACGGCATATATTTATGAACTATTTAATGGCTATAAAAAGCCGACTAGAGACAGGTGCATTCTTTTGGGGTTTGGTTTAAAGACAAGCTACAGTGAAATTCAAGAATTACTAAAACTATGTGATCTTAGGGAGTTATATCCTAAGAAGAAAAGAGAAGCAGTCATAATTTTTTGCCTAAATAAAAAGATGAGTATTACTGAAACGGATGGTATGCTTTTTGAATTAAATGAAGCGACATTGCTCTAATGTATGAAGTGAAATTTTCTGCTGCTAGCAGAAGATTTTTTATTGCCAATTTGTTAGACTTATCATGACTTGAGGGGAGTACATTAATGAATCAACAGACAATGGATGAATTCAATCATCTAATGGAAAATCAAGAGCTCTTTGAAATGAATTATGAAGTGATAGATGTGTTGACTCAGACGGGTCATTCTAGCATTTTACTTGTAAGAGACCATAACAATCAGCAATTCATAGCTAAGAAAGTTAGTTACGATTATGAATCTATTGTTAGCGAGTATGAGATGTTAAAAGTTTTAAGGCATCCATCCTTACCTAAAGTATATAACATCTATAAGACGGTAGAAGCCATATACATTATCATTGAGCAGATTAAAGGGGAAACACTTTATGACCTTATCATGAGAGAGGGTAAACTACACAGTGACCTGGCTGTTACATTAGTACTCCAATTGATGGACGTCGTTGAATATCTTCACAAACACGATGTGATTCATCGTGACATCAAACCACAGAATATTATGGTCCATGAAGGCCAAGTTTATCTCATTGATTTTGACGCTGCAAGAACATATAAGTCTGAGAATACGACTGATACAATGGTGGTTGGGACTAGAGGATACGCTGCACCTGAACAGTACGGTTATCATCAAAGTGATCATAGGGCAGATATTTATGCCATAGGTGCAAGTTTTTATTATCTATTAAGTGGAAATACCCTTTATGATGATGAAGGAAAATGGCTGAAAGAAAGTGACATGAATAAGGGTCTTAAGGAGATCATAACAAGGGCAACAGCCTTTAATCCAAAAGACCGTTACAATTCCATCGCTGTCATGAAAAAGAAGTTTACAAGCGTGAGCAAACCTCGTAAACCGATTATGATCATAGGGACCTTTTTTGTTGTCACATGTTTTGTACTCTATGGCTTCTTTAACCTCATCAACCAATACATTGAAGGAAAATCAATTGATGCGGAAGTTAAAGCAGAATCAGTCATTGAAGGGGAATCATCGCCAGTAGTTATTGAAAACCAATCAGAAGCTGGGAATGATGAAGAAGGTTTGCTACAAACAGTGGTAGAAGGTGACACTGATAATTCACAGGAAGAAATAGCTTCTAATCAAGTATCTGACGATTATGATTTAGAGAAAGCTTTAAAAGGTGAAATACCAATACAGTTTTCTGATCCTGCTTTTGAACGTGTCATAAGGATCATCATTGAGAATGAATCTGACCCAATTTATATAGATGATATTAAGTTATTAAGTCAAATACAGGTCATTGGCAATGAGGTTGTTCTACATTATACGGAGTTCTCCTATGTGAATGGAAAACCTGAGAATGGTGAGGACTTGGTTCATTCCTATACATACCCAGATGGGACAGTCTCTAGAGCTAGAGGTGGAATAAAAACATTAGATGACCTTATATATACACCTAACGTTTTTCAGTTATCAATCAGTAAAAATATGATCCGTAATATTGAGGGTATAAAACATCTGAAGGATCTTCGAGAGATTTATTTGGTAGACAATGAAATCGAAGATGTGTCAGCCATTGGAAAAAGAGACCCAACAACTGCCTATTTATCTGCGAATAACATTAAGGATTTAACCCAGTTAGAAGGAGCATTACCAACTCTATTAATATTAGAACTAAACTATAACAAACTAGCGGACGTATCATCCATTGTAAAGGCAACACAACTTGAAACGCTGGACCTAGGTTATAATAAAATCAAGAAAATAGTGTCATTAGATTTTAACAGTCATTTAAATGGTAACGAGTTTCAAGTCTACAGAGGGAACCCAATAGAGTAAAAAAGAGAGAAAGATGCCTACATTAAGGCAATCAATGAAGTTAATTTGTTTGAATAAAGAAATAGGGAGTATGGGATGAGAGAGAGAATTTATAGGATAGGATTTATTTGTATTATTACACTAATGGTTTTGAGTCTTAGATCGGACTTAGTTCATGGAGATGAAGCCTTTGACCTAAAGATAAGATTATTCGACCCACAAGGCAATCAATTAGATTTGAGTAACGCAACATTTCACGTTAGCTCAGATTTAGGGTATTGGATGGGCGGCAAGGAAATTGGTCATTTAGGTACATTTGGCGAAGTTGAGTATATGGTAGACATTGAGCAGGACTATCTAAAGATTAATGGTTTTGCCTCTGGTAAGCTATATATCCTATTATTTGGTGAAGATCAAGAAAGATATTATCAGTATCAATCGTCAATAAATATTAGTGATCTTGATAAGTCAATAGCCTACATTGATGTTGTTCTGAGCGAATCAAGTATCACTATTGAGAATGGAAACAATGCAAATCAATATGACATGTATCTAACGCCAAACAATAGGGAGGGTATAAAAAAGGAATGGGGCAATGCTGAATCAGAAGGATTCTTTAGCATGGCTGGCCTACAGCATAAAGTGTTAGTTGAGCCTGGTTCATATAATTTAACTCTTTATGAAAAAGATCTGTCTGCAAGTGATTATGCTCTATATGCATTTGATCATATGGAACTTAGGGACAATGAAGAGATTAGTATAGGTATGAATGACCAGCCAAGTAATACATATACAGTATCATTTGATAAAACTCACTTTGAATCATTAGGACAAATGTCATTTAGAATCAATCTTGGTGAAAGTAACGCTGTTTCTTATAATATGGGTGAGGTAAAAAATCTAAAATCCACTATTAAAGTACCACTAACTAGAAAAGGTAGACTTATCACTTTGCTATTTGGTCAAAATAATGATGACATGGATTATTATGAAGTACAGCTTAAGAACCAGGACACAATTATTGGCAGTCAACGCTATTATTATATGTTAAGTCCGAATAAAAAAGATGATGGTGGGTATTATTTAATCCACAGAATAAAGGATGAGAATGGAAACGAGATTACTGCGTCAGAAGTTCATAAACCAGATAAAATTATAATGACTTTCATTGACAAGAAAACAGGTGTTGAGGTAGCTAGTCAGGTATACCCTAGGTATTACCCAGATGTAACTTTTCCGGTAAATTATGGAGAATATTATGTTAAGAGTGAAGCCTACAATGATACATTGGTAAATGCCATCTCTTACTTTGAGTTATCCTATTATGAAGCTGCATCTAAGATGAAATTTCTACAAGTATTCAAAGAAGAAGAGATAGAAGCTCTGCAATTCTTACCACTTTCTATAGAAGGAGATGATGTTCATCTAGACTTTGAACTTGCTAATATTAGGTCCTCTAGTATGAATTTGAAAGTACAATATATTAGGGACTGTCCTGCTATACTAAAGTTGTAACACCTTGAGATAGTTTGATGATATAATTCAAACATCAAAAAGGAGATGCAAATATGGCAAATAATAAATATGATTCAACAACACGTAAAAAAGTTATCCGACTTCACCTTGAAGAAGGTCGTACAGTCAAAAGCTTAACTGAAGAATATAACCTTGGTAGTGGCACACTACAATACTGGCTTAATAAACACCGCGAAGAATGCAAAACAGATACAACGCTACAAAATGAAACGGAAATACTTCTTGAAAACCAACGACTTCGTAAGGAGCTTGCAGAAGCAAAAAAGGAAAATGACTTCTTAAAAAAGGCGGCAGCATTCTTCGCGAAGGAAATCGACTAAAAATATACAAGTTTATTGATGAGTATCATTTAGAATTTGGTATAAACTGGCTGTTAGGAAAATTTAAGTTATACCCTAATGATTACTACAACTACCTTAAAAATCGTAAAGCCAAGTATCGAGAAACAAAGCAACAGCTCATGGCACAAATAAAGACGATATACCATGAACATAATGGCGAAACTGGTTATCGTATGATCTGTGATATTCTTAACCGTAGAGACGTTGAATGCTCATATCCAACAGTTTATTCCTATATGAAAGAAATGGGTCTTAAAGCCACAATTATGCGTAAGAAGCAACCCTATAAAAGTGGTGAAAAACATCATATATTTGATAATCTAGTTAGTCGACAATTTAGTGCTTCTGCACCTAATAAAGTTTGGTGCACTGACTTTACATACCTTACTTTGAAAGGTGGTCATAAGCGTTACAACTGCTCCATCCTGGATCTTTATGACCGAAGTATTGTAGCTAGTAGTAATAGTAAATGGATTGATTCAAGTCTTGCCATTGAGACTCTTGAAATGGCTATAAAGGCAAATAAAATAGATGGTGATTTAATCCTACACAGCGACCAAGGAAGTCAATTCGCGTCTAGGCAATTTATTGGATATTGCTCGGACAACAACATAACACAAAGTATGAGTAGAGCTGGTAATCCGTATGATAACGCACCAATGGAGCGTTTTTATAATACCTTGAAATCAGGATTAATCTACAAATTCAGCTTTGAAAGTGATGAAGATCTAAACGAAGCTGTCGATGAGTACATTTTTAATTGGTACAACTGCCATAGACCACATACCTACAACAATAAACTTACACCATCTGAGGCAAGAACTTTAAACTAACACATGGTGTTACAATTTTGCTTGACCAGAACA
>PPCM01000279.1_pt1 | contig 60479 bp, 37 predicted proteins | sample 1555541 | NCBI WGS metagenome assembly PPCM01 (sample SAMN05284479, study PRJNA326546) | Marine sediment metagenome, whole genome shotgun sequencing project. | isolation source: marine sediment | place: Germany: Wadden Sea | collected 2012-09-05 | reverse complement strand
CTTGTACATGATGGCGTCGATGGGCTTTCGGAAAATAATGGCCATGGACAAGGGGGTATGCTGGAGCCAGATATCGAAATCGTGTTCCCGCTTCAGTTTGTCCGACAGTTCCTGGAACCTGTCACGGGCGTAATTGATCAGCTCAAGGGTTCTACCCGCGCGGTCAAGAAACCCGGGATACCCGTTTTCCGCCGCCACAACCCACAAGGCCATGGCCGACAGGCCGTTTCGGGAACCGGCGAACGTAGAATCGGCCGATCCCAGGTATTCCGGTGTATCCGGAGGGTTGATAAGGTATTTTCGCTTTGACATGTAGATACCGGTCGGTGCAGGCGAGCCGGGCCATTTATGCCCGCTGGTGACGATGGACTGCACGAAGTCAAGCCGGAAATCGAAACAGGGCCCCACGCCGTCCGCTTTTCCATGGTTGTGGAGCATCTCAACGAAGGGCATGAAGGAAGCCCCCAGAGCCCCGTCAACATGGATCCAGTAGCCGTTCCTTATATCTTCCCCTATTTTTTGACCCGATACGGGATCGTGATACTCCACGACCCGCCGATCAAGGTTGTGCCGCCTGAAGACGTGCATGAGCTCCTCGCCGGCCGTTTGCACGTCGTCGTAAGCGCCCTTGAACGTGGTGCCGTAGTTGAGGACGATAAGGGGCGGATATCCCTTTTCAGCAAAAAACTCGACGAGTTGCACCAGAGCATCGATATCCACCATTCCGGGACCGATGGGATAATCGGCGCTCGGTTTGATGGAGGGCACCTCTTTCGGCCAGGTTTTCCTTTTCCGGTACTCATCCAGGGGGCATTCTTCGCGATACTTCTCCATTCCCTCCTGGTAAAAAGTCTTCACATTCATGGCATGCACGGCCTTCATCGCCGAATAGTGGGTATCCTCCGAGTAAAAAGCGATGGGGGTGTAGGCATGGGGTTTGTCTTCGGGAAGGGTGAGGGTCCTGGTGAGACGATGTGTATCGGGAACCTTCGGGTCGGCGACAAGCCGACAGCCGTTGAGATAATCCCGGGCGCTCAGAACAGCATAGAGGTTTCCCTCGGTACTTCCCATTGACAGGACATATCCCCAGTAGGATTCCAGGTGGGAAGTACACCCGCCGGGAGAGCTTTGTCTGGAGGGCCAGTCGGCATGCCAAAGGGAAGCGAAGAAATCCATCACTCCCCGTTCCGCAGACTTTGAGTTCAAGGAATAGTACCCGTCCACGAAAGGATCACCGATATTGTTGATATTCATATCCAGGTACGGTTTCAGGATGTCGAACCGCTGCTGCTCAATCACCTGGTATCCGAGAAAATTATCTCGCTGGGGCTTAAGGTATTCATTTATCTTGCCCAGTGATTTTTTCAACTGCGTTTCATTGCCGTCCTCGTTCATGCCGACGGGGGGAATCTGAACATATTTTTCCTGCAGATCCTCTTCCTGAAACGGATAATCCCGGGAAGATTGTTCATAAACCTCCTTGGGGTTCGCGGACGGCGGCGTACCGTAAGGTTGTCCGTCCGTAAAAGCCATGGGCGGCAGCTGGTTGATCCAGGGAAGCTGTTCCGGGCCAAACAGTGTCATCGGGTGTCCCGAGGATGCTCTCTTCTCTTTTTCATTCGACATATCACACGACTCCCATTAATTTACTATGCGTTGAATAAATGGAACATGGGTGAAACAACGGATTCAGCCGGGTAGAGCGAGACCGGGCCGATCAATGGCGGATCGACAAACCGAAAAGATGTCGCAAGAGATTTTAAGCTTTTGTTTTCGGACTATTACAGAAATGCTGCTTGTCGAGTAAATCTCGCACCTTTGGTAAATGCGCCTTGACTTCATACGGGAGGGGCGGGAAAGCGCAATATCCACAATGCGGCGGTTCCGCGCAGGCCTCGGCGGAACGTGAATGTCCCGCTTTCCCGCGCGGCGCGGGCATGGATTTGTACTGCTCCCAGTCCCAAGCGAAACGAACCCAGGACGCGCAACTCACAAGGCGCTTTTCCCCCTATATCGAGCCCGATAATGGGCGTGGAAGATTTATTCCGAACCTTAGTGTTTGCAACGTATAGAAATGGGGCGAATCAACTTGATGCGATCCCGGCGCTGCCGATCTCCGGTTTTTCCGACTAGTAATTAGCAACTCTCTATCCGATAACAGTCAAAATTTCAAGGAAAATATCGGGTAATGATACCGGAGGCAAGTCGAAGTTCAATTGGGAAGGGACTCGGAACAAGTAAACAACCCGGCCCGGAGGGCCGGGTTGTTCTTTACGAAATAAACCCCGCAAGGATCCGGGGAGCCGTCACAGGATCGCCGTGAAAAGCCTGGTCACGCCATAGCCGAAGAAAAAGAGCCAGACACAGAGGCCGGCCGCAAGGTAGAGCGGCTTGGGGCCCACCTGCCTGAGGCGGGAAAAGCTGGTCTCCATTCCAAGGGCGCACATGGTCATGGTCAAAAGGAACATGTCCAAGCGGTTGATAAAATCCACCAGCCCCTCGGGAAGAATGCCCAGGGAGTTGAAGGCCACCACCCCCAGGAACATTACCGCGAACCAGGGGACGGGAACGTCCTTTATCTCCTCGCCCGGCAGCGCCTCCCTGCTTCGGAACATCCATCCCACCACGATCAGCACCGGCGCCAGCATAAGAACGCGGATCATCTTTGTTATAACGGCGTAACTGCCGGCCGTTTGCGAAACATCGCTTCCGGCCGCAACGGCGTGGGCGACTTCGTGGATGCTGCCGCCCACGAACATGCCGTAGGTTTTCTCGTCCATGAAAAGCAGGCCGCTCTTGTAAAGAAAGGGCATGAGGAACATGGAAAGGGTACCGAAGATCACCACCGTGGCAACGGCGATACCGCTCTTATGGGATTTGGACTCCAGCACCGGTTCCGCCGCGAGGATGGCGGCCGCACCGCAGATGGAGCTGCCGATGGTGGTCAAAAGGGCCGTGTCCCGGTCCATTTTAAGGATGCGCGTTCCGACGAAGTACCCGAGAAACAGCGTCCCCGTGATAACGGAAGCGGCAACGGCAAAACCGGGCAACCCCACCTGAAGCACCTCCTGGAAGGTCAGGCGGAACCCGTACAGCACGATGGCAAAGCGCAGGAGGGGCCGGGTGGCGAAGATGATCCCGGGCACCCACTCGCCGGGCAGTTGCCGCCTGAGTGTGTTGGCATAGACCCCGCCCAGGCCGATTCCCACGATGAGCGGACTCAGGCCCAGGGTCATAAGGGTGGGCTGCTGGGAGATAAGGGTCGCGGACATGGCGAAAAGGGCCACGAACCAGATACCGTTCATTGTCTGTAGCGAGGGCATATTGAACTGCGTGGATGACATCTGCATGGGAAAACTCCTTTGGGTTGACTGTTTCTGGGCTGGACAATAGGGGGATTCCGTGATTAGGTCAAATTTATAATTTTTAGACATTGATTAGATTTTATTTAACCAAATTTTAAAAGAGACCGCGAGCAAATCAGAGGGTAAATGGACACCACGGGGGACACATGAACGCGGGCCACCCATGGACATCGCGGGCAACCCATGAACATTGCGGGCAACACATGAGCATCGAGGGATCAAATGGATATCACGAGGATGACATGAACAACACGGGAGACATATGGATATCACGTTGAGACAGGCGGAACTTTTCCTGGCCCTTGCCAGGAGCGGCAGGGTCCAAAGCGTCGCAAAGGAGTTTTACGTCACCCAGTCCGCCGTATCCACGGCAATAAAGCGCTTCGAGGAGTCGGTGGGCGCGCCCCTCTTCGACCGGGCGCACAAGCGGATCTCGTTAAACAGCAACGGCAGGATGCTGGCCGAGGAATTGACGCCGGTGGTAAAACAGTTCCAGGATGTCACCGGGATGTTCAGAAAGGGGCGTGTTGCGGGAAAACTTGAGATCGGGGCGAGCCAGACCCTGGCGGATTACCTCCTGCCCCAGGTGCTGTACACCTTCCAGGCTCGCCACGCCGATGCCCTTGTCTCCACCTGGAGCGGCAACTCACAGGAGGTGGTTCGCGCGGTGGAGAGGGGCGATGTGTCCGTGGGCTTTATCGAGGGCGAGGTGCCCAGCAGGATGCTTGAAAGCACCACCATCGGCTCCGAGGAGTTGGTGGTGGTCACATCGGATCGAAAGTTCGCGGCGGCCGGAAGTTATACCTTTCCAGAGCTTCTGGAGCATCGCTGGATTCTCCGGGAGCGGGGGTCTGGAACGCGCGAGGCCTTTTATCACCAGCTGGGGGGAATGGGTCAGCGGCTCAACGTGTTCATGGAGCTTGACCACACGGAATCCATAAAGCATGTGCTGCGCAACAGGGGAACCCTGAGCTGCCTGTCCCAGCACTGCGTGATCCACGAGCTGGCGCGGGGGGCACTCTACCCGGTGCAGATCGAGGGATACCGCTTCACCCGCAACCTATACAGGGTCATGCATCCCCGGCAATCCCCCACCCTCCTGATGGAGGCCGTTTTCGGAGAGGTCACGGAGGCCCTTCTCAAGACCAGCCGGTCCCTTGCGGCACTGAAAACCCTCGACGATCAATCCACCAGGGAAGATTGACGACACATACAGCAATCATGAAGCAATTGCCTGAAGCATATTACGCGCGCCTTGCCGCCTCCCATCCGAACAGGGCCTTTTTCCTCGCGGTTCCCCAGCGGTATTGATGTATATTTCCGGATTTTGAGATGACCCTGTGGCAGGGTATGAGATAGGCCACGGGATTGATCGCAACGGCGTTCGCAACGGCACGGAAGGCTTTGGGCGAGCCGATATGCGCGGCAATGTCCTGGTAACTGACCGCCCACCCCTCGGGGATTCGCAGAAGCGCTTTCCATACATTGACCTGAAAATTCGTTCCCTTGATATGCAGGTTGAATGGCCTCGTGTTTTGGGAGCGATCGGTTTTAAATATGTCCCGAACGATTGAGGCGATGCGCTTCGTGTCCTCGGTAAACACGGCAGCGGGCCACATTTCAAAAAGTCGGACCAGTGCTTGATCCCGTTTGTCCACGTCCACGAACCCAAAGTGGCAGATTCCCCGGTCGGTGAGCGCAAGCAGGCATTCGCCAAAGGGAGACCCGCAAAAACCATGGGTTATTCTCAATCCGCCCCCCTGCTTCTTGAATTCGCCCGGCGTCATCCCCTCGAATGTAACGAACAGGTCATGGAGGCGCGCGGGCCCCGAGAGACCTGCGTCCAGGGAGGTTTCGAGGAGGCTCTTTGACTCGGCCAGGCGAAGCTTCGTATAGTCCAGGGTCAGAAACTGCATGAAGCGGATCGGGCTTATTCCTGCCCAGCTCTTGAACAATCTGTCGAAATGATATTTGCTCAAATGCACGCTGCCCGCTATTTGATCGAGCGTGGGCCTGGATTTGAAATTGGCCTCGATATATTCAATCGCCTTTTCAATCCTCCGGTAATCGTCCGATTGCCGTGAATAACCGTTGAAACTCATCCCTGGTCTCCATTCCGTCTGTAAGTCCCGGCCGGAAGCCGGATTTTCATTTCGATCCCTGCCCCTTGCCGTGTTCCATTTCAGAACAGCAACCCATTCCGAGAAATCGGGGCCAACGTCTTCAACCGATCATTTTTTCAATATTCTAACCCAGCAGCGAAGCGCCGGCCACCCGAATATTGCTTCGGAGCACAGCAATATCCGTGTAGCGGCGGTGTAAAGAGGTTGTCACGGAACAGATTCGTATGGTAGAAGTAATGCACGAGAATAAAGTGTGCAGCGGATGAAAGGTCGCAGCGGTCATGATCCGCAAGGGATAAACCCAAAAGGGAGAGACAAACCATAAGTGAAGCAATCCATAAACTGCCCGAAACCCGAAGCGGGTGCCCAGTCCGCTCATCCTGCGTTAAGCACATCCCTGAACGCGGCTTCGATTCGCGGCAGCAGCGACTGGTCGGAGTCGAAATCATATTGCGCAAGGTGGTTGTCCATGGAGAGGAGCAGTTCTTCCACGTTGCCGCCGGGGTTCATCTGTAAGAGTTTTTCCAGATTTTTCATCGCCTCCGTGTCGTTCTCTTCTATGAGATGCGCCAGCCGCTCAAGAAGCGGTATCACTCTGTCGGAAGACAATACCGGTCCTCCCTGATCGCGATCCGGGCCTTCGTCTTTCGTGAGCCCCACCCCGTCTCCCGGAAAAGTCCGCTCTCCCGGAAAAGTCCGCTCTCCCGAAACAGTACCGCTTCCCGAGAAAGTCTCGTCTCCGGAGAATGTGCCGCCTTTGGAATTTATTCTCTCACCGGAACGGACGCCCCCGTTCTCCCGCCTGGGCACCATCAGCAGTAGCGGAACCCCGGCCTCTTTTCCAAGATCGGCCAACTCTTCGGCCGGACGGATCTCGCTGTCCGCAAGAAGCAAATCGTACGGCGCCTCCACGGCCTTCTCGAAGGCTAGGCGCGCCGCCTCCACCGATGTAACCGTCGTTGCCGTGAACGAGAAGGCGGAAAGGTACTGCTCCAGGGCCTGGGCCGTGAGGGGGTTCTTCTCGAGGAGCAGCACGCGGGCTCCCATCAGGGATTCTGCGGGCAGGCGGTATTTACGGCGATCCTGTGTTTTCATGCCGAAATCGGCCGTAAAGGAAAAACTGCTTCCCCCCCCCTCCCGGCTGGTCAAATGAATCTCGCCCCCCATCATCCCGACAAGCTTGTTGCAGATGGAAAGCCCCAGTCCCGTGCCGCCGTATTTCCGCGTGGTGGAACCGTCCCCCTGGGAGAAGGCCTGGAACAGCCGCCCCCGATCCTCCCGCCGAATCCCGATACCCGTATCCCGAACGATGAACCGCAGCACCACCCTGCCGGGTTCGACGGCCTCCACGTCCACACTGACGGTAACGCTTCCCTTTTCGGTGAATTTGACGGCATTGCCGGCGAGATTCGCAAGGACCTGGCCCAGGCGGAGGGAGTCCACCACAAGACAGACCGGCACATCCCGCGACTTTTCGAACACCAGCTCCAGGTCCTTTTCCTGGGCCTTGAGCCCCACCATATCGGAGAGGCCCGCCAACACGTCGTCGAGGTTGAAGGACGCCTGCTCCATCTCCATCATGCCCGACTCGATCTTGGAGAAATCCAGGATATCCGTGATCAGGCCCATGAGATTGTTGGAGGCGCCCCTGATCCTGTCCACGTATCGCATCCGCTTCCGGCAGAGCTCGGTCTGCTCCAGGAGATGGGTCATCCCCAGGACCGCGTTCATGGGGGTCCGGATCTCGTGGCTCATGTTCGCCAGGAACTCCCCCTTGGCGTGGTTCGCCGCTTCCGCCCGAATCATGGTCGCCTCCAGCTCCCGCTGCACCTCCTTGAGGCGGGAGATGTCGCTGATGCTCTCCAGTACATGGGGTTTGCCCTCCACCGGAATGCTCACGGCGGTTTTCAGGACCGGCATGGCCACCCCGTTCACATTGATCAGTGAGCATTCCCGGCTGTCTCCGTTACCGGGATGATCCACACCCGCAATGCCGGATTCCCCGGAGGGCACGCGCAAGACCTTTCCGTGGGGAGTTCCCTTGATTTCCGAAGGCCCGGCGCCGATCATCTTCGCGGCATAGGGGTTGACGTCCACGATGGCCCCGGTGTCGGGATCGAAGATAACGATCCCCGCCGCGACGCTTTCCCAGATGGTGGAAAGCCGCCGGGAGCTCTCGTAAAGGGCTTTATCAGTCTCCTTTCTCTGGGCAATCTCCTCGGCCAGCCGGTCATTGGTGGAGCGGAGCCGGTGCTCCTGTCTTTTCATCTCGTCGGTTCGCCTGTTGATCAGGTGGAGCAGGCAGATCAAAAGGGCCACCGCCCCCACGGTTCCCAGGCGCTCGGCAAGGGGAAAGGGCACGAACAGCGCCGTGATAAACGCACCGATGACGCAAAGCACCAGGGAGGTGGCCTGCATCATGAAACAGTTTTTAAGGGGCAGACTGCAATGCTCGCAACGTTCGAAGGGGGGCGAGGATTTCATCTGGACCTGCGTGGAGGACATCACCGAACAGGTGCGCCACAAGGAGGTGATCGAGTACCGCCTTGCCTTCGAGAACATCCTCTCCGAGATCTCCACGCGCTTTATCAGCTTGGGCACCAACCGGATCGACGCCGAGATCGAAAACGCCCTCGGCATCATAGGAGAGTTCGCGAACCTGGACAACCTGTACGTTTTCAGGTTCTCCCCGTGCGAACGCAATTTCAGCCTCACCCATCTCTGGAAATCCGCGCCAAGGGACTCCTTCGAAAAAAAGGATCTCCAGAACATTCCCACCGAGAGCATGGCCTGGGGCATTGACCGGATTCGCGAGGAGAGGATGCTGGTGGTTCCGGACGTCCTGGAACTTCCGGAGGAAGCCGCATGTGAGCGCCATCTTCTCTCCATGGCCGGAATTCGCTCCCTCGTGAACGTGCCCATCGGGGTAGAACAACAGGCTTCCGGATTCATGGGCTTCAGCAGCCTCCGGGAGAGGGAGTGCACCCGGGACGAGATATCCCTCCTGAGAATGGTCGGCCAGATGATCTCCAACGCCCTGTTCCTTGCCAACATGAGCCACGAGATCCGCACCCCCATGAACGCCGTCCTCGGCATGAGCCATCTCCTGAAGCAGACCGGGCTCAACCGAAAACAGCAGGGGTACGTGGAAAAACTCCAGGTCTCCTCCACGAACCTCCTGGGCATTATCAACGATATCCTGGATTTTTCCAAGATCGAGGCCGGCAAACTCGAACTGGAGGCGGTGGATTTCAACCTGGACGACGTGATCAACAGCCTCTCGGGAATGGTGAGCGTCAAGGCCCAGGAAAAGGGGCTGGAGCTGGTGTTCAGCAAGTTCAGGGACGTTCCCCTCCACCTGGTGGGAGATCCCCTCAGGCTGGGCCAGATACTCACGAACCTGGTGAGCAACGCCATCAAGTTCACCGAAACAGGGGAGGTGGTGGTCACCGTCACCCTCGCGGAATCCCGGGAAGGGGCGGTCACCCTGGACTTTTCCGTGCGGGACACGGGCATCGGGATCAGGCCCGAACAGCTCTCGAAGCTCTTCGAGTCCTTTTCCCAGGCCGACGGCGCCCCCTTTGGTTTACTGATCGTCGACGGGGAGGCGTGCGCCCCGGACGATCTTGCAAACCTGCGCGACTCCATGAACACCCCCACCGTGGCCATGATACCCACCTATGAGCGGGATGCCGCCATGGACCGGCTCCGCCATTTCGGGTTCGAAATATTTCTGGCAAAACCGGTGAGCCACTCCCGGCTTTTCGATATCGTCATGGAGGCCCTGGGCCACAAGGCGTACAGCCGGCACTGCGCCGGCGCGGCCCCCCTCTCCGCCCCCGAGGGGTTGCGAAGGGTTCGGGGCGCGCGAATCCTCCTGGTGGAGGACAATAAGATCAACCAGGAGGTGGCCGAGGAGATGCTGGGCAACGAGGGGTTCTGGGTCACCGTTGCCGGCGACGGCCTGGAGGCTGTGGAGTGCCTCAGGCGCTCCAGCTTCGACGTGGTGCTGATGGACCTCCAGATGCCCTTGATGGACGGCTACAGCGCGGCCCGGAAGATCAGGGAGCTTTCCGGAGAGATGCGGAAGGTTCCCATCATCGCCATGACCGCCGACGCCGTGGTGGGGGTCAGCAACAAATGCCTGGCGGCCGGCATGAACGAATACATCACCAAGCCCATCGAACCCGAGGCGCTCTTCTCCGTTCTGAGCCGCTGGATCGTTCCGGCGGACCGAAAACCGTTCGTCGCCGAGGACGACGACCCTGTCGGTGATGCCATGCCCCCCCTCGACGGCATCGACGTGGAAACCGGGCTTTTGCGCATGGGGGGCAACACCCGCCGGTTCGCCAATGTTCTGAGAAAGTTCCGGGAGCAGAACCTGGAGGCTGCGGGCGCCGTCCGATCGGCCCTTCTTCGGGAAGAGACCGAAACGGCGGCCATGCTCCTTCACCGGCTCAAGGGGGTTTCCGGCAACCTCGGCGCCATGGGCGTGGCCGATGCGGCGGGGAAGATGGAGGAGCGGCTCAGGGCGGGCGACGATTCGGCCGCCGCCATCGCCCTGGAAGCGCTGGACAATGAGCTGAACCGGGTCTGCCGGGCCGTCTCCGGGCTCGACGAGGGGAACGAGGCGGCCCCCGCAGCCCGGGACCGGACCCTGACACCGGCCGAAACCGAGGGGCTTGCCCCCCGGCTCGATCATCTGGAGGAGCTGATCCGGGAAAACGACACCGAGGCCGCCGGGGTTCTGGAAAAGCTGACCAAGGCGGTGGAAGGCTCGCCGATCGCGCAAACATTCAAGGCCCTTGGAACCCACCTGGGCCGTTACGATTTCGACGGCGCCATGGAGGTGCTGGCCCAGGTCGCCGATGAGCTGCGCCTCGGCAGGGAAGGAGAGAAACCCATTGAAGAGAGATGAACGCGAGAGCATTCTCGTGGTGGACGACACCCCGAGCAATATCGACGTGATCACCGGCATTCTGTCCAGCGCCTACCAGGTCCGGGCGGCGGTGAGCGGGCCCTGGAGATCGCCTGTTCGGACAACCCGCCGGACCTGATTCTGCTGGATATCATGATGCCGGGCATGGACGGTTACGAGGTCTGCAAAAGGCTCAAGGCAAACTCCGCCTCCCGGAAGATTCCGGTGATCTTCGTCACCGCCCGGGACAAGGTGGAGGACGAGGCCATGGGCTTCAAGCTCGGGGCGGTGGACTATATCACCAAGCCCGTGGTGCCGGCCATCGTGACGGCGCGGGTGAAAACCCACCTCAGCCTCCAAAACACCCAGGACCGTTTGCGGGAGGTCCTCGAAAAGACCCTCAACGGCAGCATCAAGCTCCTCTCCGACCTCCTGGCAATGGCCGATCCCGTTGCCCACAGCCGCGCCCTGCGACTCAAGCGCTACGTGAACCGGATCGTCGAGATCCTGGAGCTTCCCAATCGCTGGGAGTTCGAGATGGCCGCGGTGCTCTCCCAGACCGGCTGCATCGGCCTCTCATCCGAAACCCTGGAGCGGATCCAGCTCGGCCTTTCGGTGTCGGAGCAGGAGCAGGCCCTCTTCGATGCCCACCCGGAGGTGGGCGCGGGCCTTATCGCCACCATCCCCCACCTCGGCTCCGTGGCCGCCATGATCCGGGGACAGAAGGCCCCCGCCGATCCGGAACAGTCCGCCCTTGATATTCGGGACCGGGACCGGAAGATTCTCGGGGGAAACATCCTCAAGGCGGTGGACCGGTTCGACCAGAAGATCACCGAGGGGGTCAAGCCCATCGACGTGGTCTCCAGGCTTCGGAACCTGAGGCGGCAGTTCGATCCCGCCGTTGTCGACGCATTGACGAAGGTTGCAAGGGACAGCGGCTTCACCAGCGCCCCCATGAGTATCCGCGTCCGCAGCCTCTCCATCGGCATGGTGCCCCTCGAGGACATCGTCTCCACCAAGGGGGATCTGCTGCTGAAAAAGGGAAGCGAGGTTTCGGATACGATCCTCATGGGCCTGATGCGCTATGCCATGCACCAGAAGGTCAGGGAGCCCGTCCGCGTGATGATACCGGGCAAGGAACAGGCAGCTTAACCCACGGAACAGTCGGAAGGGAAGTAGATATGAAGAGCGAAACGGACCGGCAGTCCATACTGATCGTCGACGACACCCCCGAGAACATCGATGTGCTGAACGGAATTCTCAACCAGGATTACCGGATCAAGGCGGCCCTGAACGGCGAGCGGGCCCTCAAGATCGCCCTGTCGGAAACGCCCCCGGACCTGATCCTCCTGGATATCATGATGCCGGGCATGGACGGCTACGAGGTCTGCAATCGGCTCAAGGCCAGCGCCGCCACCCGGCGGATTCCCGTGATTTTCGTGTCCGCCAAGGGAGACGTGGCGGACGAGACCCGGGGCTTTGAGACCGGCGCGGTGGACTATATCACCAAGCCCGTGAGCCCCCCCATCGTCCGCGCCCGGGTCAAGACCCACCTGGAACTCTACGACCAGAAAAGGGTGCTGGAACGGCAGGTCCGAAGGAGAACCCGGGAGATCACCCACACCCAGGACGTCACCATCCTCGGCCTTGCCGTGCTGGCCGAGTACCGGGACAACGAGACAGGCGGCCATATCCGCCGCACCCAGCATTATCTGCGCATCCTGGCCGAACACCTCCGGAGCCATCCCAAGTTCCGGGATTTCCTGGACGACGACACCATCGATCTCCTCTTCAAGTCCACCCCCCTCCACGATATCGGCAAGGTGGGCGTGCCCGACGCCATTCTCCTGAAACCCGGGAATCTCACGGACGAGGAGTTCGAGATCATGAAAAAGCATACGATCTACGGGCGGGACGCCATTATCAAGGCCGAGGAGGCGCTGGAGAGTCGTTACGAGCCCTCCTTTTTAAAGATGGCGAGGGAGATGGCCCATACCCACCACGAACGCTGGGACGGTTCCGGTTATCCCGAAGGGCTTGTCGGGGAGGAGATTCCCATTGCAGGAAGGCTGATGGCCCTGGCGGATATCTACGATGCCCTTATCAGCAAGCGGATTTACAAGGCCCCTTTTTCCCACGGGGAGGCCGTTCGGATCATTACCAAGGGGGACGGGCGGGTGGAGCCGACGCATTTTGATCCGGATGTTCTGGAGGCGTTTCGGTGTACTTCGGAGGCGTTTCGGGAGGTTGCGCTGGCGTATGCGGATCATGATGATGAGCGGCGGGGGCTTGCCGGGTAAGGAATGCGGAATTAGATAAATCCACACTCTCGGGATTTCCGGGTCAGAAAACCGGGGCGTTACTTTGGGGCTCGGCAACGTAAATCATCTGTAATTGTGTAAATTGTTTTTTCTCGATCCCTGAGGTGAAGAAGATTTGCCGGTGGGGTGAGCGCCGTCTGGAAGCGTTTTAATGCACGACTAAAGTATTTCGGGAGATTACGTCAGCATTTTCCGATCACGGTGATGATCGGTGGGCTCCTGCTTTTTCGGGGTGAGGCGAAGGTCAAACAGTTGCTAAAATTCGCATATGCAATCCCATCAAGCACAAAAAAGGGGAAATATCGAATTGAGATCGGGAGTTAATTCGGTTTTCTTATAGGCCCCCCGGCTTGCAAGCAGTATTGCACAATACTATTCCGGTCAAAAGCCGCTCTACATATCGAAAGATATCGAACAACAGTTTAAGCTCTCGTTTTCCAACTGGTATAGAAAAATGCTTATCGAGCAACTCTCATCCCCTTTAGTAATCCTATAAGCCTTCTTCATTTTCATATTATTCCCCCTCAACAACGGGTCGCGTTGTTGAGGCCCGTTACGGCTTTGAAGTACACACCTATTGCTCAAATTCTCTATATCACTCTGGATAGCAAGTCTATTTTCGGGCTCCGCCCTGCTCCTGCTTTGGCAGTTCCGCTGCCCAGGCTCTTTGACCTCGGGCAAGACGAAAGCCGGGGTGACTGCCGCAGCCGGACGGCTCGTACCTGTCGCGATATGCGGAGCGCACGTGCTCGCCGTTGCCGATCCAGCTACCGCCGCGCAGGACACGGACTCGCCTGTATCAGGCCCAACAGGATCTGTTACAGAAGCATCCGGGTACGCCCCATACCAATCCGAGCACCACTCCCAGACATTCCCGTGCATTTCATAAAGGCCGAAGTTGTTACAGGGCAATGACCCAACTGGTACGGTTGTTTGCCGGTACTCCCCCTTCTTACCGTCTGAATATGGATTATTACCGTCAAAATTAACCTGATCGGTATTGATGTTGTCACCGAAATAAAAGGGGCCTGTTGTTTTGGCACGACATGCATACTCCCACTCCGCTTCGGTGGGAAGCCTGAGATCAAGCTCCGGCATCAAACCGTTCAGTTTTTCCATAAACCCGGCGCAATCTTCCCAACTTACATTTTCAACGGGATTGTTTTTTCCCTTGAAGCCGGAAGGATTGTCACCGGTCACGGCTTCCCACAGTTCCTGGGTTACCGTAGTTTCAGCCATCCAGAACCCGTTGGAGAAAATTACTTCGTGTTGTTTTTCATTATAGTTTCTTTCCGACTCACCAGGATGAGATCCCATATTAAAACGACCTGCTTCAATCCATCGGAAGCACTGACGCACGCCTTTGTACCTGAACGCCATCCAGACTCCAAAGCGATCTTCCCCCCAGTCGCAGGCCCATGCCTCTGGAAACGTTTCGTAAGTTGCTCCATGACGCACCGTTTTCTTTTTCAAATATCGCTCCTGAACATTGATGCCCCCACAGCCGACCGAAAAGCCTTTGATTTATTAAACTCACTTATCGTGATTCATGCCCATATCCCTTAAAACCCCTTGCAGCAATGTCCTGCATCCACGAAGACGGCGAGAACCGGATACCTTAAAAGTGGATAAATGAGCATTCCTGCATGAAACCTGATTTTGAATCAGGGAACGAGAAAAACAGTTTTCACAATTACAATGGATTTACGTTTCCGCCGGCGTAACGCAAAGCTTCGATTTTCCTGATCCGAGAGCTCCTTAAGTGTGAAATCATTTGACTCCGCCCCCCTTACTCCACTTCAAAATGCGATCACCCGGCAAGCTTTCGGTCAGGGCTCCGCCCCGCCTACTTGCATACCGGGGATCATTTTCTTTTTGCAGCATATAAAATCATTGATGAAAAACCGGGTCCCGTTTTCACGGCTATTCCAAGAAAGCCCTGTAATGGTTACCCGAGTCATTTCCTGAACTTCAACTTCAAAAATCCTGACGTACCATGGATACTTTCGAATGGAGTTCTGAACCCGATTTACGGCCGCATGAATTCCCTTTTTCGGGCGGCATGCAAAGGAAGTATCCACCATCGCCCTTTCAAGAACAGGCCCGGCATGGTTCATAAGCGCATGGTGGAGCACCCGGTCCTCGAAGCACGCGGCATGAATTATCCTTTCCTTCGGGTCATGTATCCTGAACTGCCGAAATTTTCCCACGGGAGCCCTGCCGTCGATTATATTCCGGCCAAGTGAATTAATATTATCGTCAAATTTCTCGAAGAAATGGACGACATCTTTCCGCAATCGTTTTCCCCGGGCGGCCCGGGTTGCCGAAACAACAAGATTGCGGTATTCGGCTACGGAACGGATATCAATTGCGTATCGTTTCATTTGCCGAATCCAACCGAGGCTGTTGCATACCGCCCCCGAACTCCCTTCTTAGCAGATCAAGAAAATAGTTCCCGTATTTATCAAGCTTTGCCTTTCCCACCCCTTGAAGCGCATTAAGTGAAGAAAAGGTGGTAATCCGTTTCTGGACCATTATGGCAAGCTGTTCATTGGTAAAGAGAGCGTAAGCCGGTATTCCCTCCTTATCGGATATATCCTTGCGCAGATTCCTGAGCTTCACGAATACCGCGAAATCCTTTTCATTCAATACATCCCTCTAATCAATCCTGCTTTTGACGGGTGGGGAAATTTTTGTTTTATCCAAGTAGGTAACGCAGATTGACCAGAAACTGCCTTCGCCGGATGAAACGAACTCTTTTTCCACGTTTGCAACCTGATGCCCCGCGCAGAAAACATTTAACTCCTCTTGCGTCGCATCCGCATCCTGCACCGGAATCATAAAAAATTTGAATTTCATTTCTTCTTGAATACCCTTGAAATTTTAGAGAGGAAACCATCCGCCCTTTCAGTTTCATTATCACCGAGATTTACATTTAACTCATCCGGCACCTGCTCCTTGCCCTGCCCTGCTCCGCAGGGCGACTTGCCTTTTTGACCTCGGGCAAGACGCAAGCCGGAGTGGCTGAGGCGGCCCTCCGGCTCGTACCAGTGGCGGAAAGCGGAGCGCACGTTCCCGCCGTTGTTGAACCAGCCGCCGCCGCGCAGGACACGGTCCTCGCCTTTATCAGGCCCCACTGGATCTGACACAGGGCCATCCTCGTATGCTTCAAACCAATCCGAGCACCATTCCCATACATTCCCGTGCATTTCATAAAGACCGAAAGCGTTGCAGGGAAACGACTTGACAGGGACTGTTTTTTCCAAACTCTTTTGCTTTTCGGCACCGGCATAGGGATGATCACCGTCATAATTGACTTGATCGGTTGTAATATTGTCCCCGAAATGAAATGGCCCGGTGGTACCCGCACGGCAGGCATATTCCCACTCCGCTTCGGTGGGAAGTCTGAGTTCAAGTCCGGGAACGGTTTCGTTTAGCTTTTTAATAAACCCGATGCTGTCGTCCCAGCTTACATTTTCAACCGGGTTGTTCTCCCCTTTAAACTCGCTTGGGTTTTGTCCTGTTAAGGCTTCCCAGAGCCCTTGTGTCACTGCGGTATCCAATAGCCAGAAACCGGCTGTCAGAATAACCTTGTGCCGTTTTTCATCATCATACCTTTCCGGCTCATCCTCTGGAGACCCCATCATAAATTCCCCAGGAACGATCCAGCGCATCCGCTGGACATTGCTACCAACGCGAAACTCGGCATAAAGCCCATGCTCATCCACGGCAATGGTATCCGCCCATTCGGGTCTTTTGAATTCACCTTCTTTAAACAATTCCTCTTCGGAGACATTCCAGAAAAAACCGTTTTTCTCGGTAAATACACCACCTCCTTCAACAGGATATCGCCCAGGGTTAAACCAGTATGCCTTTCGGAACTCTTCCCCGTCGAAAATAACGACAAACAATCCCCCTTCATCCTTCCCAACACCCTCAGACCAACAGGTCCTCTTGAACTCCTTATCTTTGAATAGTTCCTCTTCACCAGACCAACAGAAGAAACCGTGGTCTACTGTAATCCCACCACCACTTCCAACAGGGTGCCGCCCAGGATTAACCCAGTAGACCTTACGGGACTCCCCCCCCTCGGAAATAATGACAAACAGCCCCTTTTCATCCCTCCCGATGCCATCAGCCCAGTCGGGTTTTACCAGAGATTTTACAATGAGTTCATCGTGATCGGTGTCCATTACAAACTCATCACACTTTGGAACAGGAAATTCGATTTGATCCCCGTTGTTTAAATTCAATGAGCAACCATCAAGCCCGGTTTCATTCGGAAAGGATAATCGAACCATACGATTCCCGGTAAAAATGTCTGAAAGCGGGCTGCCCGCTTGAAACCCTTTTTCTTCTGTTGCACTTCCAGCTTTGCCTGTTTCGTCAAATTGGAATTTTCCGCCTTTTTGGACAAGCGTATATCCGTTCCCCTCTCCTTTCCCACCGTAAAGCCATTGGAATTTGTCAAGATCGAGACCGTCCGGAATCTCTCCAATTCCCCTTTCAAGATTCTCCCTGTGGAGCTTGATCCACGACACGCACAGCGCTTCGTTTCGCCACATACGGTGATGCTGCCTCTCCGTTACCCTTACCATCCATCTTTCAAAGCCCTTGTTTGCGGAAACAATCTCTGTATCCAGTGTACAGGCACAGCTTTTGAAAAATGAATCCGAATCCCCGGCATCGTTTCCGGTAAAGCTACTCTCAATTAGCTTTTCCTCATGGCCGACAGCAAGGGGAAGGTGCTCGTGATGCCGGTGGATCAGGCTAAACACCCGTTCTCTTAGTTCAACCGGTTCCTTTGCAAGTTTTTCCCTGTACAATTCGACAAGCTCGGGATTGAGACATATGCCGGTATAACTGGACCAGACATCTTCGTGGCGCCACACTTCAACCTCATGACTTGAATCCGCCTGTTCCCCCGGTAACAAAAGACGAACTGCCCGCAACAGTTCCGGTTCCACACGCACGGCAGACGACAGGAGAGTCAGCAATTTTCCAACAGTTGTATCACCCCCCTCCGATCTTTCCCCAGAGGAAACACCGGCGGATGAGCAGGCATGAAACTTCCCGGGCCTGCTTCCCCTGTCCCAGCAGGTTATCTTGAAAATTCGACACACTTCCTTATCCCAGAGCCTTCGGGGAGCCGGCGTAAGAACGATGGGAGAGAATCCGGCCCTTTCAAGCCTCAGCCCGAATTTCAGCCATGATCTTCTCTGAGTTCCGGATTTGTCGAAAAACCCGAGGTCACTGACGATCAGTACAGGGGTTCCGGGTTCGGGCATTTTGAAATCCCCGTATCCCGGCCTCTCCACGCCAACCTCATTAAAACCACCTGACGGGCCATTTTCCACGGTAAAGACATGGAGTCCCGCCTCCCCCCTCATACTTGCAAAACCTCCAAGAAGATCCCTGACATCCCTTCTGAGGGGCACAAGATTCTGGCCGAAATCCAGTATGATCGTACATCGGGGAGCCCACTTCCGCCTGACCGCCATGGGAAGGCGCTCCGCGACTTTCAGGGTCGCGATCAAGTTAACGGCCCGGTCCGTATCGATATTGCGTCCTTCCCTGACTTCACTTGCCGTATCCCGCAAAAAGGGCCAGAGGGTCGGCCAGGGGATAAGGGGGATATGGGGGGGAGCCGCTCTCTCCTGAGGGGCGCGAACATTTCCCAAGTCGAGTTTCTTCGCGGCTTTATACCATTCAGGCGCCTCATGCTGAATATCGTCCCTGTTTTTTTCCTTTCGTTTTGCAACTCTCCAAAAGGGAACGTTCTTGCCTATGGACGGCGTCTCCAGGGTAAGCTGTTCCGAAGCCTCGGCAACATACGCCGCGCTTTTAGGCAGTTCAGGCGGAGACTTTACCGCCCTTGCCTTTTGTTGGTAATAATACCCGGCGCACTCGGCTGCTCCGGCGAAATCGTTATTTTGGAGTTTATCAAGCAGGAGCAATAAATCGGCCCGGCTTTTGCCCGTTTTTTCAAACGGCAAACGGCTTCTCCTTTTATCTTCCATCACCTGTACTCATCCGGATTTTTCGACAATGCAAAATCCTTTATCTTTTCCAGGGCATCAAGCTGTTTTTCTTCGTTGTTTCCGCAGATTCCCCGCAGTGCCCTCAGCATATCGAGATATTCCGCCTGTCCCGGCGCGGGAAGTCCCCGCCCCTTTAAGGATTCCCTGTCGTTCACCAGCTGGTTTGCGGCCTCGGTTCTCACCTTTTCCCCGATCTCCCCGGCAAAATGCACCTTTCCCCTATTGCACAGCGACTGTATCAACTCCTCCCTTTCTTCGGGAAGACGCAGTTGAAGCACCATGCAGCGCCTCAGGAAGGCTGCCGGCAATGTCCGTTCCTCGTTGGTTGTAATGACAACAAGGGGAAGCTTGTCACCCCGAAGTCCCACCGACTCGTTACGATAAGGAACTGTAAAGGCACCGTTTCCAAGAGTTTCAAGGAGTCCGTTGGGAAGATCCGCATCCGCTTTATCAATCTCGTCGATTAGAAGCACAGCTCCGTTTTCAGGCTTCAAATCGTTCGTTTTTTCAGGCCTTCTTGTGCATCGGTTTCCCTTTGCATACTGTTTTTCGGCGGAAGCCCAGTCGAACGCCCACCAAAGGGGACCCGGACTCAAAAACTTAAGGGGATCGAGCTCCTCATCGATTTTACATTCCCCTTTTGCGGCGCAGAGTGCCTGGGCCTCCCCCAACCTTGCCACGGCATCGAAATGGTATTGAAGGTCCCGGCATTCCGAATGGGCATGCACCACGTCGGAAATAAAAACCCGCCCCATGGAATGGGCGGCGGCCCTGGCAAGCTGGCTTTTTCCGGTTCCGGGTTCACCGCGAACAAGAAGGGGTCTTTCGGCTGCAACTGCGGCCTTTATGGCCCAGATGGATCTTTCATCAAATTCGTGATATGCCTCGGGCCACGAACCCGTCCTGGGTATTTGAACGATATCGCCGTCTTTTGCGTTTATTATATCCACGTTTTACTCCGGTTTTCCTGTTAAAAAACTCAGTATTCTCGCGCTCAGCTTCACTTCACACACACGCAGAGCTCCCACATCACCATCGATCCCCAAAAACAAAACGATATCTTTCAACACCGGCACATCCCGTACCAGTTTCCGGTATATTTCATGGTTATGGAGCGGATTATCCCTTACCGCCCTATCCACGATGATGTAATGATACTCTTCAATCTCGTTGCGGGTTTTCAGGTACTCGTTAAGAAAATCGTTATGATCTTTCGTGAAAAAAACCGGGGGATCTTGGGTTTGGAAAACACAGGAATGGATATTTCTCTTTACCTCATTTACGGTCTCGTCCCCGTCCCATCCCACTTCGGGAACCCAACCGGTAATGGGTATATTGTTTTCCCCCGTAACATACGTATCGTTCCTTACCAATTGGGCTTTTGTCTTTTTAAGCCCTGAAAAGGCAATCACGGCGCCGGTGGCATTTTTAACCGGCAAAAATATCCCCGTCGCCCTGTTCAGCCCCGATTCCGTCAAAGGTTTTGAAATCCAGCTCCCGTCAACGGCGAGGAGCACCATCCAACCAAGCAGATCACGGGCAACCTCCCATGTTTCTATTAATGAGGCGGTGCTTTTTGATTCCGATTTCATTAAGGCAATTGTTTTCCTCGTTGCTTTATCAAGGCATGTTACGCCGTTGTTCAACTCCATCCCCATGATGGTGTCGGCCATGGATTCGGGTGACTGAAGCATATGATTACCGGCTTTTTCCTTGAGAACCATGAAAAGAGATGAACAAATCAACCGCGATTTTTGGAGCCCCAGCAATTTTACGATCTCTTCTTTTACCAGGACTTTAAGTTCCGGATCAGGCCCGGATTCCCGGTATGAGTGCTCGGGGGCTTCATCTTCGGGCATCTCACGACTTCCTGTTATTCCCCGAATCAACTCTTCAAAAGGGTCCGGGTTTTCCTTTCTGAAATCAATATGAAGGAATTGATCCATCAAGGAAGGCAACTCGATTTTTTCCGGATACGATTCCAACATGACGGGGATAACCCGCAAACCGCGGTTTTTATTTTCCCTCTGAAAAGCATACATTTCATCTTCGTGCCACGTTCCTAAACCGTTTATACCGAAAAACACAGCCGCTGTTTTTGTGATTCGTATCTGTTTATCCAACTCTTTTTGCCACGAATCTCCGGGAATAAGCTCCCACCCATCGAGCCATGGTTTTATTTCCCTTCCCCTCAATCGCTCGGCAATCGCCTCGACACTTTTTCTGTCATCGCTATTATAGCTCAAAAAAACATCGTGTTCTTTTTCAGCAATATTGCTCTTCGAATCGGGCGAGACTAAATCTCCCCCCGAATCCAATTTGCTTCCATTACCCCGCCGCAACTCATCATTGGATGATTCCGGAGAACTGTTTTCATCGTTGTTGCTCATGCCACCTCCCGGTAAGTCACGGGTGACTTCCTTAGTCTTTAGCCAATAATATCCAAGATTGCATAAACCGTTTCATTTCGCAACCTGAAGAGTATGCAATGCCGTATTGTAGATCGCTCAGGCCGAACTTACCCCATTGAGGTTGTCTGGTAAATCCTTGAGCAACACTTTCACCCAAGGCCGACACCGCAGTCGGGTTCGACACGCACAAGGCTTCATCATGATAAAACCGTTGCGGTTATGCTATTTCGGCGACAACTCAATACCCAAACTCGGCACGGCACCATATGCCTGTTTTGATTGGTGTGCAGCGTCGAAAAACCTGCTGCTCCAATCTGCCGTGTTAATATGGAGATGGACAATAAATGCAGGAAGAGATTTTGATAGGACTTGGAGATGGTTAGGAAAAATCTCAAGGAATCAAACACATTCATGAATTACTTAGAAGTAGCCCTTTGACTGGTACCGGCAGCCATTCTGATGTTCGATGGATGCAATCCAAAAGCCCCCCACCACCAATGGCTGGCCTTGTATGCACGGCCCCGATGGATTGGTTCACATCACCACCACAGCCCCTGATCACAGCGCGTTCCCGGCGATTCCGAGCAATTGCGATTTCAGGACTATCACCGCATGAGCTAAAAAAATGTCCCGACCCTGTATCGGGCCGGGACGGTAAATGCTATCTATCCGGGCGTTCGCCTGATTATTTCATAAGATCAATCGTTACCCTTCTCGATGCATGCCGGGCAACCATTTATCATGCGCCCGGCAGTTAAGCGGACCGGTGATATTTCCAGGTCTTTCTAAGGGTGTCGGCACCGTAGTTTCCCTTGAGATTGACGGCGTCGCACCAGTCCCTGGCCAACCTGTCCACCGAAGTCGCGGCAAGGGGGCCGCCCCGCTGAGACTGGAAGAGCTTATCGTCATCCTTCAGGCTTTCGGCGTCTACAAACGACCTGATCGCCTCCACGGAAGGGCGATTAAGTGTAATTTCCCGGCCCTTCCGGGCTGTTTCCGCCTTGACCAGGACCTTGCCCCCTTCTTCCAGGTCTCTGACCTGGCCGGTGGTGAGTTCAACAAGCTCATCGGCCCTGAGGCCGGTATTGATTCCTATGGTAAAAAGCGCAAAGTTCCTGGGATTTCCGGCAAGAAGTGACTTTATTGCCTCAATGTCTTTCAAATTGCTGATCGCCTCAACGTTAGTAGTAATTACCGTTTTCTGATTTGAGATTCCCATGGCTGCACCTCCACTCGCTTAGTTTTGTTAACTTTTGGCTATTTCTTAGCAAGTGGCGGTTTTAATGTCAAGCCGTACTTTTTTTAATTCCTCTTGAATCATCGGGCGGTTTCCCCGGGTTGTCAGAGAACACGAATCGACCGGCACCCAACCGATGAGCCTCTGAACCCTGCCGGGTTTCCATACGAACACGGCAACCTTCCAAGGTGAGGCAGCAGCCGGTAATCTCCCACCATCCCCTTTTTGAATAAAAGCACCGCCTTCCCAAGCCGGTGCCCGTTCAATCATAAAAATCGCCTCAATCAACATACGCCCGTCAACAACAATCATACCGCCGCCTGCCAAAGGAAAGGTGGGGCGGGGTCCGCAACTGTCGAACACAGGTGTACCCGTCAGCATTTTTCAACAATAAAGATCCCCGCCCCCACGAAAACGGCCCCCGCGATCAATGATGGATTCAAACTTTCACCCAGCAGGAACGCGCTGATCAACATGCCGAAAATGGGCGTAAGGAAGAAGAAAACCGTCACGGTAGAGGCATTGTGCCGGGCCAAAAGATATTGGAGTGATGTCCAGCAGAAGATTCCGATAATAAGCACCTGGTAAAGCAATCCAACAAACACCTCGCCGCCCACGGCCGCAACCGCGAAATCCTCGAACAGTAGCCCGAAGCCCAGAAAGAAAGTGATGGCGATCACAAATTCCCAGAAAAGGATTTTCCACTTGTTGATGGAAAGGGCCAGATGCTTGTTGTAGACCATCATCAGCGCCAGCAGGAAACTGCTCATAAGTTCCACCATGTCGCCCTTGAGGGTGCCGGCAGCGATTCCACCCGCCCCCATGCTCTCCTTCATTGCGACGACAAGCCCCAGGCAGGCGACGACTATTCCGACGAGCTTGTTCTTTTTAAACACCTCGTTGGCGATGATCAGCGGCGCTATGACGGGAACAAAGACGGGAAAGCTGAAGGTGAAGAGCGCCACCCTGCCTCCGGTTGTGAAATAGGAGCCGTAATGGAGGCAAAAGATCTGGGCGACCATGATCATTGCCAGTATGAAGATCCGCTTCAGCTCCGTCCCCGTGATCCGGAGATTCTCGCCGGCGCGACGAATAAGCCAGTAAATAAAGGGCAATGTAAATACGAAGCGGAGAAAAGCGGCCCAAAGGGGAGGAATTGCCTTTACGACGACCTTGACCGCGACGGCGTTTCCTCCCCAAAGGAACACCAACACCAGTAACCATGAAAAAGTGAACGAATTTAACGCTTCCTGTCCGGTTTCTTTTGTGTTCATATGATCAACCATCCTTCAGATTCCGTTTCCCGTCACCGATGATGTAATTACTTCACCGATAGTATCGGATGTCTTGACAAGCCGACCCAAGCAGGCTGATGAATCATGTTTTTCAGTTTTTCTTCGAATTTTGCAACAGTTCATGTCGCGGAGGGTAAAAGATGCTTCAAAGCCACATTCCTTCTCTAACAAAATGAATAGGAATAATAAAGCAAAAGGTTTCATGCACCGGCGCATCGTCCACCAGTATTCCCAGGACAAGGCATAGCCCTGGCGCGCCGCCTTGATATTGGTGACTCCATGGGCGGTTCTGAGTTCGCCGGATATCTCCGCAAATGCCCCTTTTCCCACGACATCGACCACATCGGAGAGGGTGAGCCCGTGGGCCTGGAGCACGACCTCGGAAGTTTCGATGGCGATCATGGACTCCGGGTATCCGCCCAAGTCCCCCCTGTGTATCTCCAGCTGCTTCAGAAGATCCCGCTTGAGATCGAGTGCCAGGAATTAGGGTTGCCTGATCAGCCTCCCCGTGGATCTGCACCCAGACGGCATGGTGCTCCCACCGATCCTTTTTTCTCATCGCTTTTTGTTACAAATACCCTCGGCATCAAAAGGGCCGATTTTCCGGGGCGGTGTTCAACAGCGACCACCAGGGCTCTCCGGCGGGTATCGGAATTGACGAAGGGCTCCATGCGCGCGACCCTTCCCTTCCAGGAACCACCGTCCGATGCGGTAAGGAATACCTCCCGGGAAGCGGATACCAGTGCTTCACCTTCGGGCATAAGACGCCATTACCAATCGGAAAGGGGGATATCCATGAGATCCCTGCCGCTCAGCCCCGGCAACCGCTCCCCCTTGAGCTTCCGGCTCCGGAAGCCGGCCTCCCTCACGGAACGGACAGTTACCCTCAGGTTGGGATTGTTGTCGATGGCCCGTGAAACCAGTGGGCGCACTCCGGGACATCGATCAAATCAAGCAGGCCTCCGGCCATTTTTCCCTCTTCCGAAACCGGCACCTCCCATTCGGGAGCCGGGACAAGGGCCCGCACCCTATGAGCCTGCTGTCTGAACAGCGTTGCACATCCTCCCAGAAATAAAACCGCCGAAAGCCATGAAAGCAACATGAGCCGGATTGCAGCCCCCTCCCTTCGCCCCGATAAAAATTCCGCTCCCGTAGTGAACGTCCCTCATTCGGCTCCGCATATAGCGTCCCCTCGTTTTTCCCCCGACCACCTTCAAAACTATTCATCCGTTATCCCCGTTCACCTGCATATTCATCCCCACACGGGAATCCGCTCCTGCCCCGATCCGCGTGCTTACGCATATCCGTTGGCGGGTTAACGCCAGCAAAGCCTTGGGCAAAACACGGGTAATTCGTTCAGCTTCAAATGAAGCAGTATCTCCCCCAAATCCACGTCCCCTATTCACCGGCACGCATGGATAAGTCAAGCCTTCCGGGCAACCGCTTTCCGGCGGCCGACCCCGGACACAGTATTTTTTTTACGGTTTCCTTCCATAAGGCGTTGATTATTCGTCAATACTCCATTAATAACTAACGGTGTTGCCTCAGAATCGGAGAACATTTTCATGATAAAGCCCGTACCGGGAAAGGCCATACATGATAAAACTTAAGGAAACAAACCTCTTCAGGCTATTGATCAGGGACAACCGGGACCTGTGGGTCAGGATCGCCGTTGCATCCGCCGTTGCAGGGATTGCACAGGGGGGCATCGTGGTAGTGCTGAAAAACGCCGCGACCCACCTTGGTAAGGGTAATCTGGATTTCAGAGATCTTTTCATGTTCGTGACACTCCTTTTGCTCTACGCCTTCAACAGCAACTACGCCGGCGCAAAATCGGTCTCCCGGACCGTTGACACGATGTTCGATACCTATGTGAAGCTTGCCCGGAGAATCCGCAATACCGACCTGCGCGCCTTCGAGACCATGGGAAAAGCGACCATTTACGCGCGCCTGAACGCGGACTCGGATATTATCGTTGAAACCTCCAAATCCCTTGCCGGTATTTTCGCGGCCCTTGTGATGATCCTGTTCTGCTCCCTCTATATCGCCTTCCTGTCCAAAGCCGCGCTACTTCTCATCGTCCTGCTCTATATCCTGGGGATTTTGACCTATACTTCGATTCTGAACCGGGCGCACCCGAAGCTCGCGTCGGCGTCAACCCTGACCGAGGATTTTCTCTCTATTTTCAAACATTTTATCGAGGGGTTCAAGGAGATCAAGATGAGCCGTTCAAAGGGGGACGGGCTTTACGAGGATCATCTCTTAAAAAAAGCCGACCTTGCAAAGAACCGAAAACAGGATGCGGAACGGCTCCTGCACCACACCATCGTCTTTATTCAATCCTACTACTATACCATGATAGCGGGAACCATCTTCCTGCTGCCGGGGGTCGCATCCATTTCCCCCCAGACCATCGTAGCCGTCGCCTTTGTCGTGCTCTTTTCCTACGGCTCCGTCACCCGCATCGTCGCCGCCATGCCCATGCTCTTGAAAGCCGAACATGCCGCGCGCAGAATCAACGACCTTGATTCCGAACTGGCCCTTGCGGACGACATGGATCGGCTTTCACCGGATAATCCCTTAAAAGCCAAGGGGGCGGGCCTGCTTCTGACCATCAAGGATATGGAATTTCATTACGCAGGGCAAAACGGGGAACCGGCTTTTTCCGTCGGTCCCGTCACCGCTGAAATCCGTTCAGGAGAACTGGTCCTTGTGACGGGGGGAAACGGGAGCGGAAAATCAACCTTCCTGAAACTTGTTGCCGGGCTCTACTATCCCGACGAGGGACACCTTGCACTCAATCAGATGCGCATCAACAGGCATAATTATCAGCATTACAGGGAATATTTTTCCGTAATCTTCCAGGATTACTATCTTTTCGACCGGTTCTACGGAAACGGCCGAATTGAAAAGACGAAGGTTTCGGGCCTGATCAAGGAAATGGGACTTGCCGGGAAAACCGGTTTTGAAGAGGGCTGGTTCACGAACCTCAAACTCTCGGCCGGGCAAAGGAAACGGCTTGCGCTCATCGCGTGCGAAGTGGAAGACAGGGAAATACTTATTTTCGATGAAATCGCGGCCGACCTCGATCCTGAATTCAGGGAGTTTTTTTATACGGTCTATCTCAAAAAACTCACATCCATGGGAAAGATCGTCATTGCCGTGTCCCACGACAAACGCTATTTCAGGACGGCGGACCGGATTATTCGGCTCGATTACGGCAGGCATGTTTCCCCCGACCGGGATAACAACATTAACCTTTCCTAAATAAACCACGTACGGTAAAAGAGGATAGAGACTACGATTCCACTTAACTTTCCTCAATGCAATTTATCAAACACACCGAATTAAACCAACCGCAACGATTTATCAGTACCACGCAATGTCCTTCGAGTGTATATTACCCGCTGAGGCATATTTCACAATATCCCATGTGGACCCGGTATCGATAGAATCAGATTACTTTTCTCTTCAATGCTCATTCAATTAGTTCGGGGCATGTAACAATCATGCTTGGTTGCACAAACGGATCTCCTTATCAGGTAATGCAAGCCGGCTTTTACAACGTCGCTCACTTCTATATAAATTTAATTGAACGGTCACCCACAGAATTTTAGATCAGGCATGATCGAAAAAAATATCGTATGGCTACGGGAATCTCCGCTCTTTTCCATTCAAGAAGTAAGTGTTTAAGATATAGCCATGCCATGGCGACTATAGAATCGATAATAAAGAGGACGGAGAACGGCAGGTCTGTGGAAACTCATATGTAATGATCAAAAGCCTCAACCGCTACCTGTCGACAACAGATTTGCAATCCTCAACTCCGCTCTGCAATTGTGCCGTTCCAATTAAGCGAATTCCTCCCTTATGGAACAAGCTCCTATACACGCCCTGATTTCACCAGATTCTTCCGAGGCCCTAATTACCTAAGGCTTACACGACTCACTCCATTTCTTACTCCACATTTCTCAATATCCAATTGATTTATATTTGTTTTTCGACTATACATGTTTCACAAATAATGAAAGCAGGTAATTCTCGGAATGTTAGTTTGGAAGAGGAGCATGCATTTGGTTTTATGCGAAATACGCGATAGGCGGCTATTTAAAGTCCTTGCCGACTGTTATGGCCTTCTCCAGTTAGGGCCATCGAAAATGCGAATGCGACATAAACCTCAAACTGTTGATCAGTGTCCTGTTTTGTCAGCACATTTGTACTGCAGTCCACCAATAACAGTCGAACATGGAATTTCCGATCGTGAAGTTATTGTTTAAACCATGGCGAGCACTCCTAATTGAGGCCCATAACATACTAAAATCACAATCAGCATTATTGTTCATCAACAAATTATCGGGAAAAGCCAATGATTTTTTTCTTTATTATTTCGGACAAATCATTCTCCCCCACGAACAAACGCTACATATAAACACATCGTCATCAAACTCGAAACGTACTTCCCAAACCAGTCGAGAGCGTTTTGTCCCCCCTCCCTTACTTGAATGGAGCAATATAATCAATTGAAAAATTTCATTATTAAAATCATTAATGTCATTGTCTATTGGCTGACTTGGCCACTCAGTAAGTTAGCAGAGCGTAGGCCATTCAAAATGTTGGCAGAGCTTGAGTGGCCACTTTACATATCAACATTGTCAATATGCTTAGCTCTTTACGGCATATTTTACGGTGTATATGAAAACGCATTCGTTGATACGACACACCCTTTTACATTGCCCATCTATCGGGTTTTGGGATCATATGATAATCAGAATGCCGCCCCCCCCCAGTCCACGGAGGATAATATATCCGAAGATAAGGAGGTGAGTTTGCCGTCGATAGAACAAAACCAAATCTTGTATATTTTTGCTTTGGACACCAGTCTTTCAATGAAGAGCAAGAAAGACGAACTCAAACAATTCCACTGGTTCAAGGAGTCCATAGAGTATTTAATAAAAGAAGACGTTCTTATTGAAAAAGGGGAACTAACAACAGAGCTGAATAAATTTTCATTATTCAACGCGGCAAAGGTACGATTAATCGAAACAATGTACGATTTAACAAAAAACAAATCGCAAGCAAGCAATTCAAATGACTTGTTTGCGATCTGGTCCATTGGGACAGCCAGCGATATGACATACCCGGATTTGCGTACCCCCTCGCCGGAAGGCGAAACCAGTGACCATCATGCTGAGCTTACCAAAAGGAATATTATCCATTCGCTAAATAACTTTGTTCATACAGTTCCCAAGGATAAGAACTCGGATTTCAACGACCTGCTTTCAGAAATCAGGAATAAATATTCTCATTTTATCATAGATAAAAAAACGGATAGTACTGATTCAACTCAAACTATAATGGTGAGCGAGAAAGGGGGACACAAGTTAGTAGTTTTAACCATAATAAGTGACATGCGTCACGATGTAAAAGGAAAAATACGGACAATGGGAGAACTCCGTAAAAACTGGGAACAACTGGAAGAAAAAATTATGGAATTAGCCAGTTGCAACATAATGGCAAATTTAATTCTGCCTTCGAGGACCGGCAGCATGGACTCATCGTTTCCCAACCACTTCCAGATCGTTCCTGTTTTCAACGATACACTCAACTGGTACCAAATCCAGAAGAATGTAATCGATGAGATGGTAAACCCACTCCTACAGCCGGTTCTGATTGAACGCCCACTGGTTTTCTATTACGAAAATGCGAATGCCGACGTAATAAACCCAATCAAGATTTCAATCCCCGAAGAAGACACATTGTCCATACACATTCCAAATAAAGTAAATGGATTGGATCAACACTTACGTCTATCGGTAGAGGTTCGTGGGAATAAAAATTCGCATAGAGATAGTAGAATTATATTCAGCACGGGCCACAAATTTAAGCCAATTGTAAAAAAGGATCAAGATTTAGTCATATCATTCATGGATACGATACCATCATCAAGAAAACAGCATTTTTTAGATATTGATAGTTTAAAGCATAAAAGAACCTACAGGTTTAAGATTCACTTTAAACAAGTATTACCGGTCCTGATTTCGTGGATTTTCATTCTTCTCCTATTAACAATATTGTTTCACCCATTTATTTTCATTGTAAAAATCTCAAAATTTATCCATGCAAAAGTGAAACCCAACTTACATCTGAACAAGCTATTGGATTACAAAAGACCAAAGGTGATTTCAGCCGCTGAAGGGCTGCAATCTATCTTAAAAGGAAACTCATCCCGCGATGCCCTGATAGGAAAGTGGAGCGGCGGCAGGGAACTATTACAATTTTTTGAGGACGGCAATTTTTCACGTAGGTTTAAATTCAGGGGCAAAATGGAATCCGGCAAATATAAAGTAGATGACGGTACTCTCGTTCTTATCTATGAAACGACCCCGAAAAAGTCTTATGATCACGGAATCATCGACAACAATTTATACATCATAAGATCAAATGACGTATTGGTATATACGAAACACTCATCGAATAATATGCATCTTCTTGAAAAGCAAAAAAAAGCCTCCTAAGCTAATCACAAAAAATCATTGATCACAAAGGTGCTCTGACTATTGCACAACGATCCATTCCAAGGGAACATTGAGAGATGTTGATGGAAATTACAATTTCGATTTTTTATCAATTTGTTGGACAAGTTCTTTCATAATCTGGTTGTCTTTGATTCGGTTATACGAGCGGACTACTTTTATCGGCGTGATTCGAAATCAGCAGTTTGCCGGGAAATCATTCCACAATGGTGGCCGGCTTCAGTAAGCGGAAACTGATGGAGAGCCCCGATTTCCTGACGGCGTCGAGGTTGATTTTGAATTTGATCGTGTTGTTCTTCTTAACCATTTCGATCATCCCCCTTTTTCCGCGAACCCGGCGATATCACTCACCGTGAGGATGGGTTTGTTTCCACAGCGGGCCAGCAGGGCCTTGAGCGTGCCCCCTCGCTCCTTGCAATAAATAGCATGGGGAACTGTGCCTTTGCCCATATCCCGGTTCCCCCTCCCCGCAGAGATCTATCTTTTGCAACCGCCCTCCTACCTTTTTCCGGCGGATGGAATCAAAGGCGGAACCGAAAGGGTCTCTTCCCTCGATCCTCGGTACAGCGCCTGATCGTTCCCGTATCCTCGCCAGGCTCCCCGGGCGGCCACAAGAGACATACTTGGCGGAATTGCACATGGGGGCCCGCCTTGCCCCTGCACTCCCTGCCCGTCTGGGCGGCCCGGTCCGCTTCCGGTGGACACGGCAACGAAGAGGTGAGGCGGGAGCAGCAATATTTGCAAGAAGAATTTCACTCAGATCCCATCAGAGCTCGAGCGGAGTTACCCGCTCTAGAAGGTACACTTGACCATTCCGTAAAAGGAGCGCTCGATTTCCGAGGCCGCGATGTCGATATACTCCGAGACGAACTCCCCATGGGCATCGTTCAAAAGATTCCGGCCCACAAGGGAGATCTCCACATTCTCCCGGGGTTTCCAGCCGATGCGCAGGTCCAGTTCCGTGTACCCGGAAACATCCTCATCCGGAAGATCGTCCACATACCTCAGGTTGATATCCAGCTCCACGTTTTTCGCAGGGTTCATCCTGGAACGGACACTAAACTGGTTGGACGGATCGCGCACATACGCTTCGGGGCTGTCCGCCTCCCTTGGGTCAAGGTGAACCTCCAGGTAACCGTAGGAGAGAAAGAGGCGCCACCATTCGAGGAGATCCCACTGGAGGGCCAGCTCGGCTCCCCATGTGTAACCTTTCATGTCGAACACAAGGTTGTAGGGGTACACCAGCAAAGCCCCTTCCGGCGAGGTTTCCCAGTAGGAGGGGGCGCTTACGTAATCCCTGAGATTCTCGTAATCGTTGTAAAAGCAGGCGATGTCGAGAAAAAGGTCGTCCATCAAGGGGGTCCTGAATCCCAGTTCGTATGCCGTCAACTCCTCGGCGTCGGGATCGGGATTCCCGAAGGCGCTTGCAAGCGCGGGCACCTCGGGCGATCCCGGGGCAAGGGTACCCTCGGGAATGGGCATGACGTACAGGTTGAAGCGCACCCCCTCCTCCCCCCTCAAGGGCACTCGTACCGCGCGGGAGATCGAAGCCCAGATTGTGGTATTTTCCGCCGGGTTCCAACTGGCGCGGACACTGGGCTGCAATTCGAATCCCGTGAAATCGTTATGTTCCAATTTGCTGCCCAGGATAAGATGAAAGCGGCCGTTCATGAACCCCATGTCGTCCTGGATAAAGGCGCTGAAGGTTTCAGTTGTCCGGCCGCCCTCCTCGAACGTAAGGGCAAAGGAATACCGCAACTTGTCGTGTATGTTCCGGTACCCGATCCCCCACACCGTTTCATGGTTCCCTCCCCAGTTGAAACGATGGGTCAGGTCAAGGTCGAATGTGTCTGCCGTGGTACCCAGGGCTTCGATATCATACTCATTATGGTCGTAATAGAACTGCAGGCTCATCTCCGAGAGGTTGGAAAACACATGGTTCCAGCGGCCCAGGATGTTCCCGTTGAAGGAATCAACGGATTCCTCCGACGACGCCATGTAGGGGGGCGTCAGGACGGGCGCATAGAAGATCTCGCCGGCCCTTCCCTCGTACAGGTCCCCCTGGAGGGTGAAGGTGTCGCTGTCGAAGGTATCCCCGTCCAGGCGGAACCCCACCCGTTTTCCGACCCATCCGTCATCGTTCCCCTTTCCTGTTTCAGAAATCCGCGAGTCGTCCCGGTCAAAGTACTTGGCGTACACGCGAAAGGCCGTGTGATCGCTCAGCATGCCACCCATGCGGGCCGATCCGAATCCCCGCTCCTCGTCTCCGGCCCCGAGGCTCACGAAACCGCCCTGGGTCATTCGGGCCGACTTGGTGATGATATTGATCACCCCGTTGACGGCATTGGCTCCCCAGAGGGTTGCACCGGGGCCGCGAATCACCTCGATACGGTCGATATCCGAAAGGATCGTATCCTGCATGCTCCAGAAAACGCCCGATGAGATGGGGGAGTAAACACTCCGTCCGTCCATAAGCACGAGGAGCTTGTTGCTCAAACGGCCGTTGAAGCCCCTTGCCGTCACCGCCCACTTATTATTGTCGATGCGCGCCACCTGCAGGCCCGGAACCATCCTCAAAAGCTCCGGCAGGGCCGTTGCTCCCGAGCGCCGGATATCCTCTCCGGTGATAACGAAGGCTGCGGCCGCCGCATCGCTGAACTTCTGTTTCCTCTTTGAAACGGAAGTAATATCCAGGTTCATGAGCTCTTCGATATTCAGCCGGGAATAATCCGGTTCCTCGTGACGCTCAGCTTTTTCCGATGCCGCCGAACGGGTTGTTCCAAAGGTAAGAAAAAATAGCGGCAGAAGAATGAGGCAAATTGCATCCCGGAGCGGGAAGTCATTTCCCCTGGAGGTACCCGGCACATTGTTTCTCGACATCGTTTTCCTCTTTTATCTTAACAGGGAGTTCCACCGACTCCGGGAGCCGTTGCTCTGAAAGCCCGGGAACTACTCCACGATGGTCGCCAACTTGAGCAACCTGGAACTGATGGAAATGCCGGCCTCTTCCACGGCACCGAGGTTGACTTTGAATTTGATGCTGTTGTTCTTTCTAACCATCTCGATCATGCCGCCTTTTTCGGCGAAACCTTCCATATCGCTCACCGTGAGGATGGGGTAGCCCCGGCAGAGGTCAAGCAGGGCCTCGACCGTTTCCTTCTCGCTCCCTGCAACAAAGAGCATATGGGGCGGCTCCGCCCCCGGGTCCGGTTCCCCCTCGCCGCAGAGGGCAATCTCGAGCGACCTTCCCCTGACCTTCTTTTCGCGAATGGGATCAAAGGCCGCCCCAAATGGGTCTTCTCCCTTTATGCAGAGCTTTATACTCCCCGTATCGCCGCCCGGCATCCCTGCGGGCCACGCGACATACTTGGCGAAGTTGTACATCAGGGCCGCCTTGATCCTGTACTCCCGATCGGCATGGTCCGCCGCAGCTTCGCCGAGCACGGCGCCAAGGAGCAGGGCCTGGATCAACAATATTTTCAAGAGTAATTTCATCCGATTCCCATCAGACGCAAAAGGAGTTGCCGGCCTTAGAAGGTCCACTTCACCACTCCGTAAAATGAACGCTCGATTTCCGCGTCCGCGATATCGATATACTCGGATACAAACTCCGGGTGCGCATCGTTCAGTAAGTTCCGCCCGACAACGGCAATCTCCAGATTATCGCGGGGTTTCCAGCCAATGCGCAGATCGAGTTCCGTGTACCCGGAAACATCCAGATCCGAGAGATCGTCCACGTACCGCAAGGCGATATCCAGTTCCAGGTCTTTTACCGGATTCATCCGCGAACGGATCATGAACTGGTTGGAGGGATCCCGCACAACTTCATCGGTGCTGCCCCCTCCCGCTGAATCAAAATGAACCTCGAGGTAATTGTATGTGAGAAAAAGATGCCACCAGTCCAGGAGATCCCACTGAAGCGCCACCTCGGCCCCCCAGGTATATCCTTCCAGGTCAAACTCCAGCTTGGTGGGAAGCACCAGGTACCAGTCTTCGCCAAGTTTTTCAGGGTACGGAAATTTAAAGTCGGATTTTTGAAGATTTTCGTAATCGTTGTAAAAGCATGCAACGTCCAGGAAGAGGTTCTCTTTCAGGGGCGTCCTGAACCCAAGCTCGTAGGCGATCAGGGACTCGGCGTCCAGGTCGGGATTCCCGAAGGCGCTGAGCAATACGTTCATGGGAGGGGAGTCCGGCCCCAGTGCATTGGCGGGCAGCTGCATGACGCCCCGGTTGAACCGCACGTCCTCCTCGCCCCTCAGGGGCACCCGCACGGCACGGGAAACAGAGGCCCAGAGGGTGCTGTTTTCCGCCGGACGCCAGCTGCACCGGATGCCGGGCTGCAGCTCGAATCCCGTGTAGTCGTTATGCTCGAGCTTGGTGCCCACGATAAGGTGAAACCGGTCGTCCCAGAACCCCATGTCGTCCTGGACATAGGCGCTGAAGGTTTCCGTTGTCCGGCTGCTCTTGTCGAAGGTGATGTAAAATGAATCCCTGAGTTTGTCCCGGGTGCGGCGATAGCCGACGCCCCAGACCGTCTCGTGCCGCCCTCCCCAGGCGAAACGGTGGGTCAGGTCGGCATCGAAGGTGTCCACCGAGGTGCCGAGGGCTTCGATATCGTAATCGTTGTGATCGTAATAGAGCTGCAGGCTCATCTCCGAGAGGTTGGGAAACACATGGTTCCAGCGGGTGAGGAGATTCCCGTTAAAGGAGTCCACGTCCTCTTCCGTTGTCTCGGTAAAGGGGGGCACGGCAATAACGCCGTTAAAGATCTCTCCCGCCTTCCCCTCGTACAGCTCTCCCTGGAGGGTGAAGGTGTCGCTGTCGAAGGTATCGCCGTCCAGACGAAACCCCACGCGCTTGCCGATCAACCCGTCTTCGTTGTCCTTTCCGGTTTCACGCCCAAGGGAAGCGTCCCGGTCAAAGTACTTTGCGTAAACGCGAAAAGCCGTATTCTCGCTCAACATGCCCCCCATGCGGGCCGCCCCGAATCCCCTTTCCTCGTCTCCGGCCCCCAGGCTCACGAAACCGCCCTGGGTCATCCGGGCCGACTTGGTGATGATGTTGATCACCCCGTTGACGGCATTGGCCCCCCAGAGGGTTGCGCCGGGTCCGCGAATCACCTCGATTCGTTCGATATCGTCCAGGATCGTATCCTGCATGCTCCAGAAAACACCCGAAAAGATGGGAGAATAGAGGGCGCGGCCATCCATGAGAACGAGCAGCTTGTTGCTCAACCGGCCGTTGAAGCCCCTTGCCGTGACCGCCCATTTATTGCTGTCGATGCGCGCCACCTGAAGGCCCGGCACCATCCGCAAAAGCTCCGGCAGGGCCGTTGCCCCTGATCGGCGAATATCCTCCCCGGTGATCACGAAGGCCGCTGCGGCGGCATCGCTGAGCTTCTGTTTCCGCTTTGAAACCGAAGTAATGTCCAGGTTCATGAGTTCTTCGATATTCAGCTGTGAATAATCCGGTTCTCCCCGACTTTCAACCGTCTCCGATGCCGCCGAAGGGCCCGCCGCAAAGGCGGAAAGAAGAAACAGCATCAGCATCAGTCGCTTTACATTCCCGGCCTGGCGGATCAATCCCCCGCCGGCCCCCGGGACAGGGTTTTTCGTCATCATTTTCCTCTTTTTCCGAACAGGGAGTTCAGTCGAAGTCAAGCCCGATGCCTTCTCCGCCGATCGCCTGGGCTCGGGGAGATAAATAGTTCCACAATTCACGGGGGCGCCTCCCCGCGGGTCGAACTTCCCGCCGAACCATTGTGGATTAATTTATTCCGAGTCCCCTGGTCAACCGCCGGCATCCGATCAGCCCCGGCGCGCGCGGACATCCATGGGCAACTTCATGAATTCCTCATGGGGAACGGGCGGTTTGAAGTAATACCCCTGGGCTTCGTCGCAGCCGCATGCCGTAAGCAGGTCCATCTGCTCCAGAGTCTCGATACCCTCCGCCACGATTCTTTTTCCCAGGCTGTGGCCCATGGCGATGATCGCCTTGATGATGATCAGGTTGTTCTTTTCGGTCATGCTCCCCATCACAAAGGAGCGGTCGATCTTGATCACATCAACGGGAAAGGTGGCCAAATAACTCAGGGAGGAGTATCCCGTTCCGAAATCGTCCAGGGCGATGCCCACGTTCAACTCCTTGATCCGCTCCATGGTGGAAACCGCGGCCTCGGTCATGAACACGTTCTCGGTGATCTCGATCTCCAGTTTTTCAGGGGGCATGCCCGCGTCTTCCAGGGAACTTGCGATGGCGGCAACGATATCCTGGCTTGAAAACTTGTAGGCGGAGAGGTTCACGGCAACCTTGAGGTCGCCGAGACCGGCATCAACCCACTCCTGCCGCCTGCGACAGGCGGTCCTGAGCACCCACCGGTTGATATCGATGATGATGCCCGATTCCTCGGCAATGGGGATAAAGGTTACCGGTGATATGAGCCCCTTTTCAGGGTGCTCCCAGCGGATCAGGGCCTCGGCGCCGATGATCCGGCCCCTGGCAAGGTCAATCTGGGGCTGGTAATAGAGGGTGAACTCCTCCTTTTCGAGGGCTCTTCTGAGGTCCCCTTCCAGGGAGAGACGTTCCAGGGACTTGATGTTCAGGGCTTCCGTATAGAACTGAAAGGTGTTCCGCCCCTCCTTCTTGGCCTGGTTCATTGCCGAGTCCGCATTTTTCATCAACGTTTCCGGGTCCGTGCCGTCCGTGGGAAAGATACCGATGCCGATGCTCGCGGTAACCGACACCTCGTTTCCTTCCAACATCACGGGAACGGGTATCTCCTTTAGGAGGCGTCCGGCCACCACCGCCGCTTTTTCGGGCTCGCGGATATCCGGCAGGAGTATCGTGAACTCGTCTCCCCCGAGCCGGGAGAGCACCGGGTCCTCCTCCTCCTTCACATACCGCGAGGTGGCGTCCGAACGCCTTGTACAGGCCTTGAGGATCTCCGCCACATGTTTCAGGAAAAGATCGCCGATATGGTGGCCGAGGGTGTCGTTGATCCGCTTGAAGCGGTCAAGGCCCAGGAAAAGCACCGCGAAATTATCCTTTTTCCGCTCCCCCCTGGCCACGGCGTTGCCCAGGCGCTCCCAGAACATCATCCGGTTGGCGAGGCCGGTCAGCCCGTCGTAATACGCCAGTTGCCGTATCTCCTCCTCGGCAAGTTTCAACTGGGTCACGTCCTGCACAACCCCCAGCATGAGCTTTGGGTTGCCGTCCTTCCCGTAGAGGATCTCGGCCTTGTTCAGTATATGCTTCCGGGTGCCGTCGGGCATGAGCACCCGGTAGTTCAGGACCGCCTCTTCACTCTCGCTCACGGCGGTGTCGATGAGGCCACGTACCCGCCCCTTTTCCTTTTCCACGATATTGGACAGGAACGTATCGTAGGAGATGGAGGAACCGGACAGGGGCAGGCCCAGGAGGCGGCAGGCCTCGGGCGAACAGGAAAACCCCCTGCTCCGAAGGTCGATCTCCCAGTTGCCGAGCCTGGCCAGCTCCTGGGTTTTTGAAAGGTGGCTCTTGCTGCGACTCAACTCCCTGAATGCGCGCCCCGCGCGCAGGACATACCTTGCACGGTACGAGAGCATGGACCAGTTAATGGGTTTTGCCAGAAAATCCGTGGCCCCTGCCTCGAAGGCCTTTTCAATGGACTCGGTGTCCTCCAGGCCGGTCACCATGAGGATCTGCGCATGCTCCCCCTCAGGCAGGCAACGGATGGCACGGCAGGTCTCGAAGCCGTCCATTTCGGGCATGACCACATCCAGCAGCACGAGGTCTGGAATGCCGGCAACGAAGAGCTCCATTGCAATTCGGCCGTTTTCCGCCTGCAGAACATCGAAACCCGCCTTCTTCAAGGCCGCTTCCGTTGCCAGGCGAAGGGCCAGATCGTCGTCAACGACCAGGGCCAGGGGTTTTTCCCCGGAGGGGGTATTATGGCTCATATGCTTCCAACTCCTGTTTCAGCGCAACCTTGACCTTTGCATATTCCGATTTTATCGAGTCGACCTGAAAAGATGTATTTTCCACCTTACCATTTTTGCAATCAATTTCAAGCTCCCGGGCAAGTTCGGACAATCTTGCCGCCCCGAGGCCCGAACTGCTGGACTTCAGGCTGTGCGCGCCTTTTCCGAGCGCCTCGGTTCCCCCCCCCGAAAGGGTCCTTTCCAGCTCCACGATGAGGGCGTCGGCACCGATCAGGAACGCCGTGACGATCTTCGGCACCACGGGCGGCTCCCCCTCCATCTGGAGGGTTCCCAGGGAGCGGAGCACCGAGGGGTCCACCACGGGCAGGATGCCGGGTCTGTCCCCGGCCGTTTTGTCCTCGTCTCTTATGTCAGGGACGCTCTGTTTTCTTCCGGTCTTCTCCCCCGCTTCAGGGCTTGGGGAGGGTCCGGGCAACGGCGCCCGCCCCCCCATGCCGCCGCTGTTGATCCACTTGCCCGTCACGGCCACAAGGTCCTCGTGGCGAAACGGCTTGCTCAGGTAATCGTCCATTCCCCTCTCGAGACAGATTTCCCTGTCCCCTTCAAGGGCATTGGCGGTGAGGGCAACGATTGGGACATGGCCCGGTATTCGTTTTTCCCTTTCCATCCGCCTTATCTCGGAGGTTGCCTGGTAACCGTCCAGGAGGGGCATCTGGCAGTCCATGAGAATCAGGTCGTAAACCCTTCGGGAGACAGCCTCGACGGCTTCCCGGCCGTTGGCGGCAACATCCACGCCGTAACCGATATATCTCAGCATGGTGGCGCAGACCTCCTGGTTGGTTTCATTGTCCTCGGCCAGGAGAATAACGGCGCCGGTTTCATCAGGGGATTCAACAACGCCTGTTCCACCGGTCGCTTCCGCGGGAAATGGCCCATCATCGGATTCAGCGGCCCTTGGTCCGTCGGTCGATTCCGCGGGCAGTGATCCAGCATCGGGCTCAACACCCCTTTGTCCGCCGTTCGATTCGCGCGCACCTTTCCTGTCACGGCGCCAGCCTGTCACCGGCGATGCGGGGGGCTGCTCGATCGCCTCAAGGATTCCGGCCATAAGGCCCCGTTGCCGTACCGGTTTGGTCAGGCAATTCAGATCACCGGGAATTCCCGTCTTCCCCACCTTTCCGGAAAGGCCCATGGAAACCATCAATATCACGCCAACCCCTTTGTTTTCGGGATTTTCCCTTATTGCCCGTTCCACCTCAAGTCCGGTCATGTCCGGCACATCCATATCCACGATCACCAGGTCAAAGGGTTTCTCCGCCTGCCGGGCCTTCGCGGCAAGGGCTATGCCCTCCCGGCCGCTCTGGGCTCCCCTGCCCTCCATCCCCCAGGATGCCGTCCTTGCAAGGAGAATTCCCCGACTCACGGCACTGTCGTCGATGATCAGGATTCGCTTTCCACCGAGTTTATCGAAAACCTCCGGTTTTTCGTCGATTTCCTCGCCCGTGCCGGGTTCCATCCCTATTTCAAAGAAAAAGCGGGAGCCCTCACCGGCCGTTGATTCACAGTCGAGGGTGCCTCCCATGAGCGAAACAAGCTGGGATGAGATGGCAAGCCCCAGCCCTGTTCCGCCGTATTTTCGCGTGGTGGAGCCGTCCCCCTGGGAAAAGGGCTTGAACAGCTTTTTACGGTTCTCCGGGCCCATGCCGATACCCGTATCCCGAACTTCCATTTTCAGAACAACTCCTTTGTCTTCGCCTTTGCGGGTGGCCGCGGAAACAACCACCTCACCCCGTTCGGTAAACTTGACGGCATTGCCCGCAAGGTTGATCAGTATCTGACGCAGGCGGTTGGGGTCCCCCCTGAGGGCGGTGTTCGTACCGGGGGGAACATCCACCGCGAGCTCGATAAGTTTGTCGTGGGCCCGCAGTGCAAGGAGCTGGACCGTATCGTCCACAAGCTCCTGGAGATCGAAATCGATATGTTCCAGCTTGAGTTTTCCGGCCTCGATCTTGGAAAAATCGAGGATATCGTTGATAATGGCCAGAAGAGACCCCCCGGACCCCTGGATCGCGGCGCAATACCGCTTCTGTTCCGGCGTCAGCTCCGTCTTCAACACCAGCTCCGCCATGCCCAGGACCCCGTTCATTGGGGTTCGGATTTCATGGCTCATATTCGCAAGGAACTGTGATTTCACCCGACTGGCCTCCTCGGCGGCCTCCTTTGCCTCCTTCAGGTTGTCCACCGTGGACTCCAGCTCCTTCTTGGCCCTGGAAAGATCCGCGGTTCGCAGTTCAACCCTTTTTTTCAGGTCAAGGCTGTACGCGTTGAGGGCGTCGTCCCTGGAGCGGATCTCGCTGAGCATGTCGTTGAAACGATCGTTCAATGTGCCGAACTCGTCGTGGCGCTTCTTTGTAACGCAAACCCGGTAATTCTTGCCTCGGGTCACGGCGGTCATCAGCTCCATGAGCTCCAGGAGAGGCGCCGTGAAGATCCGCTGCATCCGGGCCGAAAGCAGGAGAACGAGGAGAAAGACGATCGCCATGATCGAGCAGATGGCGATATAGTAGGCGTTCAGTTTTTCGGTGAGCTCCCGCATGTCGTCAACGAGATGAATGGCCCCGACCCTGGAGCGTCCGGCGTTGACCGGTCGGATGATATGAAGGTAGGAACCGGGCAGTCGGGCAGCGAAGTCCGGCGCCAGGATCTCGGAAAGGACCGCCGGCTCCCGGTCTCCCCGGGGAACTCCGGGCACAAGTTCCCCGTCGCCTAAATCCTCCCGGGTATAGCGGGCGTAAAGCGCTCCCCCCTCGTCATAGAGAAGCGCGTACGCGATCTGCGGTATCGCGGAGAGGGAACCGAGATTTTCCATCGCCGCCTGCCTGTCCCCGAATGCCAGTGCCGCGTCGCTGTTGAGGGCGACCAGGTCGGCAATGGAGCGAAGTTTTTCAAGGGATTCCTTCCTGGCCGTGTGTATTTCGATCACCACCATCGCGATGCCGGCAAGGAAAAGCGCCAGCAGGGTGGTAAAGCCCGCGAATAGAATCAATTTCGAGCGGATGGAGAGTTTTCCGATGTGCGTCATGAAAGAAATCCCGTATCGAAATGGTTTACGTTCACATGGAGGGATCTTTTCATCGCATAATAATTATCGTAAGTTTTAGTTGATTCAGGGGAGCAATCTTCATGGGGATCGTTTTCATAAAACCACTGTAAATCCACATCCACCATACAGCCATGGACAAAGTGTGCCGGTTGATCCGCCGTGATCCAGCCCTCCATGGACGAACGAAGTAGGAGTGATTGTTGCCTGTCGCCTGTTATAAAAACCCGGGCCATCTGTTCAATAGTCCTTATGAGCCAGCAAAACCCTATTCCGGCTACACATCTATCGGCTTGATTTAAGCATGCAAGCTGTTATTGGTTCTCGGGACAGGTTCTCCCCCACACGTTGCCGCAATCCAAGTCCGGTGAAAGTACTCCAGATGAGAATCGAGGGCCCTGAAATTCAAGTCTTTTTTACTATTATTGCTTTTTTATTAATATTGAGTGTCTTAGAAATAATACCCACGGAATGCAAATCATATATCCTATCCGGATCCATTTTATATATTTGCGCATTGTATTCAGGGCACAGCATTGCCAGGTTGGCCCAACCAACACACTCATGAAACCGTGCATCATAGTAATCCGTGCATAATTCAGCAGCTTTCAGCTCCATATCAAACGCGCTTTTCAATTGCAGATTAACATATAGAAACAAAATATTGATACTGTCAATATCGATATTGTCACCGGTAAATAGTTCGCGAACATTAAACCCGGGCAACTCGATACGACTATACAGGTATATCTTTACAAACTCGTCCAATACTGGAACAAAATCATTTTCAAGATATTCCGAATAATACTTTTTCATGCCTTCAACGCCATTCTTGAAAGCTGCGGATTCACCTGAAGCCACATGCTCCTTTCCCAGTTCATACCTATGAAGACAGGCAACCACCCCTGAATTTTTCCTTGCTCCATCAACAAGTAATTCAAACAATGGTTTAAATGGTGAATCAACATCCATTTTGCCGATAATTGATTCGACAGTACCTCGGAATGTTTTCAATAGTTGATGGTATATAGAGTCATATTTTTCATAATCCAGAGTGAGTTCGGATTTCAACAACTTTATATTTTCTCTAACCAAGCTGTCCCAACGATCATAACACTTGCTTGCTTTCTCCGTTGATTTTTCATCACAAACGGCATCGACTTTTTCGGTCACTGCAATATTGTTCAACTGTTCGTCGTTTATTTCAGTATTTAAGGTATCTACACCATTCAAAAATTTTTGAATTCTCGAAATTTTCCCATCCCATGAGGACTGGGGCTCAAGACCAACCCCCATTATTTCAGCAATCTTATCCAGGGAGACACATTGTTCAACAGCATGAGAAATCAAAGCATCTTTGTCAGCCCCCTGTAATTTTTGACATTTCTCATGCACGCAATCCTGAACACCATTTATGTCGTCAATAATGCCATGCAGTGGAGAATCAATAATTTTTTCACAAAATGCCAACAAAAAGGAAACGCTTTTCTTTTTTTCATCTATCAACTCCAGGAGGCGGCGTTTTACGGTTTCATCCTGAACCATTATAAGGTTTTGAATAAAAGCGATTCTATCTTTAGCGACATAACCGGCGTCACTATCCCCTTCCGCATCATTATCTCCTACCTTACCCGTTGATGTTTTGCCATGCTGATAAAGCACGCCAATCATTTGATTCAGGTTCACCGCGCACAACACAAGAGAATTGAGCTCTTTCATCAAGTTTTCAATTTGCTCTTCTTGCCCCTGATTCTTTTTATTTAAAGCATGATTATTATTTCCCAGCTCCTTGTTTCTCACCAAGGAATTTGCATAGTCCTCCTCATTGCGGCTTCCGCCTCTAATATGCTCCTTATCATTCGACATCTCACACACTAATTCTCGTTTTTAGCAATTAATTTTGATTTTCGGTCAACACCCAATTCGGGGCTCTTAATGCCTATGGAATAAACATCATATATCGTCCCTATTTCCAGTTGATTTATAGTTGTTTGTATTGCTTTAACAACGGATTTATCATCCCAGAACAATGTATCAATATTTGGATTGTTCTGGGCTTCGTGAATTTCCTTATTAAACCGGTCCTGGAAAAGCAATGGTGTGTCTATCTCTATTTCAAACTGGCTCTTCAAAGATGCTTTAACATGGCAGAAGGCTTCATTTACAGCCACCACATCAAGATGTCCATCTTTAAAAGCTTCAACCAGATTTAATCCATCATGCTCAACTTTCGAATACAAATAGAGCTTGGATATTTCATCCAAAATAGGATTTAATATGTCGTTTATGATGTTGTCGTAAAAAACCTTTTTATCTATTTTCATTATATCTTGATGGTCTTTAACATCAAGCAAGCGAAACAACTCGTCGCGTTGCCCATTTTCACCCAGCACCGCCCGAAGGTGTGCCAGACCGGTATACCCCTTTTTCCCCAAAATATTATTGATAAATGTCTGGAACGTCGTATCGGCGGGAATTTTTCTATTAATTTCTTGAAACGTAAGGTCCAAATAAGCCACCAACGCCTCAAACTGCCTGATATACAGAGGAATACAAGCTTCATTCGCATTAAAAAAATTCAAATGTTCAGAAAAAAAATCCACACTCCGCCCTTCCATTATTTGTGTTTTATTTTTTCCCTTAAGCATTAAAAAGTCGACACAAGGCTCGATTGTTTCCTTTAATTTCTCGCATAATGCATCCAGCCCCCTACGCTTATCCCTCTCGCCATCAAGAGCTTTTTTATTCCGTTCCGCCATGGTTTCAAGCTCTTTTTCATTCCGATCTGCCATGGCTTCAATATCTTTTTTATTCCGATCTGCCATGGCTTCAATATCTTTTTTATTCCGATCGGCCATGGCTTCAATATCTTTTTTATTCCGGTCGACCATGTCGCCAAATTCAGTTTTCATCATTTCCACAACTTCCACGACATCAGCAAAAGTCCGTTCTTCTTTTTCAATAATGCCCATGAGCTTATGCTCCCGAGCAAACATATTCAGAAATTCCGACGTACCAATCAACGCATTGATATCCGAAATAAATCTCGCCTTTTCACCATCCATCTCATCAATTATTTTCAGACCTCTCTTATAACTGTTTTTTAAGTCTGTAATTTTTTTCAACGCACAGTCATGCGTTCGACGTTCCTCTTCAACCTCCAACAATTGATACAACTTGGTCAATTGAGTTGAATTCTGCTTTTGCTCCAGTATAACTATTTCCAACTTATCCAACAGCTTGCTTTCATCGCGAGCAATGCCCACCTTGCAAAGTATTTCCTCAACGCTATTTAACATTCCGCTTGATTCATGGTATTTCTTCAAAACCGGAACCATCTTGTCACGTTCAACACCACCGGAATCATCAAGGAACGGTTTCATATCCAGCTTAAGAGAATCTTCGATTAAGCTTACGAAGTTGTTTCTTATGTGAATCATTTTTTCATATTCGCTCTCTTGCATGGAAGGCTCTAAAGCTTTAAACCGTTCAATCTCTTCATCCACATTGAGATTATTCACTCGACATCCATGTTTTTCTTGAGTCCCATGATCTTGCCCCCGCCCCTGACCTTGAAATTCACCCAATTCATCTTGGGATTTATTAATCTTGCTTCCAATACTTTTGAAGCGTTCTTTCAAATCTTCCCACGCAACAGGGTTGCCGTTGTTTTCACGTTTAATGAGCATGCGCACCATCACGCAAGCGATCAGAGCGAGCAAAAGCCATTTAAAGGCAGGCTTGGAAGCAATGCTTTCATATAAGCCGCTCATCCACCCAGCCGCCATCTTTGACGTTTCATTCATCATTAAAAACGGCACAATCAGAATTATTAGTGAAAGAGCAAACGAGTCACCTATTTTTAATTCTATTTCGCTATTGCGGGCGCTCATGACGCAAGCTGAAACAAAGAAAACAAAAGCCGCCACGACCTCAGAGTAATTATAAATCAGCAAAGCGGCATTACTTCCTGAGGGGATATGGTCGGCCGCACCAATAATGCTCCCCAACACTATGACAAAACCGGTTTGCAACAAAAGCAATTGTTTTTTTATTTCTTTTCTATCGCTTTGAAACTTTGTACCACGAATAAACGCAATACTGGACAGTACCATCAATATAAACAGCATCGAAAGCTTGAAAGCCAACTTATGATACGAAAGTTGTTCCTTAACTTCTTGATAAACACCTCTAATTGGCTGTGAAATATCTTTTCCAGAAGGATCTGTAACCACAAAGTCCGCTTGATACTTATCACCTTCCACAAACATACCGTTTAAGACCCCAAGCGCAACAACAATATTTCTCGATGATTGTTGTTTAATTGTAAACCCTTCGAATTCTTTCCCCCTCAGGCCGTCATATATCGAGAACACAGCGGAAGTTTTAGCAATTTCACTCTTAACTTTCACATGTTCTTTCCCTACCGTAACCGGATACTTATTATTATTTGTAATTTGAATCAAACTGGAGTTTTCTTTTAATTCTTCATGTTTTGTGACCTCGGACACTTTTACAGGCAAGTGTTTACTTATTGTGCCACTGAACTTAAGTTGATGTCGCCTTCCGGTTTCCAAATTTTTCAACTTAATTATACAATCCGTCATTCGAACATCTCTATCTGATAGCAGATTATCCAACTGTATTGAGAAAGTCGAGTTTTTACCGCCAATTATTACAGAGTCCTTTCCCTTGTGAGTTACAAGCTCTATGTTCGGATGGATATTTGAGAGCGCTGTCACACGCATTTCTTGATCATCGGGCAAAATAACCTTGAACGTTTTTACTTTCTTGCTTAGTGCCGTCAGGTCCAGGACAATATCGGTCTGCGATGCCTTTGATTTTATAGGCGGGGCCTTATCCCCTCCGTCGCTCGGAACATATTCAAGACTGAGCCGATCATATTCAAGGTGAGGCAGTATGATATTGGACTCCAGTCTGTAATTCGCCACTTCGCTGAGCAAAGCGTTTATCTCCGCGATCTCATGAGAGAAGGCTTTTCTATACTCATCAGTAACCTCAACGAAGTTAACGGAACGACCTCCAATTTCAATTGGTTTCTTAGCCTCTATCAATTTCGGTATAATAAGCCGCCATTGAGCGGCACTAAGCGAGTTATCGATCGTGCCGGACGACTTCCCGTATAAACGTCTAATCTCTCCGATATTATCGTCTTCCAAACCTATTTTGTTTCTAAAAGGCTCCGAGGCTTTCAGTGCATAGAACCAGAGTTTTCCCACCCTTCTGGTATCATTATGGTATATATTGCTCTTCTTGGGCCTGTTAACGTTGTCCCCCTCAGGGGCAACTTCGATAAACAACCTAGCAATATCACGGACCTTCGGCAAAGCCCCACCATTATCCTCGTAAGCATTGAATATGATGAACTTGCCGTTATTTACCTTTAGCCATTCCACCGTGACTTGCTGAAGATCTTGCGAACAAACTGGAGTGCAGGTAGCCGCCACCAACAATAATATCAAAACAAATATATTTTTCATTGACCGATCCTAACCGAAAATAAACTGGTTTAATAATTGCCCTTTGTAAACGCAAAAATATAGTATACTGATAATATGCCCATAATGAAGAGGGGTTATCCCCATCATTGCCCTCAAGTCAAGCCTTAAAGCAGCCCCACCCAACTGCCGGCAGCTTGCCCCCCCCCATCGGCAAATGCGGGCAATTGTAATGGGTTGACATCGGTTTTACTCCGGACACTCTGAATTCATCAGACTTGAATTTCGGCAATTCAACTCCCCTATCCCCGGAATCGAGAAACTCTCCCCACAAGGAACAACTCAACAATATATTAGGCATTCAGAGGCGGCGACATTGCAACCGCGACAGGCCGTTATTCCATGTACGGCCACAAACTCTGTTTCAATACCGGATTATTCGTTACGTCCGTTTTCAATTGACTTTTTGAATGGTTATTGTACTTGCCTATTTTAACGGTCATTTCGTTATTCTTGTCCATGCGGACCCGGACATCCACCATTCCACTTCCGGTAACGCGGGTGTCAAAATCAAACATTTTCGTAATATACTCGAACTTCCCTTCATTCCAATCCTTTGCCGTGTCCACGGAATAACTCTGAACAAAACTCCCCACAACGGTGTTGATCAGGTTAACTTTATTGCCCATTCCATTATTTGAGGGTACGACGTCATACTTGTCGGTATCGTACTCATATATCATAATGCCGTCCCTGTAACGGGGTTTATTCTCATTCAAAGCAAGCGTATTGGGGTTCAACAACTCCTTGAAGCGCATTACCTTGGGGCGCCTGGGGTCCTCGTAAATCACGCCATAACGAGCCTGGAGATTCTTGTTGACAAGCTTGATATACGGACTCCCGGAATCTCCACGACACCGATTGGCAAACACCAGTGCCCCTTCCACCACAAGCGTTTTTAGTTTGTTGTCGTCGTCGGGTCTGATATACTGGGTGTCGCGGTGGCCGCTCCATTCCTCAACCTCTTTCTTCACGGCTTCAACCAGGTCGTTTATCTGTGTGCTTCGTCCCGAGATAATAACGGTGTCGATCGGAAAAGCACCTTTTTTCAGCACCGACTCCGAAGACGTATCTATCCGATTATACAGGGTAAAAAAATTATTAAATATTTCCCTGGTGTTAATATCGATAAAGCCCTTGAGGCCCTTCCGTATTTCCGATGAGGTTACCGTAATGTCCTTCACCAGAATTTCCTTGAACATTACATCCGAAGCGCTAATGACAAATTCCTCGTCATCGTTTAATCTGGGTTTTATCTCATTTCTCACATAATTTTTAAACGCCCCCCTTGCCTCAACGCCTTTGGTGGTTATACTTTTCCCGAACAAGCTGTGTTTGAAATCGGACTTGTTATTGGTGTATATATAATCCGCAATTACGTAGTCCAGGTAATTTCCGGCAGTTGTTTTTCCAATCTTACCAATAATCTTAACCTCTTTTTGGGAAGCCTCCCCTTCCAGTGCTCTGATCCGGAAATATGTTAAATCGAGCGTGCCGGCCCCCATGTCGTACACAAGCACATATTCTTCTTTGGATTCACTTCTTTTTTTATTTAATTCATACCCGTTCACCCCATAATAACAAGCTACCGCATCCGACTCACTAATAAAAGAAATATAGTCTTTCTTGAATTCTTTAAACTCATCCTGAATCAGCTGTTTGATATAGTCAACATGCCTTGGGGTAAACACGTTGGGAATGGTCACGATAACCTTGTTCAATTCTTTCGTTTTCAACCCGTCGGTTTTAATTTTTTTGATGGAAGGCTGTATATGGTCTCTGATCAACAAACGATAGGCGTTTTCCAGAACCGTATTAGTATCCAAGGGTTCTTCAAGAAATAATTTTTCAGTTCCCCCATCACGCTCATAATAATTGAATATATCGAAGCGATTATCGATATTGGGTATCTTATCCCCACCAATAAGTGACTTTAAATAAGGGATCGTATACATATGCCACTTGTGTGAGGCATCAATCGTAGGGGCAAGCCTTACCACATCCTTACTGATATCGTCTGTCGAAACTATACCTCCAAATCGCAATAATATGGACGACGAAATAAAATTTGTTCCAAACTCCGGGATGTTTTCAGGAGTATACATATCAGGTTTACGCAGCCGCTTTGTCACAACTTCCTTGTGGCTTGCCTGGAGATCAATCAACGTCTCATCCGCACCGCTTGTTCCAAACGCCGCGACAATTGCGGATGTACCGAAATCCAGAGCCATCCAGTCGGTTCCAAGATTTTTCTCCACCTTAAATACAACATCAAAATTAAAAGCACTCGAAACATCCGGGGACAGCGTTCGTTCTCGGCCTTCCGAAATATCTTCAAGTTTCATATAGTCGAATCGAACCGAGCAGATGATTGTGGCCACATCCCCCGGGATCCCTTTGATACTCCTATTGTTAAAACGGCACGAGTAAATCGTTTTGGAATCAACATTGTTGACGTATTTTTCGGAACTCCTGTATTTTATGCCATCCTGATCAACAAACTCCAGTATATCACTCAGAGATCCTTTCCCCCAGGGTTCTATCGTTGAAGACGAATTGGGATCGATCGAAAAATTAACCGCTAAATTTTCTATAAAGATTGCACCGGTTCCGTTTTCCCCATGGTTTCCCAACTCTACTTGAAATACTTCTATGGCACCATCGTCATCTTCAAGCCACTGGGATTTTGCTTGGATATTGTATACGGCATCGTTTTCACAGTGTATTATCGAACTTCGATCCACCGAGTCAACCAACAGGGCCATAAGCTCAGTATCCCTCGGATCGCGGCTGATCTTGATACTTTTTTTCAAGGATTTTGGAACCGTCTGGTTATTCAAGGTATATTCGAGCGAGACCCTAACATTGTAACACTCCTCGTCAACAGGATTGTTGAACCTGTCAAGATCGATGAGAATCGGAACGGTCAGGATGTTTTTCGGCACCAGACCTTTTATCTTCATCTTGTTTTCAGATAGTTTTTTACTTGCACCGCTCTTGAATTCTTCCCCTTCCTCCACCAATCCGCCTTCACGGTTGACCAGGGGATTGCTCTCGGCAACACCCTTAAAATCGAAATAAACAGAGTCCCCATATCCTCTTTCCTCGATATGCACCTCGGCAGTACAATCCAATAAATGAGAATATGTAAATTTGGAATCGTTTTCAACTATCAGCTCAGCTACTTTCACCCCTTTAATGCTCCGATACTCGAAACCATCCTGGAATTTTTTATCGACCAATAGCTTCCCGTTGGGTTCAGAGTGAGCCGGAATAAAATTCAGGTCGACTTGAAACGCCTTTTCCTCGATTTCGCCCCCTTCTTCCATCTGAAACCTGCGAACAAAAGTTATACTTTTGTCCCTCCCAGAGAAATCACGATAATCTTCTATTTGCTTAGGATCAAAACAAATTTCGTAAGGATAGGTAGTAGTCGTTATGGTGAATTTTTTTAGTTCCCCAACTTTATCAGTTCCATTTCTGAACCCAATCAATCCGGCCGGATCTTTAACACCAACAGAAGAGTCATAAGCTCCAAGCTCCACCCAGAAGCGATGGCATTGAATTTTAATTGGCTTAACCCCAACTTTAAACCCTAAAAATGTTAACGGTGTCTCGGGTATCTCAATTGCACCACTTTTCAGAGTGACGAGTTGTTTCTGTGGATTTCCAAAATCAATTCTTACACTTCTCAATTTTTCCGGCGACATAACGGCACTCCCTCTAAAAAATAGAATTCTTCCAACTATGAAATAAGTGGTTTAATTTTTTCATTAACATTGGTTGGCTTTATATCATCGACACTTCTAACCACAAGGCCCTTTTTTAGACGAACAACAGCTAACAAACCAATGGCGACGAACCCCCCCCCCGTGATAAGGATCGCAATAATCGCCAGAAATTTTTCCCAGAATTTTTGAATCGATACCTGATCCCCCCCAAGGAGTTCCGAGCTGAAATCAAAAAACGAATCGGACATGGGAATCGCGCCCCAGATATCCTGCGATTCTTCAAACTTCGCCCCAATTAACCTGTTCAGCCCCTCGGCCCCCTGAAGGCTTCCGCCGTCCGGATGCAGCACATGAACGCCGTACACCTCGTTTTTCCAGTGAACCCAGAATCTGACTCTCATCGTTAAGTCGCCCCACGCCCCATAGGTACCGTGGGGAAGCCTGAAAACAACATTTTCGGCTATATCCAAGTTTTCAAACACCACCGAATTTCCACCAACAACGTCGCCGCTTTCATTCTCCAGTCGCGCCTCGAGTTTCAACACCTTGAACGGGGAATCCATATTGATGGGCGCTATCCTGAAATCGGACCGATACCCTCCGTTAACCCGTTTGAACTCGACTTGCCGAACATCGTACTGCAACTGCGACTCTATGGCAAACACCTTGGCAATGGGGGAAAACTCATACAACTTAACCTTTATGGGCACCTTCTTGTATTTTTTTCCATAAGGCTTGCCTTCGGGTACCTTGCGCCACAGCATGGTACTCTGTACGGCTTGGTGGATTCTTGCCACGTCCTCGCTGTTTTTGACCATTTGCCCTTCATCACGCGTTATTCTCTTGATATGATCTATTTCGAGAATGGAATCGGCTCCGGCGTTATAAGCTTCGTCCGTGATATGGACAACAAAGGTTCTGTTCACCTTAATATTTTTTTCAAATCCGATCTGCCCGAGATAATAGATACCCATGGGCATGGACAGGGATATTGCGGACCAGTTGTAGGAGAAAAAGTCGGGATAGTTGTTTTTGTTGTTGATGGCCGACCACAGTTCGCCCGAGGCAAAACCGCCTTCACGGTATTTTTGCCAATAGGTATAGTTTTCATTGTTTTCGCTTTTTATTTCCTGAATGAGTTCATGAAAATCCGGCTCTTTCTTTTCCATGCCGAAGGAGAGCACGGACAGGTAATCCCCCCTGGAAGCATCCAGCAGTTTTCTACCTTCGACGATCAGCCCCTCGTTAAAACAAAGCTCCTCAAGATCACTCGTCAACGCCTCCTTCAGGGCCTTTACGCGGTTTTGCGTCTTGTCCATGGGGCTGCTCCTGTCCAGCAGCACAACGACGTGGTGCCGAAACTCCTCCGCGAACGATTTCACGGGGTTTCCCATCAAAACGGCACAGAGCACCATGCCCAGGATTAATTTACCTTTCTTGTTCATTTGCTGTTTTCCCTTTCAAGTTCCACGGATTCTTCCACCATAATGGTCCCTTTATCCTCATCACTTCCGTCGATCTTTATTGAAATATTCAAGCGGGTCACATCCACGTTAAAGGCGACCTCCACCTTGATATCACCGTTTTTCCTATCGTGGGTGTACACCTCGGGCATCTTTATTTTCCCAATGAGCACCCTCGGGTCTTCGTCGCGACTCCCCACCTGATAAACCTCGATATCGGGTATCTCGATGGAGGTTTTCCCCCTGTCCCCATATTTTGGAAGGGGTACATACACCTTTCTTTTTGTTGCCGGGACGATTGAGTTTTCGGGGACAACGACACTCATGTCCCCCCTGGCGGTTTTGATGGCCAGACCGTGGCTCGTCCGGGTAAGAAAGTTAACCCGCTTGTCAAAGTTCAGGTGCGATCTTCCATTTTTCTTGTCCAGCAGGTACGCGGCGTATATGGCGGCGCCCTTGGCGACCGAAAGAAACAGGGAGTCGTATTCACTGTCCGTGATCTGGAGATTCCTTGCATTGCGCAGCACGGCGTTGATGCGATCCCTGAAAAAGGGAATCCGGCAGGAGCCCCCGATGGGCAACACCGTTACCGTGCTCTCCCGATGCAGGCCAGCCTTTTGAAGCACCTTTTGCAGGCACTCCTCGAACTCGGCGCCAAAGTCCCTTCTCAAGATGTTTCGACCGCCCAGAAGCGTTTCAAACTCACGCCTCTTGATCCTTGTGTCCAGCAGGACGCCGCAGGGAAGGCCGGAGACCATCAGATCCACGACCTTGTTCGCGGATAATTTCTCCTTTGCCTCCATGACGTTTTCACGGATCATCAAATTTTGCCTTGCGATTAACTTGGGCGAAAGATTGTCATCCGTTACCCCTTCCCTGTCGACTATATACGCTCCCAGAATCTCGTCGAAATCCTCGCCTCCGAAATTCGCGCTGCCGTCTGTTCCGAGAACCTCGAAGTTAATCTCGGAACCGGTGATCGACAGCTCGAATATGGTCAGGTCCAACGTGCCGCCCCCCATGTCCACCGCGAGAATGATCTGGTCCATGGGCGTGTGGATATGTTCCAGGGAGTAACTGAGCGCCGCCGCAACGGGTTCCGGTATGAGCCCGAGAAATCGATTTTTCAAGTTCCCGCCGCCCTTGCCGGCCAGATCCTTGAATGCCGCTTCCAGAGCGGAGACCGTGTTGTCGTTTTGTACCTGGGTGAAATAATAGGGAACCGCCACAACCAGGCCCGAGGGATCGAACTCCGGAACGGTTTCCAGCACGGATATGAAGAGCCCCTTCAGAATCTCGGCCGACAGCTCAACCGACGATACCATCTCATTTCCCATTCTGATCTTTCTGGCGGTGTCGCCGATCTCCCGCTTAAAGGCGGCGGCAACCCGGAGCGGATCGGAAACCCTCATTTTCCTTGCAATCTTGCCCACAAGGAACTCCTTCTTTCCGTCCTCCTCCTGAAGGTATGCCGTCGAGGGCATCACATGCCCGCTCTGGGAATTCAGGTAATAGGCATGACTTCCGGTAATTTTTACGGTGTTCACCCATCTTGCAACCGCGCTGTTGCTGGTCCCAAGGTCGATGCCGACAGGTGGGTTCTTTTCGTAATCATATGCCATGTTGTTGTCCTCAATATGCACCGGTCTCCTATCCTCTTGCATTCGATCTCTCCAGGTTCCTCACGACGATCACATCCACGGGCTTGACGACCTCCCCGAGGGCTCCCTCGCTCAAGCGGAATCCCCGGTTGACCACCCTCTTCACGGTATCATTATCCAGCTCTTCATCACCCTCGGCCTCCATATGGGGCAGGTGAAGGTCCATGTCCAGCATATCCCCGCGTTTGCATTCAATGGGTTCGATATTCAGAAATTCACTTAGAAATGTAAGCAACACTTCTTTCATCGAAGGGTATATTTCCCCCCACCCTTTCAGCGAATCCCCATCCATACCGCCTTTTGCCTTTATGTATTTCAAATATTCCTTCTCGGCTTCATCCAGCTCATTTACAACCCGGAACAAATTCCTGCCGAGGAAATTAAAGTACTTTTTGCCCAGCCTGTCCGCCGTTTCCGATGCCCGCATGGAATGGTTGAAATTGTCCTTGATCAGCTTGTCCGCCTCTTCCAGGATTTCATCAACCTTCTTTACCGCGTCCCTGTCCGAATGATCGATCCTTATCAAGCAGTTCAGCAACAGCCGGGTATCGAACTCCTTGAGTGGGCTACATACCGCGCCTTCATTTTCAGACACCCAGGACAGGAGCGCCAGCATCTCCCCTCTTAATTCTTCAAGTCTCTTTGAAATAAGAATTAGCGTGTTAAGAGACTTTTTCCTGAAAACCCCATGGTCGCCGTCCGTCGGCAGATCGTCGTCAACCCTGAAATCCAGTTTGGAACAGTTCCGGACATTCATTTTCTTTAACGACAGCAGTGCATCCTGAACGTTGTCGCCTCGGATGTCCCTTAACCCGTCGGTCAACAGGCTCAACTCCCTCAAGCTTTTTTCCGTATCCCTTGCATCAAAGGGAAACAGCAACAACATGCGATCCTTTGGAGCATTGTACCGCTCCAGCACCTCAAGGTATTCATAGACTACTTCGTTTTCATAATTATTCACGGCAGCAAGGAGAAACCCTTTCCACCTGAAAAACGCTTTGCTTGCCTCTTCGATTCTACCCCGGTTTTTTTCATGATCGTTCTCAATCAAATATCCCAGTTTTCGGTCATACCGGTTCAGACAGCTCCGGATCCCGATTAAGTTGTCGCCGTCGGCCTTCACTTCCGGCAGAGGGGGCGTCTCCACCTCGATTCCCCCATCAGCGGATTGAACATGGGGATCGGCCCCCTCTTTTCTTGTAATAAGATCCTTTTCAACCCTGGCCAGGGTGTTAAACATTCGATCGTTATGTTTTTTCAAGGCCCCGACCAACGTCCTGAAACTCGATGGAATATCTTTAGTGGAAAGTTCCTTGTTCGACAGAAGCATGCGGTTCACGGACTCAAGCAACCTGTCGTTCATCGCGTCATACCCGCCCTCGATTTTCTTCAGGGTAGGCACAAGCTCTCCACCAAGCCGAGACAGTTGCTCCCTGATATCCACGCCGGTATTAAGGATGTCCCTGCTCTCTTTTCTCAGGTCGCCGAATGCGGCGCCAAGCGGTGCCACTTTATCGTCCAGACCGCGAAGCTCCAATCCGGCTTCGGTCAACAGGAGCTTGGTCTCCTTAAAAGCTTCCGAATGCTCCCCCCCCACCCTTTCCGCCGCGTCGGAAACCTGCCCCACCCGCTCGTCCAATGCAACCAGCCTTGACGTAATCGAGGTGTCCACGCCCGAAATCTCGCGAGTCACGATATCGCTTAGGCTACTCTGGAGTTTTTCGATTTCCAGTTCACTTTGCCTGATCGACTCGGCCAGCATTTTGTTCAACGCATCGATTTTCTTTTTCGTTTCCTTCGTCTCGCCGGGCAAACCGGATATGGAACCATTGACGGCAACGAGGATATTTTTAAAATCAGCATGGTTGGTGTTCAATTTTTGCATCGATTTTACTTGCCAGACGATGATTTTTTCCAGTCTATCCCAGTGACGATTGGACAATTCATCGCGTTCAAGAATTTGTTTCCCGCTGCTTCCGATGCCGTCTCGCAACTCTTCCAGGGCGTCCAAAATACCCGCCTGAACCTCTTCGACTTTTTCACTCCGCTCCTTCACGGCCGAGATAAGTTTTCGCAGGGAAACCATTAACAGCAAGCCTCCCAGAACGATTATTCCGATTATCGAAAGAAGAAGAGTATCGGTATTTTGCAAAAAAGACAAATCCATCCGGCTTTTTCCTTATTGGAGTTTCCGATGCACAACGACCGCCTATTGACTCAACATCACGTCCCTTTCAACAACGTAATCGCTCTTATCCGCATTCCCCTTCTCCACGAACACCCGAATCTTAACAAGGCTGCTGTCGATGGCGGTAAACGTGATGGGAATTGAAATATTGCTTAAACTCCGTCCGTGGGTGTAAATATCGTCCAATTCGATATCGCCGACGACCGAGTAATCGGCCGGTTCCCCCTGCAGAATCACCAGCTTCTCGAGAACGGCCATTTCTCCATCCGGTGAAACCCTGGACGGCTCGAAAATCCTGGTCATTGAGTGCGGTGTCAACGCATTGTCCTCGATAATCTTGAAAAACCTTCCGTTCAGCTCGATGCCCAACTGATGGGGCGTCACGATTCCGATTTCGATCTCATCCCATTTGTCAAGGTGCTTCCTCGGTTTGCCCCGAGAGACCCTGTACTCATCCAGCAAATAGGCGGAGTAAATTGTCGCGCCCTTGGCCACCGCCAGATTGATGTCGTTGGCGCTTTTCAATTTGGTTTCACCGAACTTCAATGAAATCAGCTCCTTGAATTTCACGATCTGGCTGGCGCCCCCAACGGCCAACACACAGGATATATCCTCGGGCGACACATTGGCCTTGTCGAGAATGCGCTCCAGCTTAAATTCGATTTCGCCGTAATAGTCCCTTCTGTCGCCGGCCTTGCCGGTTATGCAATCTTCGAAGTCGCTCCTTTTTACTCCCTCGATCTCGATATGTTCGGCGCCGTATGCATGGGGGACGTGGATATCAACCCTTTTGGCACTGGAAAAATCGTGCACGATTTCGGTTATCATGGGTTGAATTCGCTTCAGTGCATTTGTCCGGCTTTTCTCATCCATGGCGTCAAGGTCGATGTTCTCATGTTCACACACCCATTTAAACAGGCTGTTGTCGAAGTCCTCCCCCCCCAACCTGTCGTTTCCGTCCACGGCCAACACCTCGAACTTGATTTTCCTTTCCTGCTGTTCCAGGGAAAAAATCGTTAAATCAAAAGTTCCTCCCCCCAGATCAAAGACCAGTATATTCTCCTTTTCGACAATCGCATCCCGGTTGAACGCATAGTCGAGCCCCGCCGCGATGGGCTCCGCTATCAACCCGAGAAATAGATTGTCCGGAACCGTTACCCCCTTGCGCCCGCCGTAAAGTTTGTTGATTGCCTTTAAAGCTGCATTACTTGTATTCAGGTTCTGATGCTGTTTAAAGTAATATGGAACCGAAACGACAATTCCCGAAGGCACATATGTACCGGGGCCTTCCACCCCGTCCACGATTTTCAAAAGGACGCGAATTATTTCTGAAGAGATATCTATGGGACTGTATTCCTCTCCCGCGACTTGATACCGGAAATCGGCATCATCCACCTGACGTTTAACGGCCTTGATAAATTGATCGGGCTTACTCGTCCCTTTGGCCTGAGCGGTTTTTCCGAAAACGAAATCTCTTTCTCCCGTATCCTCATCTATCTCGATAAATACCTTTGAGGGCATCGAGTGCGTCCCCTCCGTGGGCATATGGTACGCCTTGCTTCCGGTAAAGCTGACTTTTGAAACCCACTTGGCGATGGAACTGAACGTCGTGCCAAGGTCTATTCCGATTGGATGTGCCATCTTCATTCCCCTGCTTACTGATTGTTCACCACTATAACATCCACCTGCTTTATGATCATTTCAGGCAAATCACCTCTTCGAGAAGCGAACCCAAACCCGTCATAAACAACGGTTTTAATCGCATTATCCTCAAGCCCCTCGGCTCTTTCTGCAGAGCCGTACGGGTTGTGCAACCGATCATCGTACCGATCGCCGACAGCACACGGTACAACCGAAATGCCCAGGCGATCATTAAGGTACGCTTCCACGGCTTCGCTCAACCGATCATAGACATCGGTCCATCTCTTCTCCCCAGCGTCATCCCCGTTTTCCCCATCGGAAGGTTTTTCCAGCCAAAACCGTTTGGCTTCCTGTATATCGTTATATGTCTTGAAAAAAGCCTCGGTTAAAAAATGAAAATATTGTTTTCTGAACTTGTCCACAATTTCAGAAGCGCCGGCAACGACTTGATAGTTTTCCCTGAGCATCTCAGCCAGGTGATCCGTGTCATAGAAATCTTCCACCCGTGAACTTTTCCGACCCATCAAATCCGCCATCAGATCATCGAAGTTCAGGTACTTCAGCCCGGCATTGAGTTTTTCCTCAATTTCGAATGCAAAAGCGAATAGTTTCAACATCTTTTGACGACTTAGCATAAACTTCTTGATTATCAACAACATTGTATTAAGTGCTTTTTTCCGACAAACCAGCTTTGACTCCGACAACATTGAATCGTACAGAAAAAAATCCAAATCGATAGGTGTTCTCACATTCACCCCGGAAAAACCGAGGAGTCGGTCAATAACATCAAGGTTATCGTCACCCGGGGAAATACCCGACTTATCCTTTCCGAACATCTCACTCAACTCCGCAAAGCTTGTCCCGGGGTTTTTCAGGTCGATGGGATAACAGAATACTCGCTTGGTCTTTTTTATTTCCGGCAATTCGTCTTCGATGATATCAAAAAGATCATAATGTAAATCTTCAAACGTATCGTTAACTTTCAGAAAATGTTTTTTCCATATTCCAAATTCCTCCATCAACGCTTTTATTGTCGCAAAGTCCTTCAACCCCTCATTTGCGGCAAAATAATCAACGGCTGAAGAATACTTTGCCACGATTTCATCATACTCCGTTTCCAGCGGAGGGTTGGGTGACTTATCGCCCCGGGAGTCCCCGGATTCCTGAGCTCTCTCCTCATCAAGGGTTTCTTGACAAGGTTCTTCATCCGTCACAATCCTGTCGGCACCTTCCCTTGATTCACCGGTACCGGTAAATTCCCTGTATTCCGCGACCGCTTCTTCAGTACCGCCTTCTCGCTCATCGGACGGGATTCCAGTTGCCGTCTTCGCCTCCTGGGCCCCCGTAAACTTTCTGAATTCGGTGGAAGCCTCTCCATCACCCATATGGCCATCACCCGACGGGTCCCTATCATACTCCTTAAACTCCTTGGGAGCCGTATCGGTCGTCACAACCGGAATTTCTTGGAACACTTCGTTATCTTTCGCTTCTCGATCTCTGACAAGCGCCTGAAAATTCCCCGTCATCTCTTCGGAACTCTTATAAAGTTCACCGGAATCGGAGCCATCCTCGGCTTCATCGGAAAAGGAACCGCCGTCGACACCGGCGGAATCGGAGCCAACCTCGGCTTCGTCGGAAAAGGAACCGCCGTCGACACCGGCGGAATCGGAACCGCCCTCGGCTTCATCGGAAAAGGAGCCGCCGTCGACACCGGCGGAATCGGAGCCAACCTCGGCTTTGTCGGAAAAGGAGCCGCCGTCGACACCGGCGGAATCGGAGCCAACCTCGGCTTCGTCGGAAAAGGAAGCGCTGTCGACACCGGCGGAATCGGAACCGACCTCGGCTTCGTCGGAAAAGGAAGCGCTGTCGACACCGGCGGAATCGGAGCCAACCTCGGCTTCGTCGGAAAAGGAAGCGCTGTCGACATCATCTGAATCGGAGCCAACTTCGGCTTCGTCGGAAAAGGAACCGCCTTCGACATCAGCGGAATCGAAGCCAACCTCGGCTTCATCGGAAAAGGAACCGCCATCGACATCGGCGGATTCGGAGCCGCCCTCGACACCATCTTCGGTATCGTTCATTTTAGTTTCCGCTCCCACATCGGCACCTTCTGTTTTTCCATCGTATGAGCTTACGGCTTTACTCTTGCCATCAAACTCCTGCCCGGAATCGTCAGCCATTTCCTTGGAACCTTTCATTTTTTCCAAAAGCCATTTCATCATCTATCATCCTTCCACATTCGGGGTTCGCCATTTCCCTTTGCGCCAAACCTATTGGCTATCTCAACAGATACCGGTTTCGATACTACAGCACGATGCAAAGCAACCTTTTTCCCATGATCCCATGTTTCGTTTCGGTTGACGCCGACCCTGACGACAGCAACCGGGCCTTGTGGCGTCCTTGAACCGTAATGAAAGCGGCCGGACATCTCCTACAAGGCCTCCGCACTTTCACATCCCACGCGCGGCGCCCGTCGCACTTGTTAATTATAACGTGTAACCACCAGCTCTTCCTCCGACCCACTGCTGAGAACCCTTGCGGACACCTTCAACAGGTTTTCCTTGTCCAACGCCATCCCAACCTCAACTCTTTCGGTTCCCTCGGCGGCCAGGGGGATTCCTTTCAACTCAAACTCACCGATGCACTCGAACACGCGCTCTCCGTTATCATTCAGTTCGTTCACAAAGTGCTTTTCCCTGGCGTTCCCTTCATCGTCGCACTCGATGGGTCGCTGGGTCTTCCACACGACGATCTGAAGGGAGTCGCGGTTTTCCCGATTCCCGTATATCTTCATCGCCTCCTGGAGTGGTTCATCATCCGTCAACGAGAGCCCCTTTTCTATGATGAGGCCAAAGGCACCGCCAACGAGTTCAATACCAAGGTGATGCGTCACGATGTTCTCATAATCCAGGACCAAGGCATCATCCTCTTCCCTTTCCTCGCCATCGATTTCCACGGGCCTCGAGGCCCCCTCGACGGCAGCTCCCCTGGAAACGATCAGGTCCACGTTTTC
>PPCM01000278.1_pt1 | contig 60719 bp, 40 predicted proteins | sample 1555541 | NCBI WGS metagenome assembly PPCM01 (sample SAMN05284479, study PRJNA326546) | Marine sediment metagenome, whole genome shotgun sequencing project. | isolation source: marine sediment | place: Germany: Wadden Sea | collected 2012-09-05 | reverse complement strand
TTTCTCCCGGGGTTCAAGGACCCATCAAGAGTCGGAAGCCGCCCCCGAGCTAATCGAGGATTGCTCCCCGATCACCAGCCGAATTGCCTGTCCCAAGGGGTCCCGGATCTATCGAGAATCGGAAGCCCCGCCTCCCCGAAAAAAACCCTTTTCCACCCGGGAACCCGGGGCCTATCGAAAAGCGGAAGCTCCACCTCACCGACAGATTGCTTTGTCACCGGGACCCCGGGGTCAATCGAGCATCGCAAGCCCCGCCTCCCCCGGCAGATTGTTTTCCCCGCCCCCGACGTACCAAGTAAAGGCCTGCAAAACAGGGACGTTATATGGAAACCGCCGCAACCTTCCGAACGCCGCAGCGGTCTCAACTATTTGACGCCACCGTTCATTCGTGCTAAATACTACGGAGACAAGCTTTTACCAAAAGTGCCCCGACAAACACTCTATAAAAACTACGACTCCCTGCTTTCATTCAGCAGCAGTGGTTTATCCGTTTTCACGGCACCTGTTTCGTTCCCTGTTCGCGGTTGAAGCCCATTCCCTTGCAGCGTCAGGGTAAATATGCTCGAATCCCGAAAATTACGTAAACGTCACGATACTGCTTCCAACGCCGGCGGTTATATATCATGCCGAGTTTCACCGCAGTGCGTCAGGGAGGTCGGCAAGCAGATCCATGGGAAGCATCGATCGTTCCGTTTGCTTCCTGAACCTGTTGTTGACGACGAGTAACCCTATGAAAACAGAACCGGAATCCATTTCCACACCAGCCGATGAAACGGCCCGCGACAAAAGGAAAGCGGCCCTGTCCGCCGCTTCCCGGAAGAGTCGCCGCACCGGCCGAATCAAGGCCCCGTTTCGGGATTTACTGCCCCCGGTCTTCTCGGGAGCGGCACTGGTCCTGCTTTTTTTCCTTATGGGCCGGCAGAACCACCTCCTTGTCCACTGCTTCGCCGAGCTCCTCTCCATCTCCATTGCGGCGGGGATTTTCATGCTCGTCCGGAACACCCGCGATTTCATTACCGACAAGAGGATCCTCTTCATCGGAACCGCCTACCTCTTTGTCGCCCTTATCGACCTCTTCCACACCCTGAACCTTGGGGGTATGGGCGTTTTCTCCAGAGGCCCGGGCAACGACACGGCAACCCAACTCCGGCTCTCCGCGCGTTTTCTTGAAAGCCTGAGCCTGCTCCTTTTCACCACCCTCGGTCGGAAGCGGCTGCCCATGGGCCCATTTTTGCTGTTTTACACGCTCGTCACCGGTTTCCTTTTTCTATCCGTTTTTGTCCTGGAGACCTTTCCTCCCTGTGTTGATGCAAACGGCGATCTCACCTTTTTTACCAGGGGCTCCGGGCTCATGATCACCTGCCTGCTCATCTTCACGCTTTATCGCCTCTGGAAAAAAAGGGACGCTGCGGGGGGGCGCGTTTTCCATGCCATGGCGGCAGCCGTTCTCGCAACCATCTGCTCCGAGATTATTTTTTACATGAACACGGCTCCCGGAGGATACATCAACCTTGCCGGAGACCTCTTCAAGGTCGCCTCCTTTTATCTGCTTTACAAGGCGGTGACTCGATCGGGGCCCGGCAGGCCCTATGCCCTTCTCTTCCGGGACCACATGCAGAGCAAGGAGAAACTAAGAGCTTCCAACGAACGGTGGAACCTCTTCTCCCGGCACATGGGCTCCCTCCTGACCATATTCGACGACAACCTGCGCCTGGTTGACATCAGTCCCGCACTGGCGGCCTTATGGGACACAGACATCCGCAAGATCAAGGGCAGCCCCATCGGAGAGCTCCTGCCTCCGGGAACCGGGGAAGCTTTCAAGAACGGGCTGGCCGAGGTCCTTGAAACCCGAAGAGCCCTGTCGGTAAAGGACACCGTCCGGTTTTCGGACGAATTGCAAAAGACCTTCCAGTCCACCCTGTTTCCCATGTCCACCCATGACGGTTCCCGGCATTGCGTGGGTACCTTCTCCTTCGACATCACCGAACAGGAAGCCTCCAGAAACCTGTTTCGCCAATCCGAGGTGCGGTTTTCCAAGATCTTTCACTGCTCGCCCCTTCTCATGGCCATCAGCACAATTGAGGAGGGCAGATTCCTGGAGATAAACGACTCCTATACCCGGATCACCGGCTACCCCAGGGAGGCCGCAGTTGGCACCACCTCCCCGGAACTCGGCTTCATTTCCCGCGAAGACAGGGATGAACTGAAGCGGAGCCTTCTTGAAAACGGCCACCTCGGCCCCATCGAGGTAAACCTGAAAAAACGGGACGGCACCCCGGTGGTCTGCCGGTACTGGGGAGAGCTCATCGAGACCGACGGCACCATGCGCCTGCTTTCCATTGCCTCGGACATCACCCGGGAGAAACGGGCGGAAACGGAAAGGGAACTCACCCTCAGGCTGCTCCGGCTTATCAACTCGGAAACGGACACCCCGGGGCTGATCAGGGGCGCCACGACGCTTCTTCACCGGTGGGCCGCCTGCGATGCCGTGGGCATCCGCCTGAAACAGGATGATGATTTCCCCTACTTCGAGACCCGGGGATTTCCTGGCGATTTCGTGTGTACCGAGTCCTGCATCCGCGCCAGGGACCGGGAGGGGAATCTCCTGAGAAGCCTTACGGGAGAACCGGTCCTCGAATGCCTCTGCGGAATGGTTCTATCGGGCGCCCTGGACCCGTCCCTGCGACAGGCAACGGCCGAGGGCAGCTTCCGGACCAACAACGCCTCGGAGTTCATTGCCGCCGAAATTCGAAAGGACCCGGCATTCAGGGCAAGGGGCGGATGCCTCGGCGAGGGCTACGAATCCATGGTCCTCGTTCCCCTGCGCTTCGGCACCCAGACCCTGGGCCTCCTGCAGTTCAGCGATCGCGGGAAGGACAAGTTCTCCTCGGCGGATGTCCGCCTGATGGAGCGTTTCGGCGCAAACCTCTCCACGGGCCTCAGGGGGCGGCAGGACCTTGCGGCACTTCATGCCAGCGAAGCACGGTATCGAACCGTTTTCGACAACCTGCCCATCGGCGTCATCCAGCTGGACACCCACAGGCGCTCGCTCCTGGTCAATCCCCAACTTCTGTCGATCACCGGCTATTCAAGGGAGGAGATCACCCCCACCACATTCAGGGAGATCACCCACCCGGACGACCTCTCCGAGGACAACAGGCGTTTCAAGGAGCTGTTGCGCGGCTCCGTGGAAACATACGAGATGGAGAAAAAGTATACCCACAAGGACGGCCACACCGTCGACGTGGAACTCAAGATGGTTCCGGTGAAGGACAACAACGATCATATCCAGTCGCTCATCGCCATGGTTCAGGACATCACCCCCCGCAAGAAGACCGAGCAGGAGATGCGGCAGCTCAACCTGGCCCTGGAACAGGCGCCGGACGCCGTCCTCATCACCGATCCTTCCGGCAACATACAGTACGTGAACCCCTTCTTCGAAACGCTTACCGGTTACACCCGGGAGGAGGTCCTGGGCCGCCCCCCCGCCATCCTCAAGAGTGGAAAACACGATGCCGGTTTCTACGGGAACATGTGGGATACCATCGCGTCGGGAAGGACCTGGAAGGGGCGCACCGTTAACAGAAGGAAAAACGGAGAACTCTTCACGGTGGAGGGGACCATCTCCCCGGTCACGGATTCGGGCGGCAGCATCGTCGCCTTTCTCGCGGTAAAGCGGGACATCACCGCCGAACTCAGGTTCGAGGAGCAGCTCAGGCAGGCACAGAAAATGGAGGCGATCGGCGCCCTTGCGGGGGGCATCGCCCATGACTTCAACAACATCCTGTATCCCATGATGGGCTACGCGGAGATGCTCCGGGAAGACCTTCCGGACCAGAGCCTCCAGAAAGAGTACGCAGTCCAGATCCTCGGCGCCTCCAAGCGGGCACGGGACCTGACCCGCCAGATCCTGGCCTTCAGCCGGCAGAGCGCGCCGGAGCAAAAGGCGACCCTCGTTCCGCCGATCCTGGAAGAAACCCTCAAGCTCAGCCGTTCTTCCCTGCCCAGCACCATCAAAATCCACCGGGAAATTTCCGAGGATTGCCCCCCGGTGCTCGCGGACCCCACCCAGATCCATCAGGTGATCATGAACCTGGTCACCAACGCCTTTCACGCCATGGAACGGACGGGGGGCACCCTTTCCGTCCGCCTTGAAACCGTCGAACGGAAAGACACCCCTGCCGTTTCGCACCTTCCCGGTGAACGCTGCCTGTGCCTGACCATCTCCGACACGGGCCACGGCATGGCCCCGCAAACCCGGAAGCGAATCTTCGATCCCTATTACACCACGAAAAAAACCGGAAAGGGAACCGGCCTGGGACTTTCCGTGGTCCACGGCATCATCAGGAACCACAACGGGGAGATACAGGTCCGAAGCCGGCAAGGCAAGGGGACCGATTTTTCCGTGTACCTGCCCGTCATTCCAAGAGCTCAGGTCTCCGCACCGCAAGCCCCCAACGCTTCCGCCGAGGGTGGAAACGAGCATATTCTACTGGTGGACGACGAGAAGCAGATCATCATCATGGTGCAGCGCATGCTCGAGCGACTGGGATACCGGGTCACCACCCGCACCTCCAGTACCGACGCCCTGGAACTCTTTCGCGGAAATCCGGATCGTTTTCACATGATCATAACGGACATGACCATGCCCAACATGACCGGGGAGCAACTGGCCGCCGAAATAAAGGCCGTCCGCCCCGGGATCCCCATTCTCGTCTGCACGGGGTTCAGCGAGAAACTGCTGAACGACAGCTCGCTGCCCCCCGGAATCAACGGCATCCTCCACAAGCCGGTCCTCCTCAACGATCTGGCCGTGGGCATACGAAAGCATCTTTCCTCATCATCATAACAACCGTCATATCATGGGTCGGCTTGCACTCGGCAATTTGATCATATCATGGACCGGCTTGACGGGGGGCAGCTTGCGTACCGTGCAATATAACGTTCTAAATAGTAATGCCGGGATTCGGCCAACGCGTGGAGTTGAACGGCCGATCTTGTGACCGGGGTCGGGCCGTCTTGTGCCACGCAACCGTTCGCCGGCCCCCTCCCCTCGAAAGAGACCCGTTCTTTTTACGGGATATGAAATCCTCCATGGCAGTCGCATGTAGATTTTCAGTCCAATGATTTCATGTCGATATAAAATGGCGGCCGTTAATTTCAACGATCCGAGCCGCGACCGACGGGCGTTACGTTGATCCGATCAAATCCCCTTGACTTTCACGGACACCTTAATTATATAACCATTTAATTAACTACCACGGTGAAAACGAACTTTTTCTCAATGGTAAGCAACAGGAATACAGATTGTTTGTTTTTATATCGGGCCACGACGGAAGCGGGACAACAGCTTTAACGGGAAAAGACGACACCCGACAAAACAAACATAAAACACTGTATCAGCTGAATAAAACAACACACGAACCCAGTTGTCCGACACGGCAAAAACTGTTTCGGCACAGAGGCGGCAGCTCTCCCATGCAATCGGAATTCCCGATATGGAAAATCGAGACAGGCAATTTTAATTAAACAATCATTCAACAGGCATAAAACCGTATGACCACAGGAAAACGCCCCGGCGCCGAAGAGAGAAAACCGGCCATTCTCGATGCGCTTTACGCGGTAATAAAACAGGAAGGATTCGAAAACGCCTCCATCGCCAAAGTCGCAAAAAAGGCCGGGGTTCACCCCAGCCTGATCATCCATTACTTCGGCACCAAGGAGCGCATGGTCACGGCACTGGTGGACGACGTTCTGCGGATATACGCCCGCCTGCTGGAGACGCTTCCCCGGACAGGCTCCCCCGAGGAGCGCCTGGACCACCTCCTTACGCTGATCTGGAGCCGGCAGTGGTGCCGTGCAGCCAGTTTTTCGGTCCTGTTCTCTTTCCTTGCCGTCAGCCGGCGCAACCCCGAGGTGGCCGCCAGGGTCCGCCGCCTTTTCAGGCGTTACCGGGAATTTCTTATCGTACAGCTTTCCGCCTTCTCGGAAGCCGGGGTGATCACTGCGGCGGACCCTGCCGGAACCGCCGACATACTGATCTCCATGTCCGAGGGGTTTCACTACTTCGAGCAATACCACACCCCCGAAGAGGCGTTTGAAGAGCACCGGCAGGGAATGATCGATGCCGCCCGGAAAGTACTCGGCGCGGCGCCCACAGAAAAGAGAAACGGCGATTCAACGGAGAAATAAAGATGTTGTCGACCAAGGAAAAAGAAGCGGAAAATCTATTCAGGACCACCTTCACCATTGCTTCCTGGGACCTGGGGCCGGGAGGCCGCCCCTCACCCCACGCCCTTCTTCGCTACCTGGAGGAGACCGCCTGGAGACACGCGGAATCGGGGAATTACGACGACGGGGACCTGGGCCGCCACGGGCTGTTCTGGGGTCTTGTGCGCCAAAAGGTGCGACTGGGAACGCCCCTCGCAAGGGGGGAGAAGATCACCGTGACCACATGGCACGCGGGCCACGACCGGATCTATTACTACAGGTGTTTCCGAATTACCGACTCCGCCGGCAGCAACGCCGCCGAAGCCGTGACCGCATGGGTGATGGTGGATGCAAAAACCCGCCGGATGGTCCGCCCGTCCGCGGCGCCGGTCAGGGTCCCGGAAGGGGATCTGGGAGAACTTGCCCCCCTTCTTCCCAAAGCCCTGCCGTCAATTTCAACGGACTTTCCGGGGGATTCGGTGACGGCGGGTTTCAGGGACCTGGACCGGAACAGCCATGTAAACAACGTCCGCTACCCCGAATGGTTTTTTGAAAGCGTCCCCGAAGCGGTTCTCTTTTCCTCGCGTCTTTCCCTCCTTGAGGTTGAGTACCGCTCCGAGGTCCGCTACGGAGAAACCCTTTCCAGGGTAATGATTCCCGGAGAGGACGGCAGCTTCGAACACGGCCTGTTCCGGGAAGGTGGGAAACCCGTGTGCAGGGCACGCTCCCTCTGGACTCCTCACCCGGATTCCTAATAGCGTCCAGGAATTTAACTTCCTTTTATCGCTCGTTCACTTTCAAGGAGAACGGCGTTCATCCGCCTTCGAACAGAATGGAAGTCATCCGCCTTCGAGCACAACGGCGTTCATTCGCTTTCGAATAGAACGGCGGTCATCCGTCTTCGAATAGAACGGCGGTCACCCCCGGGCCGTTGTTTCCCGCAAAACTACGCTTCCATAGGCTGTTTCACACGTACTTCCCGAAGTTTCTGCCATACGCAAACGGCAATATGTTCGGCCTGTTCCCCTTCCACCCCCGACTGTTTGTGAATCATTCCGCTTGCCCTGAAGGCAAATTCATCGGCTCCCATTTCCCACGGGGAAGGCCACTCGATTCCCAGATCCAACAGTTCCGTTACGATTGCTTTTACTGGATTCATGCTCCTCCTCAATTCACTATTGATAAAGTCAGCTCTTCCAGAAAACGGATGCCGGCAACATCAGTTCCCCAACATTAGCCCTGGTCATAAAGATTCTATATTTTGCAACGGCTGAATCACCATCGGCACCATGCCCCGGCGCATCATCTCCACTGCCGGAACCATGCAAAATCCAAATGACCGAAGTACTCATTATTGATCCGTCAATCCGCAATATTGTCGCCGGTTGATAAAGGAAGCGTCACCGGCCGGTCGAGGCTCGCATATTCGAATTACCCGTTTCAAGATTAACAATAAATACATAGAGATAGACACAGAACAAGTATAGAGGAGGTATCGATATGAAGATCGCTTCAGGCTGCTCGCATTATCCGGGATCGTTGAAATTTCCTACAGTTAAACACGAATTCCTATCCAAATCAACATTTTTGCTAAAAATCAGTCAATTTTGCATCCACCGGATTGCAAAACAGTCATTATCGGTATCCCAGCCCCTCAAACCGGGCGGAAGTGGATAAAACAATTCTACCCGCCCCGACCAACGCAGCCCCATTGGCATCGACACAACTCCTTGACGGAAGTTTGCATCTTGAATGGGTACGTGGTAATAATTTACCAAAAACAACGGGGCAACGCCGGAGCTTCCCGCCCCTTTTTCCATTCGAACATATGCAATATTAATGAATCCATATTGCCGCCCCTCTTTGTTTTCCGACCCTTTCCCCGGCAAATCGGCGAACCGGCATACGGACATTGCACCGACGTTATTAACCCGGCAATAAAGAAGGATAGCTTTTCAATCTGAAATGCCCTATGAAATCAAGCGCATGGTTGTATGATAGGCTTGCGCATTCAGTTGCCGGGTTAATATCCAGGTGTTTTTTCATTTATTCCCCCTGACGGAACGGGCCCGGGGGGTGAAAGGAGATCAATGCGAAGGATACTCCCCATTATTCCCTGGTTCTGTCTCTTCTGTCTTCTGTTTACCGGAAAAGGACTTGCCGCCTGGGAGTCCAGGGGAATCGGCGGCGGCGGGGGTCTGTTTTCGGCCGCCGTCAGCCCCCACGATTCCCGGCAAATCTACATGACAACCGATATGTCCAGCGTTTTTTTCAGCGGGGATTTCGGCGCTTCCTGGGAAACCGTCGACTTCAGAAAGCTCCAGGGGGGACACGATTCACCCGTGAACTTTACCGCCGATCCCCTTGTTTTATATGCGGTGAATATCCTCGACGATCTGGATTACGGAATTCCGGTGAAGAGCCTGGACGGCGGTAAGAGCTGGACGCCCCTTGCCGGGGACCCAAGCGGCGGGGAGATCTGGACCCTTTATGCCGATCCTGCAAGCACGGAGCGTTTGCTGGTGTCCACATACGACACCCTCTATTTTTCCAACAACGGCGGGAGCAGCTTTACCGAGGTATACAGAGGATCGGACCTCCATATGGCCGGGGTGTTCTGGGACGGAGAAAATATCTTTGCCGGAACCCGGGACGGGCTCCTGGTCTCCGGCGACAGCGGCGCAAGTTTCACGAAATCCCCGGTGGGGGACATGGGTTCCGGCGAATTCATGGCCTCGTTTTCCGGGGCAAGGGAAAACGGCGCGATCCGCTTTTTTGCCGTTACCCTGGACAGCCTCTGGCCGGCAATGACCGCGTCGAACAAGCTCCGGGCCTCGCCAAAAGCATATCGCCTGAACCTGGGAGCCGGCGCATGGACACGGATCGCGGAAAACATCCCCCCGGAAAACGGGCTCTACTTTGTTGCCTCGGCGGGAAACGACATCGATACCGCTTATCTCGCGGGCGGCAATACCGCCACATCGGCCCCGGCCGTATTCAAGACGGAAGACGGCGGGGAAACCTGGCGGGAGGTGTTCCTGACGGAAAACAACGAAAATATCGCCACGGGCTGGTGCGGGGACGAGGGGGACGAACAGTGGTGGTTCCCGGAATATGCCATGGATTTCTCCGTGTGCCCCACGGATTCGGGGCGCGCGATCATGACCGATCTGGGTTACGTTCACGTAACGGATAACGGGGGCAGCTCCTGGCAACAGGCCTATGTGGACCGGGCCGACGAGAACCCCGCCGCCGCCCCAACCCCCAAGGGGCAAAGCTACAGGGGAGTCGGGCTCCAGCAGACCTCCTGCTGGTGGCTCCACTGGAGCGACAAGGAGACCCTGACGGCCGCGTTCACCGATATCGGGGGCATGCGCAGCACGGACGGGGGAGAGCGCTGGACGGCCGGCAGCAGCCTGGGGCTTACCCAGAACAGCACCTACCATATGGTGGAAATTGGGGACGTCCTCTACGGGGCCACCTCCTCGGTTCACGACCTCTATGAGAGCACCTTTCTTACCGACTCAAGAATCGACGGTGGAGAGGGCACCGTTGTCGTCTCCACGGACAGGGGCGCAAGCTGGAGCGTATTAAAGGATTTTTCCCGTCCCGTGATATGGACGGCAACGGACCCGGCCGACGAAAACACCCTCTACGCAAGCGTTGTCCACGGCACCGAGGGGGGGATCTATGTTACCCGCGAGCTGAACCGGGGAACCAATGCCGCCTGGACAAGGCTGAGCGCGCCCCCCCGGACCGAGGGGCATCCTTTTAATATCCAAATCCTGAACGACGGATCGATCCTCACCACCTGGTCCGGCAGAAGGGATGCGAACGGCGCCTTCACCGAGAGCTCCGGGGTTTTCCTGAGCACGGACAGGGGCGCATCATGGCAGGACCTCAGCGATCCGGGCATGCGCCGGTGGACAAAGGACATTATCGTGGATCTCCATGATCCCACCCAGAACACATGGTACGTGGCCGTGTTCAGCCACTGGGGAACCGGCGAAAACGAGGTGGGGGGCCTCTATCGCACCGGGGACAGGGGACAGACCTGGAACCGTATCAGTGATCTGTACCGGGTGGAATCGGCCGCAGTTTCCCCCCACTCGGCCGATACCCTCTACCTTGCAACGGAACAGCAGGGGCTCTGGAAAACGGAAAACCTCTCCTCCCCCACCCCGACCTTCACCCAGGTGACGGACTATCCTTTCAGAAATCCCACGCGGATCTTTTTCAATCCCTTTGATTCCCGGGAGGCCTGGATTACCAGTTTCGGAGGGGGCATGCGGGTGAAGACTACCGGCACCTCTCCAACCGATCCGCCCACGGATCCACCGACAGATCCTCCGACTGATCCGCCCGCTGTTCAGGCGCCCTCGGCAAAAATTCAGGCCAACGCCGGCGAGAGCGGCATTTCCGTGGAACAGGGAGAAGCCTTTACCCTCCGAATCAGCCTGTCGGCCGGCGACGCAAGGGGAACGGAGGGCGACTGGTGGCTGGTAGCGCTGGCCCCAGGCGGCTCCCCCTCCCATCTTTCCGCCACAACCCTTTCCCTCGCCCCCGATATCGCCCCGACCCTCCAGGGACCGTTGGCGGACCTTCCCGAGACCTCCCTGCCGCCCATGAATCTTGAAACCGTGGGGATCCACACCTTCTATTTTGCTGTTGATACCCATATGGATGCTATGGTAAATGCCGATATATATTATGATTCGGTGGAAGTCACCGTAACGGCGAAAGATGGTCCCACGCCCGTGCCGGGTACGGGTTTTATTACCTACAGCCTGGACAACCGGGTTTACCGCATTGAGGCTTCGGCAGGGGCGACTCCCGTGGACGTGACCGCCGTTCTGGACGGTTTGTCCCCGGGGACAACGGATTACCAGCTCAACATCGCCGGGGACGGCTCTTTCATGGTGCTGCAGACGGATCGATTCGATCCCGCGTGCAGCGGCTGGCCCTGTCTTGCATGGACCTCCGGCGATCTTTCGGAGGGCGGCGCGGTTCGAGCCGGAGGAGCGGTTGTCCACCCCGAGGGCTGGGCCGCAGCGGGTCCCGGCGGCGCCCCGATCGTCTATACCGGAGAGGGGGCATCGGGCCATAACCGGGACCTCTGGGTGATCCGCAAGACCGGGGAAACGTGGAGCGCTCCGGTATCCCTGACCTCGGCTTCGGGTTACGGGTGGAACGGTTTTCCATCCATTTCGCCGTCGGGGGACAAGGTGGTTTTCGACTGCGCAAGCGAATCGTTCAACGCTGCGGGCAGCGCAATTTGCGAGGTGAACACCGACGGAACGGGCCTTCGAACGGTGATCCGGGCGGAGGACAATCCCCTTGGGACCGGGCCGGGCAGCAATCCCCTTCACAGCCCGGCATATGAACCGGACGGGGGTATCCTGTTCGAGGCCGACTGGTCCGGTGAGCAGTTCTGGCGCCTTGGCCCGGGGGAGACGGTCCCAGTGAGGGTGACGGACCGGTTCAACAACGACAACTCCCCCTGCGTGTTGGGGGACGGCCGCATTGCAGGCCTCTGGCTGGACAGGCCGGGCGCATCCGGGTTCCATGAGCTGAAGATCATGGATGCCGACGGCAACAACCATGTGATGCTGCTCAGGGACCGGGATATCAGCGATATCGGAATCGGTTGCGGCCGGCAATAATGCCGGGCCGTGAACGGTAAGGCTGCTTTCCGGTCCGCCGGCCATTGATTCAATCCTGCCCGGGGCAACACAAGGATCGAGAATCCGCCGGGTTAAGGATTTCGTGGGGCCTGGAATCCCACCGGGCTTTGGCTTCCGTCAGACTTTGGGCTTCGGAGGCGTTCCGGTTTCACAACCGTTCGGGTTTCAAGAATTATTTGGTTTCCATTGAGTTTTGGATTCCGAAAGGCTTAGAATCATGAAGGGATTTTGCTCTGTCGGCCCGTGGATGATCGGCGGGCAACCGGGCCTGTGTGATGTGCCCTTTTTTAAATGCAGTTTCAGAAGGGAATGGGTGGTTACGTGAAAGTATTCCGCTGCCTGACATACTGTTTTTTACTGCTCCTTACGGCAATACCGGTCCATGCCGGGGAAGATTCGCGGGTCACCCTTCAGCTCGCCTGGAAGCACCAGTTCCAGTTCGCCGGCTATTACGCGGCCCTTGCCAGGGGATTTTACCGGGACGTAGGGCTTGACGTGACCATCTCCGAGGGGGGCGAGGGGCGCTTTGCCCGGGAAGAGGTGCACTCCGGGCGCGCCCAGTACGGGGTCGCCGGCGTGGAACTGCTCCTTCACAGGGCCGAGGGCAACGATTTCGTGGCCCTTGCCGCCATCTTCCAGCACTCCCCCTCCATCCTCCTCACCCGGGGGGATTCGGGGATCACCACCGCCCAGGACCTCATGGGAAAAAGGGTGATGATCCTGCCGGGCAAGAAGGACGCGGACATCCTCGCGGTATTCCAGAACGAGAACATCGGCCCCGACCAGTTCACGCGCATGGACCAGACCTACAACCTCGGCGACCTTGTCGAGGGGAAAACACAAGCGGTCTCCGCATACCTCACCAACGAGCCATGGTACCTTGAACAGAAGGGGATCACGCCGGGGATCATCCTGCCCAGGACATACGGCGTGGACTTTTACAGCGACTGCCTGTTCACAACGGGCACGGAGATAAAAAAACACCCCGAACGGGTGAAAAAGTTCAGGGAAGCATCCCTCAAGGGCTGGACCCATGCCATGGCCAATTCCGAGGAGATCATCGACCTGATCCTCGAAAAATACTCCAGGAAAAAGAACCGGGAGCATCTGCGCTACGAGGCAAGCGTGATGCAGAAGCTGATCTTTCCAAAGCTGGTTCAGATGGGGCATATGAATCCCGGGCGCTGGCGCCATATCGGCGACACCTTTGTCCAGCTGGGGGAGCTATCTTCCGATTACACCCTCACCGGCTTTCTCTACGATCCCAACCCCGCCCCGGATTACACCTGGATCAAGCGCATCACCGCGACATCCGCCGGCGTATTTATCCTGGCCGGAATCCTTATGCTCGCGGCCTTTAACCGAAGGCTGAACAGGGTGGTCCTCGAGAGAACCCGAAACCTCGAAAAGGCCGAAGAGGCCCTGGGGAACAGCGAACGGCTGTACCGGACCCTGTTCGACAACGTGCCGGTGGGCATTGTCCTGGGGGACCCTTCGGGGGAGCTCGTTGCCGTGAACAACAAGGCCGCGATCATCACCGGGTCTCCAAAGGCGGAACTTCTCGGCCGGAACCTGGAGGATATCTACCACAACTTCATTGACGGCGAATCCTTCACAAGGCAGGTCGGGCCGAACACCGACGGCCGAGGGGTGGAGTTCAAACTCCGGAAAAAAGACGGAACCCAGTTCGACGGCCGCTTCACCAGCGCCGTGGTGTCCATCGACAACAGCCGCCACCTCCTCTCCATGATCGAGGATATCACGCCGGAAAAACAGATGGAGCGGGAGAAGATGGAGATCGCCGCCAAGCTCCAGCGAATACGGAAGATGGAAGCCATCGGCCTTATGGCGGGGGGCGTTGCCCATGATTTAAACAACATCCTCTCGGGAATCATCAACTACCCGGAGCTCATTATCCTCCAGCTTCCCCGGGAGAGCGAGCTGAAAAAACCCCTCCTGGCCGTTCAGGAATCGGGCAAAAGGGCCGCCGCCGTGGTGGCCGATCTTCTCACCGTTGCAAGGGGGGTTGCCGGCACCCGTCAGGCGGCCGGCCTCAACGATATGATCAAAGAGTACCTCGCATCCCCGGAAAACGGAAAACTCCGGCTTCAACATCCGGGGGTGGAGTGCATCCTCCGGCCTTCGCCGGACCTGCTGAACATCTCCTGCTCGCCGATCCATATCAAGAAATGCATCATGAACCTCGTAATGAACGCCTTTGAAGCCATCGAGGGCACGGGGGAGGTGGTGATCACCACCCGCAACCAGTATATCGAGAAGGCCTCCTTTACCGGCCACGAGATCGACAGGGGGGAGTACGCGGTTCTCACCGTGGCCGATTCGGGAACCGGCCTTTCCCGCGAGGACAGGGAGCGCATCTTCGAACCCTTCTATACCAAGAAAGTCATGGGCAAGAGCGGCACCGGCCTCGGGCTTGCCGTGGTCTGGAACACGGTCCGGGACCACAACGGCGGGATCACCGTCGACAGCGACGAAGGGGGCACCCGCTTCGAACTCTACTTTCCCATCACAAGGGAGGAGCTCGCTCCCTCGGCCAAGCCCGTGGAACTGTCGGATCTTTCCGGCAAGGGGGAGGCGATCCTGGTGGTGGACGACGAACCCCAGCAGCGGGACATTGCCGCGAGGATGCTGAGCTTGCTGGGCTACCGGGTCTTTTCCGTTGCCTCGGGGGAAGAGGCCATCGAGTACCTGAAGGAGAAGCCCTGCGACCTTGTGCTGCTGGACATGCTCATGGAACCCGGCATCAACGGCAGGCAAACCTACGAGGCGATCCTTGCGCGCAACCCCGGCCAGAAGGCCCTGATCGCAAGCGGCTTCGCGGCCGACAAGGAGGTAAAGAAGGCCAGGCGCCTTGGCTCCGGCCCCTTTATCAAGAAACCCTACTCCATGGAGATCCTCGGCAGAACCGTCCTCGAGGAGTTGAAAAAAGAGGTATAAAGATCCCCCATGGGAACTTCGCTCGGATTACTTCCGCTGTCGGACAACATCTTTTCCCCCGGCCCGGGGCAGGCATAGGGGCTTTACGAAAGAGAGCGATTCACCATGGGGACGTCACCCGCAGAGAAACGGCCAAAGCACGGGAAAGAGATGAACAGTGAACCGGAGCCGCTTCACCCCGTGCCCGATTCCCTTACGACCACCCTTGTCAAATGCGCGCTGAAAGAGCTTCTCGAAGGGAGAAGCGCCGACGAAATCCTCGCACTCAAGGTCTGCGATCCACTGGGGAGAAATCCGCTTCTTCTTCGCGAGGCGGCGGACCGGCTTGCCGAAGCCTACCTTGCCCGGAAGCAGGAGGAAACCGGCCTGCCCATCCCGGAGGAGGAATACGCGTTTGAAAAGGAAAAGGCGCGTGTCTGGATTGACCGGCACAACCTGTTCCGCGTGACATGGGGCAATGTTCCGGTCGGTGCTTCCCGGAAGACCTTTGAATCCCGCCGGCTGAGACGAATCGAAAGCAGGGCCTCCCTCTGGCTTGACCGGATTCCATCCGCCGTCCCAACCGGAGAAAGGCGGCCGGATCAAACGGTTTTTCATTTCCTCCTGCCGGACAGGGGCATGGCGGATTACCGGGACAAGCTGGTAAAAGAAATTGCCCCGGAGGAGATGAACAGGGTCAAGGCGTGGCGAAAGGATTTTTTAAAACCGTTTTCCGTTCTCGAAATCAAGCAGCTCGAATCACTTTCGGAAGAGGTCGACAGGTTGTGGGAATGCCGCCGAACGGAACTCCATCATGCTCGAAAAGATTTTTCCGGCTTTAATCATCTTTTTGGGCAAGCTGTTTCCTTCACGGGCAACGGGGATTTCAATCCGTTTTGTGAGCAATCCGAACAGAACGGCATATGCGTTGCCCGCGAATTAAATGACGCATATTCCCGCCTGAAACTTGCCATGGACTACTGGTGTGCCCTGTGGTTCTGGCCGGTGGAAAGGGCGGCGCTCCTTCCCACCCGTTATGAGTATCTGGTCGACCTTGCCCTTATACTGAAGGGAACCGCGCGGGATATCCTCCCTTCACGGCAGCTTTCACTTTTTCCCGACAAAACGCCGGAAGGCCGCCGCATCGATCACGCTTCACCGGACGAACACACCAATGTGCCCAGCCTCTGCGAAAAGAGCGAAAGGCTCGCTCTGGTATCGGCCCTCGGCCGCCGGTACCGTTTTTTTCACCTTGATCTCGAATACGCGGATATCCTCGGCGGGAGGGGCGGATTCGACCTTGTCCTTTGCGATCCCATGCGCTCCCAAGTTTCCGGCGCTACAGTTGGGCACCACGGCGAATGCGGGTCTCCCGGGCAGCACAGCGAATGCGGGACTCCAGAGCACCATGACGGAAGCCGGGGGACGTCAGTTCCGGGCAAGATCGAAATCGTCCCCGAACAACTCCATGGGGGCTTGAAGGAACTCAAAAACCGGCTCAAGGAAAACGATGCGCTGAAGCCGATTTTTCTGAGGGCGTTCGAAGAGGATGCCGGCGCGCGAAACTTCTTTAAGGCAAGACAGAGCTTTCCTCTTATGGAAGGGATCAAGCCGGAAAACCACAAGTATTTCCTCTGCCTTTCATGGAGCCTTATCAATAAGAACGGGATATCGGGAACACTTCTCCCGGAAAGCATCCACACCGCCCCCGGGGACGCAAGGTTGAGAGAGGCCGGCTTCTTCAGGCTGAGATCCTGCTTTCAATTCCGGAACGACGGGTTGATGATTGCGGAACTCCCGGGTCATTCCCGGTTCAGCCTCCATATTCACGGGAGTAAAAAGTCCGACATCGGTTTTGATTATATGGCCGACCTTCACGATCCAGGAGAAATCGACGGCTACCTCGGGCAAGACAAAAAGGGAGATGCCGGCGGTCCCCTCCCCCTTTTCCTTCCAGGTGAGGCGGAAGGCAGGGTCATGAAAATCGGTCATAAAGAAACGGAACTTTTCGCGAAGCTTTTCGAGGCGGAGGAAACTCCGACGACCTTAGCCCGGCTTCCCGCCGTCGCCGCCCGGGCCTCCATCCGCGTATTGAAAAAACTGTCCGGGTATCCAAGGAAACTGGGAAATCTCGGTGATCGCTGTTTTTCCACAACGCATTGGAATGAAAAAGGCTCCCTCCACAACGGAACCTTGAGAAAATCAACCTGTTTTCCGGGCCGGCCGGATCGCCTGATCCTCTCCGCCGCCCATTTCACGGTGGGAAACCCGGTTTTTAAAACGCCCGATGCAAAGGCCGCTAAAAGACCCCGTTTTCAGGTTGTGGACCTTACGGAACTTCCCGACGACTATCTGCCCCGCACCCTCCATGTACCGGAATGCGACCCGGCAAAATACCACGAACGCAGCCCCAAGGTACCCTGGTCCCACAATCCCCCGGTAACCGAGTATTATAGACTTGTTGTCAGGGAGCGTCCCGACACAGGCGACGAAAGGGGCCTGGTCCCCACCATTCTTCCAAGGGGAGCAGGCCATCTCCAGAACTGTCGATCCATAGCTTTCAAGAATATCTACAACCTTGTGGATTTTTACTGCCTCTGCCTCTCCCTGCCGGTGGCTTTCCCGGTCGGGGCGGGCGGATTCGGAAATACCCGGGGCATGCCCCTGGAGCGCCTTCCCCTGCTCACGGACAACAGACTCCGCCCCCTGCTCCATGCAAGGGCGCTTATGCTCTGCTGTCTGACAAGGCATTATTCGGATCTTTGGAACGACTGCTTCGATGCCGAGTTCAAGACCGACGGATGGGCCGTGACCGATCCCAGGCTGCCGGAGGATATTTTTCAGGGGCTGACTCCGGAATGGAACAGAGACTGCGCCCTGCGCACCGACTTTCAGAGAAGGCAGGCCCTGGTGGAGATCGACGTGCTTTCGGCCATGGCCCTGGGCATCACGCTCGAGGAGCTCAAGACGCTGTACCGGTTTCAATTTCCCCATATGAAAGAGAACGAGCAGGACACCTTTTACGACAGGAACGGCAGGATCGTATTTACCGTGAGCAGGGAGCTGTCGGGAACGGGGTTTGGCAAAAAGGAATGGCAACAGGTCAAGGAGATGAAAAGCGGCTCGGCTAAACGGAACATAACGGACGATACGCTCCCCGAAGGACCGATGGAGCGAACCGTCCTCTATCATGCTCCCTTTGATCGCCGTGATCGGCTAAAGGATTACGAAACCGTGTGGGCCGAGTTCAAAAGGCGCCTCGACCTTTCATAGCATCAAAGCGGCACCACGGTCTTTCCGATGGGAAACAGTGAGATGACCGCAAGCTTGAGATGCTGAATGCCGAAGGGTATACCGATGATGGTCACAAAGCAGAGCATCGCGGACCCCAGATGACCCAAGGCAAGCCAGAAACCGGCAACAATAAACCAGATGACATTTCCGATCATCCCAAGGGCGCCGGTTCCGATATCGTCGTGTCCCGTCACCATGCTTCTGTCCACGATCTGTTTGCCGAAGGGAAAGAAGCTGAAGTTTCCGATAACAAAGCAGGCCTTGCCCCACGGAATGCCGATAATCGAAATGTACATGACGATTCCCACAAGCCACCAGCCCAGGCCCATGAGGATGCCGCCGAACAAAAACCAGATGATATTCCCCAGAAGTTTCATTATACTTTATTCCCTTTAATTGCATAAACCCGTTTCAACCGTTTTCCTGCCGTGAATTATAGTACCGAAGAAACTGATGCAAATCAACAACCAACTATACCGCCCACTATGACTAATACAGTCAAATCCTACCCGACATACAAAAATGGCCCACTTGATTCAATCACTCCATAATTACAGGCTTTTTCAACTCCTCCAACATCGAACAACTTACATACTCATTAGTAATGTCACGAGCTTTTTTATTGATTCGCCAGAACTATTGTTGACCAAGAAACTTCTTCGCGACCCAACTTGTCGTTTTCATCTTTTGTTTCTAAAAGAAGATCCAGATTGTATGGGGCGGCAAACTTGCGAATTTCCGAACAACTAACGGGATACATTTTTCGTTCGTCCGGGGACGGTCCGTGCCGCAACGAGATCACCAGCTTTCCCAAAGGGTTGAGAAGCCCGACAAGTTTCCGAAATGCATTTTCCCTTTCTGAAATAAGTAAATGCATCCACACGGCATTAACGAGTACAAGATCAAATTTCATGCAAAGGTCGTAAACCGAATTTAACTCGGGAAGGGTGTCTTTTATCCATATAATCGTTGACGAAGAATGAATTGCCATTGCCTTGAGCCGCAATTCATCCGCCGGTTCGACAGCAACGACGTCGTGTCCCATTGAAGTCATCCACGCGGCATCTCTTCCGGAACCGGCGCCGATATCAAGGACCCGCGATTTTTGAGCGGGAATGAACCCGACCCACGCCTTGTTTACAAACTCAGCGCTGAGCGACTCGTATTGCTTTAACAGACTACACGAGTTTATAGAATAATATGATAATATATCCAACTCAGCCTCTCACTATGAGTTCACACATACCGATTTTAAACACGGCGACCATACCACAACAGAATAATCATATGTGATGAAATTCAACACCTTAGAAGAGTCGAAAAAAAAAAAACAGTGAATACATGTTTCATGTCATACAGCATACTCTATCAAAAGGACAAACCAACTAATATATATTACAAACTCACCCTTTCATTTGGGACAAAACTTCCTTTAGAATTTCAGTCGCTTCGTATATTTCGTTTTCTGTAGTAAAGCGCCCAAAACTAAAACGAATTGAGGACTTTGCCTCATCAACCGAGAGACCAATAGCTCTTAACACGTATGACGGTTCTGGATCTCCAGATGTACATGCTGACCCTGTTGAAGCGGCAACTCGGGGCTGCAGCCGTGATATGATTTCTTGAGCCGGTAATCCAGTAAATCTTAAATTCAAATTTCCAGGGTGCCTATTTGAAAACTTTGGTCCATTCACTTTTATTATATTTTCAGCATCCTGCAGATTATTCAAAAACAAATCGCCCATTCGCATAATCGCTTCAATTTCAACCTGTAGATCCTTTGAATAAATAATTTTTGAAGCTTCACCCATTCCCACACATAAATGAGTAGGGATAGTTCCACCACGGAGACCATTTTGTTGATCGCCACCATATATAATAGGTTCGATTTGGTTTTGAATGTCTCGCCTTATGTACAATCCCCCAATACCCTTAGGGCCATACATTTTATGGGCAGAAAGGCTCATAAGATCAACATTCTGTTCTATGACATCCAGCTGAATCGCTGTTGGAGCTTGAGAGGCATCACAATGAAATAGAGAGCCGTATTTCATGGATAACCTCCCAATATCTTTTATTGGTTGAATTGTTCCGATTTCATTATTAACTGCAATAACCGACAAAATCGAAGGTTCTCTCTTTAGTTGCATCTCTATATAATCAAGATCAAGCAAACCACATTTATCAACCGGTATTGTTATTGTTTCCCAACCATATACATCTCTTAAAATTCGTGCAGTATTAATTATACTTTTATGCTCAATAGGGGTCGTTAATATTCGCTTGATTTTTCTTCTATTCTCACCTCTTGCGAGCCCAAGAAGAGCCAAATTATTTGCTTCAGTAGCACCTGACGTAAAAACTAATTCATCAAGATCTGCATTAATGAGCTCCGCTACATTTCTTTGGGAGGTCTCAACAGCTTTATTGGAGTTCCACCCATAGATGTGTTCCGATGAATGAGGGTTACCAAACTCTTCTCTCAGAAAAGGTGCCATTTTTGACAGAACCCGATTATCAATTGGTGTTGTTGATTGGTAATCGAGATAAATTGATTTATGAGATGTCATCATTTTTAGTTTTGTCATTAAATGTATTTAGTTTTCACATGAACGTCCTACAAAGACCTGGATGGTTTCCCCAGGAATCAGTTGACAGCGAATTGTCGATGAGCTACGTTACGTCTGGACGCAACTTCCAGGGAGAAGATATGATACGAGGACCTTTTTATCAAGAAAAATATAAACCCCAATTTTCAGGCCATGAAACTTTTCCATTACGCTATGGGTGGCTGAAAAAGGTGTTTGATGCCATTTATGAAAGCGAGAATAGTGGCCATAATAAGTCAATATTTTTAGACAAAGACGCCATTGCCAGATTTGGTGTCGGTAAAAATATGGTTTCTTCAATGAGACATTGGGCCAATGCTGTCGGGATTATCAAGGATACTCCAGAAACTAATGGGATATCAGCAACGGAATTAGGGAAAAAAATATTTAGTTATGACGGGTTAGACCCATTTCTTGAACATCCGTCAACTTTGTGGCTCATTCATTGGCAACTTTGTGGACATCACGAAAAGACCACATGGTATTGGGCCTTTAATTGTTTCGCTAACGAGATGTTTGATCGTGAGACCTTAGTTAATGGTTTAGCAAGTCTGGCAAAAGAAAGAAACTGGACTCGAGTCGCCGTTTCCACTCTAAAGCGTGACGTCGAGTGTTTTGTCAGAACTTATGTTGTCAGACCTTCAAACACCAAAAGCGTTCATGAAGACACCCTTGAGTCTCCCTTGGCTGAATTAGGGTTAATTAAACCAGTAGGTAAACGTGATGGGTTCCGTATGGTTCGTGGGAGAAAATCAAGCCTTGGCCACGGCGTTTTCTTATATGCTTTGCTGGATTTTTGCAAAAACAATATGAATTCAAGTACGTTATCGTTCGAAAAAATTGCCCATGAACCAGGATCGCCCGGTCGAGTCTTTCTTTTGGACGAAAATCATTTAATTGATTATCTGGTAAATATAGGCGACGTCACCAATGGAGCCTATAGATGGTCTGAAACTGCAGGCCTAAAGCAGGTTATACGAGAGAATACCCTTAGTAAACAAGACACTCTCAATTTAATAGATTTAGATTATACCGCACCTTAGTTAGGGGGTACTGATGTCTCTCGCAGAGCATGTTCATATCGCACGTCGCTTTCAGCGTGCCGTTAGAATTGATGTCGATTTTGCATCCGCAGAAGCAATTGACGGCTTTATTTGCCCTCGCTCATCAACTGAGGTATTGCTGAGCATGGCCAAACATTTAGAGGAAACAGGGCATGGAGCTTTTACTTGGACAGGCCCCTACGGCAGCGGCAAATCATCCCTTGTTGTAGCCCTTCATGCCCTACTATGTGGAAAAAAGAGTCTCCAGAATAAAGCCACCAAGTCTATCGGAAAAGATGCTGCGAAATTGATTCGGAAAGGTTTCGGCTTTAACAAAGTCGGATGGAAAATTTTACCAGTCATCGGCCGTAGAGAAGACCCCGTAAGGGTTATTGGGCAAGCAATCGAAACTACATTCCCTGGTGACACCCCAAAAAATGAGATTTGGTCAGAAAATCGTCTTCTTGATGGCTTAATGAATATCGCAACCCACGAGGAGTCAGGCCACAAAGGTTTAATAGTCTTCATTGATGAGATGGGAAAATTCCTTGAAGGAGCAGTCCAAGATGGTTCTGATGTCTATATTTTTCAGCAAATAGCAGAGTTGGCATCTCGAAGCAACAAACGATTAGTAATCATTGGTATCTTGCATCAGGCATTCGAAGAATATGCTCATCGCTTATCACGTGATATGCGCGATGAATGGTCTAAAATACAAGGGCGATATATTGATCTTGCCTTGAACACAGCTGGTGAAGAACAGATTGATCTCGTTTCAAGGGCAATTATTAGTGACCATCCCCCCACAGCCCCTGGAGATATTGCCCAAAAGGTTTCAAAGTTCATTAATGATCGAAAACCATCCACCTCGAAACACCTTCCCCAGATCCTGGAAGAATGTTGGCCACTCCACCCAGTAGCAGCCTGTTTGTTAGGCCCTATTTCACGCCGCCGATTTGGGCAGAATCAAAGAAGTTTATTTGGTTTTTTAAACTCGGTAGAGCCGTTTGGATTTCATGATTATCTCAGAAATAATAGCAACGCTTTTTATACCCCAGATCAACTCTGGGATTATCTAAAAGTGAACTTGGAATCATCTATTCTGGCTTCCCCGGATGGACATCGATGGTCCACTGCGGTTGATGCAATTGAGCGCTGTGAATCTCTTGGAAATGGTCCTTTAGATTTAAGTGTATTGAAAACCATTGCTATAGTCGATCTATTTAAAGAACGGTCAGGGCTTAGTGCTGAGATAGAGCTATTAGCAACCTGCTTTCCAGAACAATCGGAAGATGAAATAAATTCAATATTAAAAGGGTTAAAAAAAGATTCTCTAATAGTTTATCGAAAATTTGCCAGCTCATTCTCTATCTATGCAGGAAGTGACTTCGACATAGATATAGCAATAGAGTCCGCACGATCTATGGCACGCGAAATAGACTTTGTATCCCTCCAGAAAGCATCCAAACTTCAACCGATTTTAGCCAAACGGTTTTACCATGAAACAGGTGCCCTTTGGTGGTTTGATGTTGAAATCGTTGCACTATCAGATCTTGAGAAAGTTGCTTCTGACTTTAGGCCAAACAAAGGAATTATTGGTAAATTTCTGTTAGCAATTCCAGAAAATGGCCAAACTGAAGAAGACGCCGAAAAAATTTGCCGTATAGCCGCAAGGAAATCTAAGGATTGGGACATTGTAGTTGGCCTCTCTCAACGGTCTTGGGTAATTATGGATCTTTCTCGCGAATTACTTGCATTAGATAAGGTTCGTAACGAAAGCAGCGAACTTTCCGGAGACTCGGTCGCAAGACGGGAGGTAATGGCTCGAATTTCAACCACTCAAAGCCAATTGGAGTCAGAGTTAAACAATGCTCTAAATAATACCACATGGTACCGAAAAAATGCATGGAAAAAATCCGCCAAGCCACTCTGCTACCCAGAGTTAAACGCCCTTACATCAAATTTAGTTAGAGACCGTTTCAAAAGCACTCCCATTATCAAGAATGAGCTCCTCAATCGAATTAAGCCATCAAGTAATGCTGTTGCAGCACAGAACAATCTCTTGCGCAGAATGGTCCTTAATGAAGGAGAGTACAAGTTAGGGATAGAAGGCATGCCTGCAGAAGGCGGCCTATTTCTCAGTTTACTTGGTTCAACTGGACTTTATAAAGAAATAAACGGAACATGGGGCTTTGCCGCACCACATTCTATCAGCACTGAAAAACACAACCTGATACCAGTTTGGCATGCCGCAGAAGGGTTATTAAAAGAAAACGAACATCGAACAGTATCCGTTTCAGAAATATATGAGGTTTGGAGGCAGCCCCCATATGGCATTAAAGACGGGTTAATGCCCGTCTTGGTTGTTGCTTTCATTCTATCTCATAGAGAAAATCTGTCCTTTTACAGAGAAGGTGTATTTCAACCGAAATTCAAAGATATCGATGTTGATTACTTAGTCAAAGATGCTAACGACATCCAGCTTCGATGGATGAACCTATCCAACATATCAAAAGAATTACTATCCAAACTAACTGATGTCGTTCAAGAGTTGGGTGACAATGTAAACACACAATACACTGAACCAATTGATATAGCTAGGGGGTTGATTGCTATTTATGATGCCTTGCAACCGTGGACGAAACGAACTGTCCGCTTATCAAAAAATGCAATTCAAATACGATCACTTTTCAAGCAAGCAAAAGACCCAAACAAGTTTCTATTTGAGGACATTCCACGAGTAATTGGTAAAAAAGCCCCTATCGTAAAAGAAGATGATTTATTACCAATAATTGCAAATATCAAACAAGGTTTGGAGGAACTTGTAAACGCTTACCCTTCAATGTTGAATCGCCTTCGTGACACTATGCTAATGGAGCTACATGTTCCCAACGCCTCTCCTCAAGCCCTTTTGGATCTAAGAAGCAGAGCTGAGAATATCTCTCAGCTATCTGGTGATTTCCGTTTAAATGCGTTCATTGGGCGCATGTCTCATTACACAGGCGAATTAGAGAATATTGAGGGAATAGCAAGTTTAGCCGCCAACAAACCACCCAAGAATTGGGTAGACACAGATTTAGATAGAGCTGCCATTGAAATCGCAGATTTTTCTCAAAAATTCCTAAGAATTGAAACCTATGCTCGAGTGAAGGGGCGGGCCACCAAACGCCAGGCTCTAGCTGTCATTGTTGGTGTTGATGATTACCCTAAACCTTTCCATATAGAATTTGAGGTAAAAGACAGCGAGTTGGCCAAGATAAAAGAACTTACTTCTGAACTGAAAGCTGTAATTGAGAAAAGCGCCAATAAAGATCAAAAGAATTTAATTCTCGCAGCACTTGCGACTTTAAGTGCCCAACACATACAAGCAGAACAAAAAGTAGCAACTAAAAACAGTGAACTTTGGGAAAATGGTGAGGTGTATTAAAATGAATATTAAGGACAAACATGTTTTAGGTCTATCTGGAGGTAGAGATAGTGCTGCCCTTGCCGTTTTCATGCGCCAAAATTACCCAAAACTCAATATTGAATATTTTTTCACAGACACTGGTAAGGAGTTACCCGAAGTATACGAATTTTTAGGAAAGCTCGAGGGGTTTCTCGGAAAAACTATTCTCCAACTTAACCCCGACAGAGATTTTGATTTTTGGTTAAAAAAATTTAACAACTACCTCCCCTCCTCCCAATCCAGGTGGTGCACAAAACAACTCAAATTGCTGCCGTTTGAGAAATGGATCCGCCCATTTTTGGATAAAGGGATTGCAGTCCACAGTTATGTTGCAATTCGATCTGATGAGCCTTATCGCCAGGGATACAGCTCAAAACATAAAAATCTCACGATTCACTTACCATTCAAAGATGATGAGATTGACAAATCCGGTGTATTAGACCTTTTAGAAGGATCCGGCTTAGGTCTCCCAAAATACTATGAGTGGAGAACTCGAAGTGGGTGTACATTTTGCTTCTTTCAACAGAAAATCGAATGGATTCGTTTACTGGAAAGACACCCAGAGGCTTTTGAAGAAGCAAAACGCTACGAAAAAATCTCATCAGATAGTGGATCAATATTCACTTGGAGCCAAGGAGAATCTCTTGAGATGCTGTCAAAGCCAGAAAGAGTGGCCCAAATAAAAGAAGAGCATGCCAAACGACTCAGCAGAATGCGGTCAAAAACAATCGAGAATCCATTACGCCCAAACACTGAACCCATCGACTTGGATGATATTTACGGGCAAGCCAACAAAGGGTGTTTGGCTTGCCACAAATAACCACCCCCAAACTCAACTACTATTTCCAAATATCAAATATTGAGTCATCTTCTATTCTTCGACTTGTATTCAACGCATTAATTTCATCAATTAGAATTTTCCTACATTTAGTATAGATTGATTCTTTTTGTGGTATTTTAATTTCATCTTCTTCAATATTATTAACTTTACAATATGCAGTTATACTTTGCTTACAATACATCTTATACAACAACACTCTGCAATTCTCAACTTCGTTTTCAATCAACTGATCTAAATCTGATAGTTCCGAGTGCCACAACTCCAAGAAAAGAAATCTAAATTTCGGCCACTCTTTAGGGTTAAGTTCTTTAGAGATTAATATATTGCGAAGATAGGCATCGTTCTCTTGAAACTGCATCTCATCAGTATTAAATTTCCCTTTATACTTCCCCAAAAACACACGACACACGTTCCTTATATTGTTATCATCCTCAATAGCAAAGAAGCTATTAATTGAAGAAATATATTCTTCCGACAACTCAAAGACTTTATCAGCCCCTATTCTCTTCCCAAGAATACTTTCTTGGTATTCTTCTATCATATTAAAAAACGTTAATAAAAGCCCATTCTGGAAAGCCGACGTCGTGAAATTTTTATCATATAAATCCTGCGTAGCGGCAATTAGTGGCTTACATAAAGTTTTTTTTGCAAATAATAATTGAGCTCTTTTAACAATAAAATTTTCTTTATACAATGTAATCCGCTCAAACGTATTATCAAACTCCGTTTTTGAATCTTTCAACCCAGGAGGTATTTCCTTACTCCCATAATCTTTGAGATCCTTAATTTCTATAGTCACTTTTTCTCTGAATTTATTAAAAATATTCTCAACACCTTGATTACCAAACAAAATTGATTCTGCCTGTGCATCACTCTTTGAAGTAACTTCAGCTCTAACCTTTCGAGTAGCTTGGGCATGAATTCTATAAGGATAAAATTTCTCTAAACAATTAATAATCACTCTGCTGTACCTTTGGTGAAATTCTTCTACTATTTTCACCTTAGTATCATCCAGGTAATTTCGTCTTTTCGTATCTTTACATAGCTCACTTCCAATTAAATCCTTGGCATTTAATCTATATTTTTGGAAGGCACTATCCAATGACTTAACCAACCAAAGATTATTGCCCCCAGTTGAAAAGCCAGAAATACCTTTAGAGTTGAGCATTAACCTTTCGATCAATGAATATAAATGCATGACCGCAGTCATCGCCATCTCAGAAGTCAATCTTGTATTATCCGAATCAGCATCCAATTGAATATTAAACAAATTTAACAACGAAGCATTTTCATCGCTTGATTTCACAATAGAAAGAGTATCACGCAGAAATTCCGCAATCATATCTCTATCATTCAACAGAATATTACGCGCTCGGGTCACTGGTTTTGCTGTTTTGTTTAGATCCAAAAATATTGATCTACAAGCTTCTGTCACCTTAACAAGTCCAGGGGTAGACGAATCTAATTCGGGAAATACGCACACCATAATTGGCAACTTTAAGTTACTTAGATCTTTCCTCTCAATCACATCTTTTGTCCACCTTCGGTAATAGCTTTTATAACCTGCTGTGCCATCAGGCCACCCCTTTATATTCCTATATAGGCTCAATAGAGCCATCGCCCTATGTTGTCCATCAACGATCGCCAACTTCACTTTGTTTGTATTGAGTCTCAATTTCGAATAGTTATGGTCGCTAAGCACACCACCAAGCCACATTTGCCGAAGTTCAAAAGCCTCGCTTCCAACGTTACCTGACCTGACAATTTTATATTCAAAATTATCTTCTTTTATTTTTTCGAAAGTTTCAACTTGCGGATAATAATATGCTGGGCTAGCTGAACCTTCTTGAATTGGAACTACTACGACAATAATAGGTGGAAATAACTTCACAAGACCTTTTTGCCCTTCTTCAAACAAATAACTAATAAGATCAAGGGAGACTCTTTGATCATCAATATCACGCTGCATAATTTCATCAAATTTGAGATCTTTTAAGGAGAAAACTTCTCGCACCGGCTTTAGGTTTGACAACAAAGTTTCCCCATGACCTCCAGAGGTATCCAACCCTAAGTGAGTCAAAATATACTTCACCTCTATCGAGTTCACACTCCCCGAACTATCACTCACAAAAAAATTACCAGTAGTGCCCGGGATATCCAGGTTCAACGCTGACATTTCAGGTACAACAATAGGTGTTTCCATTTTAATTTCTCCCGCACAAAGGGTAGTTTAGTCTATTTAGAATATTCTCGATGCCAACTTGAATATCTTCTTCAAATTCAATTTTTAAAATATGAACTTCAAGTTCATTAATATCTAACCTTCTTTGCACCACAACTTCATGGGCAAATTTATGATCAAGGTTTAGCTCTCCTCCAGCTGAGGGAGCATCCAACGAAAACTCTCTCGAGCTATAGGCATCTGATTCTCTATAATGTTTCATTAAGTTTACATGAGTACGGAGTCTTGTGTTCAGATTTTTTGCCATTCCTATATAGATCGGGCTTAAGAACTCATGGCTAACAGACTCGAAAACTTCTTTAATTTTATATAATAACTGAGGGTTACCCAGCACTTTCTCTACTATCCCTGCAGAATTTGGTATCTCATATTGTAATTCACCCTTATATTTTGGTTTTAACTTACCTTCTATCTTCACTTTATAAGGCGCCTCTCGTAACGGATTAAAAATAAATTTATTAAAAAATTCTTCAATTAATCTTGACGCAGAAGCACCATCATCACTAATTTTTCTTATTAAGTTGTTTATATCGTATGTAGATAGATTCTGCTTTAGATACCAAGCATAGATACCTTTATCGTTTGGCACATTGGAAATATTTCCAACATTGTACGCTCTATCCATCGAACACCTATCCAATCTATTATAGTATTTACTACACATATTGAGACATAGAAATAAGCGCTCAGAAATTATATTAATAATGTTCCATTATGGCGTCTATGTCGCATTCGAATCAACATATAAAAACTGCCTATCGAAAAAATTGGTATTAATTACAGAAAGCCTTAAGTCACCTCAGGTATTCCAATTGTTTACAACTTACCCATAGGCTTTGAACCAACTTTACTGAAACAATGCCTTTCTATGATTACCTTCAAGAACAACAAGCAAAGCTATCAAAACCTGAAATATTTTGCAACACCCCACAAATACTACGAACAACTCCTTTTAAAAAGTGAGTACATTTTATATTTTCCCTTGAGATTTAGCAAGTTCTTTGTATCCCCATGCATACCACGAAACGCAGAGATAAATAACCTGAAACGATGATAATTATTTGCGACCACTGACTTTTGTAAAGGGTACCAAGATTTACTTCGGTGCCATTCAATGACTCTGTATTTAACATTATCAGTTAAATGGTATTTTCGAAGCTGATTTTCATTACTCAGGGAATCTCCTCCCTCACCGTTTCACCGCCACCATCTTCCACTGGGAATCCCCCACCTCCAGCTCCTCGATCTTCACATTGCTCAGCCTCTTATCGATGGTGATCCCCCCGTGCACCCCGTTCACGGCGGTTGTCTCGTAGACCATGCCGCTCACGTCCACAACGGATTTGCCCCCACTCCGGAGGGAACAGCCCTTGATGCGGCCGATGATCTTGCCGATCTTTTCGTCGTTTTCCCGGTTCTGCCGCCCGAACTCCACAAGCTCCTGTTTCGCCTTTTTCCGGAAGGAGTAGTAGGATTGCAGGGCTTCGACCGAGGCCTTGGACTTGGTTTCCAGCTCGCACTGGAGGTCCTCGAGCACGGCGAGCATCTCATTGTCGCCCTTTTCCCGGGCGCCCTCGATCCGCTCCTCGCAGGAGGCGAACTCCGATTCCACCCCGGCCCGGACCTTTTCGAGCTGCTCGATCTTGGTTTCCACCGCCGAAAGCTTTGCCGTGATGGCCTGTTTCCGGTTGTCGAACTCCCGCTTCACCTTGCTTGCCGCCGCCATCTTCTCCTTGAGGGAGGCCACCCGCTCGTCCATATTGAAGTCCATGCCCACGCTGAGTTCGTTGGCGGGGGTGCCGGTCATGCCGATATCCACGGCGCGGATCCCCTCCCTTGCCGAGATCTTCGATGCGAGGATCTTTCCCTTGGGAATCAGGCCGCCGCTCTTTACCGTGCAGGAACCGCTGATCATCAGTTCGGACTCCACGATCTCCTTCGTGACGTTCACGTCGCCGAAGGCATGGAGGCGGACCCCCTTGAGGGCCCTTGCGGTGACGTTGCCGTGGTCCCGGATCTCGGCGTCGGTGATCTCCTTTCCCGCGACCACGTTGCCCACGGCCTTGATATGGGCGCCGTTGATGGTGTTTTTCACAATCACGTCGCCGGTGGCCTGGATAAAGGCGCCCTCGATGGCCCCGGCCATAAGGTTGTGGCAGCGTATTCGAACGCCGCTCTTGATGGTTCCGGAAACATTGACGTTGACCCCGAGGTCCATGGAGCCGGCCTTCCGGTCCAGGTCGCCGTAGAGGCGGAACTCGGGCTCGACCGTGAGGGTTGTCTTGCCGGAGAGCTTGGGGAATCCGTCCTCTTCGGCATAAAACCTCAGCATGTCATCGCTCAGCACCCCCTTGCCCGACCAGATATGCACATCCTTGACCGATGTGGGGGCGCAGTACTGGCCGAAAACCGTGATGCCGGGCTTTCCCTCCTCGGCCGGCATCTTTTCCGCCAGGAGATCCCCCTTTTTCACGAAGGCGATGTTTCCGCCCTCCAGCGAGTCGCCCGCTCCCTGCTTTCCCCCCCCCTCCTCCTCGTCGGGAACCTGGAAATGGTAAACCATGGCGGCGTCCTTTCCGGGCACGGGGTGCTGGCCCTCGGCAACCCGGTACTTCTTTCCGGGGGTCATCTCTTTCAAAAAGGTGTCGATCATGGAGTTGTAGACCCCGTACTTGATCCCCTTTCCAAAGAGCCAGTTCTTGATGTGGGCCGTGCTGAAGATGGCGTCGACCCTGTAGTTCAGTATGATATGGGCCGTGAGCTTGTCGCCGGTGATCATCACATCCAGGAGGCCGTCCAGCTTCTTTTCCATGTCCTTTTCGTTCTTTCGGACGGTGCGGATCACCTTGTAGATGCTCGGGTCGCGCCTCTTCTGGACAATGAGCACGAGGCTCTTCTGCTCCTCGGTCATGTCGCCGTTCGCCACCAGCATGTCGCCGAGCTTTGCGCTGCTCCTTGTCTCGGCAAACTGTTTTCGCTGGAGGGCCAGGGTGCTGTCCACCACCTCCCGGGACACAAAACCGTTTCTCACGGCGATATTGCCGAACTTCTTGTCCTGCTCCAGGAGTTCCATGTAGGCCTTGATGGAGAAGAGGAGCTCCATGTTCTCCTTGCGCAGGCCGATCCTGTGGAAAAATTCCCGCAGGGTGGTCTTCTCGCCCCGGCGCTCCTTTGCCTCGAACTCGGCAAGGGCGTCCTCCACCTGCTTCGGGGTACAGAGCTTGAGGGTCACGGCCCAGCTGGAGAAAACGTTTTGCCGATAGCCGGCAACGACCTTTTCCACGCGGTCCTCTCCGGCATCCTGCTCAACGGGGCTGTTATCCCCGGTGTTCCGGTCCTCCGATTCATCTTTTTGGGCGGCTTGGGGCTTTTCTGTCATCTCGTTTTATCTTCCCGGCTGTTAATCATACATCCGGGCCATCCTACAACAGCTTCCGGTAATGATCAATGTGCAACCGCCTTGCTTTGTTGTTTTTTAAGCCCAGGGACCGTGTTCCCAGGGGGAGTTCGGGCCCCCTTCGGGACCGCCTTCCGAAAAACAGGATACCCGTCCGGCATACCGGAACGTGCGGGGCAATCCCATGGGTACTATATGCCCAATGAATTCAGCCCATTACACACTGACGGCAATTTACCCCGGCGACCTCGGCCGCTGCCGGCGGGTGTGCCGGAGTTACGCGCGATTACCCTTCCGGGACGGGCGGAAGGGGTTGGCCTGCTTTCCCGTTGCCGGGGGACGCCGCCCGACAAATTTTCGGGCCTGTTCCCCTGCCGGCCGAAATACGCTATAATAACCGCCACTACGACCAACAGGGGGATCACCATGATACAAGCATCAAGGATTTTCGTTTTCCGGCCGGGGCCATTTTTCTTTCTGATCGCGGCCCTCTTTCTCTGCACGGCTTTTCCCCGGACAATCGGTGCCGGGGAGCAGGCCGAGCGGGCCGTACAGGGGGTGAAGGAGCTTGTCGCCCGGGGCGCCGTGCCCCGGGACGCGGTCGTCAAAATCCTGGTAAAGCAGGGTAATATCAACAACTACTGGGGCAGGGAGTTCGAGCTCAAGAACGAGTGGGAGCAGCGGACCGGCATTCTCATCGACGCCAACGTCATGCCCCAGGTACCGTTGCTCACGTTTATCGGCCGGGACAAGCGCCTCGACCTCACCATCGCCCGCCAGCGGGAGTATCCCGACCTGTTCACCAGGGGACTGATCATGGACCTCACCCCCTTCATGGAAAAATACGGGATGCGCCTTGACGGAAACGGCCCCTCGGCCTACCTCGCCCCCCTTGCCCAGAGCGAATTTGCAGGCAGAACTGTGGCCGTGCCGGCGGACGGGGACGTGGCCGTGCTCTACCTCCGGAAGGACCTGCTGGAGGATCCGGCCAATCGGGCGCGGTTCAGGGAGCGCTTCGGCGGGGAACTGTCCCCCCCGGAGACCTGGGAGGAGTATATCCGGCTGGTGTCCTTTTTCCACAGGCCGGAGGAGGGGTTTTACGGCTCCTGCGAGGAGCGGGACCTGAACACGGGCTGGATGTTCTGGATGTTGCGCTATGCCTGCAGGGCCTATCCCAACCAGTACCTCTTCGACGACAACATGCGCCCCCTGATCGACTCCCCCGAGGGCATTCTGGCAACCGAGCAGTATATCGCCACCATCCCCTACTCCCCGCCCCATGTTCTCAAGGAGGGCAACAACTACAGTTACACCCTGCCCATCTTCAACAGGGGAAAGGGTTTTTCCTTTATCCTCACCATGAGCGCGGCAAAGCTTCTGAACTCCGGGGCCTCCTTTCTCAAGGAGAGGTTCATCCTCTGCCCCATACCCGGCGCGCGACCGGACGGGCGGCTGGTGAAGCGCCCCTCCTTTATTTACGGCAACAACATGGTCGTCCCCTCCGGAAGCAAACACCCTGAGCTGGCCTTTTTATACGCCATGTGGCTCACCGATCCGGATATTTCCGCCCGGAGCGTGATGGTCACGGGGGGCATGGCCGACCCCTTTCGGTACAACCATCTCACGGATGAACGGATGGCCGAAATCTACACAGGGCAGGCACTTTCGGTCCTTTCCGGGCAGATCGGGGACACGATTCCCGCCGGCACGGGCCTTCCCGGGGACAGTGAGTATATCGAGGCCCTGAACAGGAACATCTGGCTAGCCGGAAATGGCGCGCTCTCTTCCGCCGTTGCAATGGAGAACACCGCCCGGGAATGGGAGGCCATCACGGAACGCCTTGGAAGGGAGCGGCAGATCCGCTACTGGCGCTCCTTCAAAAAGAAGTTTCCCAAGGGGGCAGCCGGCGCTTCCCCCCCGGAGAAGGCGGATCGATGAGCAGCGAGCCGAACAAATACAGAATCGGGATTCCCCAGAAGCTCCTGGCCTGCTTCGGGGCCATCGGGGTGATCGTCCTCTTCATATTCCTCCTTGCCGACAGGACCATCCAGGCCACGACGGACCTGCTCCACGAGACCGTTTCCATCCAGATGCGCCTCATGACCAGGGCCGGGCAGCTCCAGAACAAGGCCAACAAGATCCGGCTCCTGGAATCGGAACTCCACCGGCTGAGCGATTTTTACGCCGTGAGCGGCGCCCTGAACGAGCTGCTCCGGCACACGGCGGCCTTTGAGCGGGAGCTGAACGGCTTTACCAAGGCCCTGGGACCCGCCGAGGAGAAGGCAACGGGCCGGCTCATGCAAACATGGGAAGCCTACGGCAACGATCTCACGCGCAGCATCCGCGCCGCCCGGGCCATGGACCTGGAGGAGCTTACCCGCATTTCAACGTTCTCCTCCCGGCCGAGATTCAGGGTCTTTTCCAGGCACCTGGAACAGCTCTCCGCGCGCATGGGAAAAGACGCGTCGGACCGCTTCGGAAGCTCCATCTCCCGGCTCACCCGCATGAGAAAGGGGTTCATGCTCATGGCGGTGGCCGGCATCGCCATCGGCATTGTTTTCGCGTGGCGGCTCTCGAGGAGCCTCTCCATCCGGATCAAGGGACTGAGCGGAGCTGCCATGCGCCTTGCCGACGGCAGGCTCGACAAGCCGATTCCGGTCAAGGGGCGGGACGAGATCGCCGAGTTCGCATCGGTCTTCAACATCATGCAGAGCAGGGTCAAGAGGAGGGAGAACGACCTGCAAAAGGCCCGGGAGGAGCTGGAATCAAGGGTGGCCCTCCGGACAGGGGAACTGGGGGAGCGGACACGGGAGCTGGAGGCCCAGGCATCGGAACTCACCGCCGCAAGGGATGCGGCCGAGGCGGCCGGCAGGGCCAAGGGGGAGTTCCTCTCCAACATGAGCCACGAGCTCAGGACGCCCCTGAACGCGATTCTGGGGTATGCGCAGATCCTGCTCAGGGACGACGGGCTGGGGGAGCGGCGGCGGGAGGGGGTCGAGATCATCCACGACAGCGGCGAGCATCTCCTGACACTGCTCAGCGATATCCTGGACCTTTCCAAGATCGAAGCCGGCCGCATGGAGATCATTCCCGGGGAAGTTCATCTCTCAGGCTTCCTTGAGGGCATCGTGGGCATGATCCGGCTCCGGGCGGAGCAGAAGGGCCTGGCGCTTGTCGTCGACTTTGCCCGGGACCTGCCGGCGGGAATCGCCGTGGACGCCCAGAGGCTCCGCCAGGTGCTCATCAACCTCCTGGGAAATGCCGTGAAGTTCACCCGGAAGGGCCGGATCCTCTTCAGGGTGGCCATGTCCCCGGAAAAGGGTTCCCTTGTACACGGCGCAAGGCTGCTCTTCGAGGTGAAGGACACGGGCGTGGGCATTCCGGAGGAGCAGCTCGCAAGGATCTTCGACCCCTTTGAGCAGACCGGCCCCGTCCGGGACCGGGAACAGGGCACGGGCCTGGGGCTTGCCATCAGCAAGCGCCTCCTGGACCGCATGGGCAGTGAAATAAGGGTGGCGAGCGAGCCGGGCAAGGGAAGCACCTTCCGCTTCGAGCTCTGGGTCCCGACCCTCCCGAATCCCCCCGAGGAGGTGGGCCGTGGGGAGAACGTGGGCGGTTACCGGGGAACCCGAAAACAGGTGCTCATCGTGGACGACCTCGCGTCCAACCGGGCCGTTCTCAGGGATTTTCTGGCCCCCCTGGGCTTTGCCGTTCACGAGGCGGAGGATGGTGAAACAGGCATCGAAACGGCAAGGGAGATAAAACCGGACCTGATTCTCATGGATGTCGTCATGCCGGGAATCGACGGTTTCGAAGCCGTGCGCCGACTCAGGGCATTGCCGGAATTCAAGGAGACCGTGATCCTGGGGGTATCGGCCGCCATCGACCGGGGCGAGCGGGAGAAATGCCGGGAGGCGGGCTGCAACGGTTTTGTCCCGAAACCCGTGGTGTTCTCCGAACTCATGGGGCTCATGGAGAAACACCTGGGGATCGCCTGGGTAAACGGGAAAACACCCCATGCATGATTTGTCACCGGCGTGACAATTCTTGTCATGCTGCGGAGAGATCCGGAGTCATCAATCCCTTCCTGAAAAATAAAACCACCTGAAATTCCAACAGATCATCCCTCCTCCCCGCAGGCGCGCGCCTCAACGGCACGGAACCTGCTTTTAAAACAGACATTGTTCGTTGATTTTAAAACAGCGTTCGCGGAATGGGCGCGTGCCAAACCGGCTTTTACAAATTCCCGACCCCGGGCGCCGGGCTTGACAACCATAAAGGCAGGAGGACGAAAAATGAAAAAGGGGATGATCGTTATACTTCTCGCTGTATCGGCGATGTTGTTCACCACGCAGGCATGGGCGGTTTCGGAAGACGGACTGGTGCTCCATTATCGTTTCAACGGAAACCTTTCGGACGCAAGCGGAAACGGAAACCACGGCTCCCACGGCGATCCCATCTCAACGATCCCCGAATTCGAGGCAAACTGGAAAGATCTTTACTTCCACGAAGGCATCGAGGGAGAGGGATTCCTCTTTGCCGAGGGACAGCCCTATTACATTTACGCCGACCACAGCCCCGAGCTTGCCCTTGACCAGTGGACCATCTCCATGTGGGTGAAACCCAAGTCATTCTGGGCGGATGCCTATCTGATCAGCAAGCAGAAATACGTGCAGTACAACTTCGCGGTGGATCTTTCCGCCGAGGGCATCGTAAGGTTCTTCTACACCGATCAGGAAGGGGAGAACTTCACCCTGGAAACCGACAATCCCATCCCCCTTGACCAGTGGACCCATATCGCCGTTACCCGCGACGTTCCCGGCAAGGTGCGAATCTATATCAACGGCGAAATCGCGGCCCAGGCCGACACGTCTCCCCCTCCCGTGCTCGTGGAGGGTATCCTCGCCGTGGGCGGTCCCGAATACGGCCCGGGACTGGACGGGCTCATGGATGAGTTGCGCATCTACTGGGACGGTCTTCCCCAGGAGAAGATCGAGGCACTGTACGCGGACCATGGAGAAGCCAATCTTCCCCCCGGGGAAGAGCCCCCTTGCGAGGAGATCATGCCCGAGTTCTTCGCCCAGGACGGCAAGTTCAGGATGAAGGCCCCGGTAATCTCCTACACCACCTTTGACGGCAAGACCAGCCATTACAAGATGGAGCTGGAGTATAGCGGCGATATGACCTGGACGATCAAGCATATCTCCGCCGTGGACAAGTAAGTGATGCGGAATAAATCCACACTCTCGGAACACTCAGCCCGGGATAGCCGAAACGTTGATTTACGCCAACCGCAACGCGAATCATCGGTAATTGTGGAGTTATTTCTTTCTTGCTCCCTAATCCCCGGCAACATGATCAACGGGCGGGCAGGCTTCGCCGGCATTTCACGGCCGCGAGTAACTGTCCGTCCGCGCGTGCGATTCGGAAAAACGTCGAAGTGCTTTCGAAAAAGGAGAATTCGCCGGGGTGGTCCGGGGCACTGTTCGGGTCAAGGGATGTGGCCTTAAGCCGCATTTTAATCGTACCGGGAAAAGAGAATGTTATTGAAGACCGAACCAGGGATGCGAAATTAAAAAGCCATACACTCACGGGACTCCCGGTTCAGGAAACCCGAGGGGTTGCGTTGCGCAAACAGCGGAGTGAATAACTTGTAATTGTGAAGTTTTTCTTTCTCGATCCCTTACTTAAGCTGACGATCGAATCAATGGCTGCATGATCGCTGAAAAGGGTTTTCGGTATGTTGTATATGATTCTAAGAGATTCCACGGATATTTGGGTGTTGTTGTGACGATTGATTATACAAAGGTACTACCTATAATGCCGTCCCCATTCCAACAGTTATCGAGATCGCTCCCGAGCCGATTTCCCTTGAACACGGCGGCACTCGCGATAAAATGCCGCGCCCCGCTAACCCTTTTTGACCATTTTAAAGCATCCCCGCGCAGGCAGGTTGTCCGGTAACCAGGAGCGACGGACTCCGGCTTACGCCGAGATTAAAGCCTCTCCCCTCTTCCGCGATAACCTTGTTGAAAAAGGGACAGTTCATGCAATTGCAGAACTTGTCGGCCCGCGCTTCGGGTGACTTGGAGTCAAGTATCGTCCAGCAGAATCTTCCGGCCGCCTTCCCGTGATTGATCCCGTCGGCCGCCTCCGACTTTGCGGCGGGACAAACGCCCAGTTCCCGGCTCTTAACTCCCCCGGGCTCGCGACCGCATTTATAGTATTCCCAGCAGTTTTCTTTTGTATTCAAAATCGCCTCCCACACATGGTCCATGAACTGTCGGAGAAATATCAGGTTTCAGTGATATTCCGGTATTTCCCTCGTTTTTGGATGTCCTGGATGCTTAAGTAGCTGTTTGAACCGGTTTCATACTATTAAACTGCGGGAAATTAATCAATACGCTGAAATACCTGATTTTCACACGTAAAAATACGTGTTGTATTTTTCAACACTTCTCCATAATTCCTGGAACAACCCATCCTTACAAGAACCGACAGGTTCCCTGCAAATCGTTTTCGATATCGGCGCAAACAGGTGCCGATTTCCGACAATCGGGAGCCGCTCGACTCCTTGAAGCGGACTTGCAGATCTCTCTTCCCCGGCTTCTTCCGGCTTGTGATCCGCCAATCACCGCCTTATAAGCCCATGCCGATGATCACCCGGATCGGGAACCCGCGATCACCGGCAATCAAACCAGGCCTTAATCGCCGCAATGGACACGCGGAACCGATCCTTAAGGCGAATCCATTCCTTTTGCAGGGGTGGTACAAGTTCCGACCACTCCTTATACCTTGCGGGAGCATTGCTTCCATTGCGCACTCTTCATCCATATGCTCCGTCGGGTTTGGTCACATGATCGGCAATTCGACTCGAGAAGCCGGCGGCACTTCTGTTTCAGCCCCCTTAATCACTCGGGCTTATTATCAGGCAACTAAACACGCGAACCCGGCGCGGAACCATGCACTTGTTTTCATGGATCATTTGGACTCTAAAGGCTGCTGTTCTTAATTGCCGGGTTAATGGGCGGGCGCGCCTGTCGAAACCACCCGGCCTGCGAAATGATCAAACCCGCTCCTTTGATTCCGGACCGGATATGAGGGATAATGGAAAAAACGGCAAGAATCGATTATACTATAGCGAAAACAGGATCAAAGGGAGGGGCATGTGAACTACTGGAACCAGGAAATGTACATCGCGGCATGGAATTTCGCTTCAAGAGCGCACCTGGGACAAAAGGTACCGGGAAAGGATCTACCTTATATAAACCATGTGGGAAACGTGGCCATGGAGGTGATGTCGGCGATTGCCCGGAGCAACGCGCCCCTGGATGCCGACCTTGCCGTTCAATGCGCGTTGCTCCACGATGTAATCGAGGACACGAAAACCGAGTATTCCGATTTAACAGAGCTCTTTACGCGGGAGGTGGCCGAAGGCGTTCTGGCGTTGACAAAGGATCCGCGCCTTTCATCAAAAAGGGAAAAAATGGAGGACAGCCTGACAAGAATACTGCGGCGGCCGAGGGAGATTGGAATGGTGAAGATGGCCGACAGGATCACCAACCTGCAGCCGCCGCCCGCCCACTGGGACCTGTCCAAAATCGAAAAATACCATGTGGAATCCACCCTGATCCACACGCGATTAAAGGACACCTGCCCGTTTCTGGCGGAGCGGTTGAGCCGCAAGATCGACGGTTACCGGCAATATTTTGAATCCGATTAAGGAATACAAATTAATTCACCTGAATTATATTTGCCGTCGGGCCAGTTTCATCGGCGAGCGATAATTTCACGACAGCCTGAGCGTGGGTACAATTGTGTTCAAGTTATTTGGGTTGCGTTCCTAAGTATATGGGAAAGAATCATATCAACGGCAGCCGAATGTCCGGAACGGAACCGGTGCCGGTGCCGCATCCCCTCCCCTTAAAGAAGGGACTCGGAACAGATAAAACCACAATGATCCAAATAGGGGATAACGCCTGCTAAAAACCTTCCCTGAAAAATTGTGGAAATATATATTTCCGTAAGCCCGACAAGTCCATACAACGATTCATCGCGGATGTGTGTTTTATGATTAATTCAAGCGTCTAAACAGCCGGTCTAGAATCTTCAAGCCGCCTTTTTAGTTTCCACGACATCGTGACACTCATTCAAACACTCTGATTGATTATCGATAAAGCCGGTACCGTCACAGTGGGGACAAACGCTCCCCTCCAGAGTAACCTTTGTAATCCCCGACCCCATATCGATCACCCTGAAGGGTTTTCGGGTATCCACCATGTAACCCACCAGCCATTTAACAAAAATATCGTTTTTGAGGTTAATGGACTTGAACTCCCCCCTTTCAAGCTGGGTTACCATTTTGATCTGAAACGAGCGCATTACCTTTGATTCTTTTTTCGTCATCTTTTCCCCATATAATTGTCATACCAATACATATCCCGCCCAATACCATGGGCACATTTTCCCACTGAAGATTTTTCCAGTTCCGATTATCAGCCAAGATCGGTAAAGACGGCCGATCGTGGGAACTTTGATAGCACAACACTATTCCGCTGTCTATAATTTTTTTAGCCAATCCTAACTCGCGCGACTTTTCTTTCCTTTTTCAGAAGCAATATGACTCCTGATTTCCGTTGTTGATTAGCCGTAAGGTGACTTTGAGCCTTTGGCCGGGAACTATCTTCCGATGTAACAATCCTGAACTGCCCGCCTCGGGCGTATTATTATTCCTGGGCCACGTTAACGGAAATCGTATTGCCGCTGTTGATCTCGATGTCCGCATACGTGGATCTGCCGTCCACGTCAAAATAGTCGCTTTTGGTTTTTTGCGTGTTTCCTTCGCCGTCGGTATAGTTCACTTTTTTTTAACGGTTTTGCCGCAGTTACACCCGTAATAAAAGCTGACCGAGGCCGTGAATGTGACGTTGCGCTCGACCGGAACGTTAAAAGCGCCTACCGGGACCGGGTGGTCCAGAAATTAGACCTTCAGGGTGGAACAGGAGAAGTTGGTGTGAAATGACAAGTTCCATTTTATAGTAAAACAACCGTATCATAACCTTGATCCCCGGGATACACGTTAATTGTGCCCCCGTCAACGTTGATCAGGCAGGTCACTTGTCGTTCCGGGGCAATGACTTGTAAAAGTGATCTTTACAAAATCGCCGTATATTGCTATCCATTCCAGCACACCGGATCACAATAATAGCTTTACATCAAATCACGTTCAAGCATTCCGCTTTCCGCCCGGAGTGATGAAATCGTGATCCATGGGCTTTTTTAGTTCGCGGCACAGGACGGCGGATGCGGCTCAAAACACGCTTTACGGCGGCGATACCCGGTTTCCGATGATCATCCACACCATTAGCGGCACCCGGTTGGAAACAGGATAATATGCCCGGCATTTCACTTTAAACCGAATTGGGCGGGGGGGGGGTGATCCGAAAACCATATGGCTAGTTGTTCGCTTTTATAAAGGCACGGCGCGCCATTCCGTTCCCGCGAATGGACAATTCAACAACACGGCTGGACCGAAAAAGGAGAATTCATGAGAGTATTTTTTATCTTTGTACTAATTGCGCTGTCAAATTTCAGCATTTTTGACCAATCTGTAAATGCCGCCGAGACATCAAAGCCCGGTTACCTGACAATGAGCGACGGCACCAACATTTTTTATGAGGTATCGGGTAAAGGGGAACCGTTGCTCTTGATACACGGCGGCGACACTTTAGAAACCAAAAAACCGTATTCATCCAGCGTTTTCAAAGCCGGCGCCTCATGGGAGTCCCAATTCAAGGCTTTTTCCCGTTATTTTAAAGTCATACGATTCGACATCAGGGGATTTGGCAAGTCCGATGCCGTCAAACCGCATCCGATTGATTCATGGTCCTGGAAAAACGCGGAAGACAGAACGCTTTCGGATGTCGTGGAGCTGTTGAATGCGCTGAAAATAGAAAACACGCATGTGCTGGGATTATCAATCGGCTCGGCCGTAGCCGGCAAACTCACGGCGTCTTTTCCGGACAAGATCAATAAACTGATGCTCGTCAGCCCGTGGTATGATCATACTTTTACGTTCTCGTCGGAACAGCAGGTAAAAGAATTAAACAAACTGAAAGATAAAACACTTTTGGTTGTCGGTAAGAAGGACGGCTACTCGCTCAACGAAACAAAAGCCGGCAAGGAGCGGGGTTATGAACCTGAGACGATCGTGGTTGAAAACGCATCGCATTTTGTGAACAGTGATCAACCGGAAGTATTTAATAAAATAGCACTGGATCATTTCAAAAAACAACCATGAGCCCATGGCCGAACCGGATGGATCGCGCCCGGAACGAAGCACGATCCATCCGGTTGCTCGGAAAGCGCATGATCAGGTTAAAAAAACAAGAAATCTATCGTCACGGGACCTCAATGCCCGTCAACGGTCCGTATCGGGCAGTGTACCGAAGTTCCCGTGAAGAAATCCCTTGCCTCCGCATTGGGGACAGACGATGCCCTCCAGGGTGATTTTCTTTACCCCCGACCCCATATCGATGATTTTGAACGGTTTGTTCGTATCCGTCATATACCCCACGAGCCATTTGACGAAAATATCGTTTTTCAGGGTGACGGATGTGAACTCTCCCCTTTCAAGCTGGGTGATCATCTTGATCTGAAACGAACGCATCACTTTTGCCTCTTTCTTTTTCATATTCACCTCTTCTTTATTTAGAAATGAATTGAATGCGCTATTCGCCCCTTTGTTCCGGTATAGGAATCGTGAAATAAAATTTCACAATTACAGCGGCTTTGCGTTGCCGTTATCGTAAAGTAACGGTTCGGGTTTCCCGGGCCGAGGCCCCCCGTGAGTGTGGAACTATTTTTATTCAGCATCACCCGTTATTGGAGAATTGTCAATGCCGACGGCAGGACAAACGCAAGTACCTTCGACATATCCTCCCCTTGCGGCCCAAGCGGGTCGATAAATGCCGCGGTCAAGTAAACCATCGCGGATTTTTATTGGATCATGAAAGGCAACGGTATCGCCCATGGTGAACGAGATGGGATTTGAAACACTCGGATTCAGATGCGCCGGAGCCACGTATTATTGCGCAACTTGATTTCTGCCGCCGGCCTTCGCGACATACAACTTCTTGTCGGCCTTTTTCATCAGGGCATCGAGGGTCGGGGAGGCCCCTTCGCCGTGGACGTATGTGTAAATGCCCATGCTGATGGTCGCGGCGATCTCCCCTGTTTCAAAGGAGAAGTTCTTCCCGGCCGCGTGTTTTCTGATTTTCTCTACCAGGTCAAGGGCTTCACCGGCCCCGGTATCGGGCATGAAAATGCAGAACTCATCTCCTCCGTACCTTGCAAACAGGTCGTCTTTTCTCAGGCAGGATTTTACGAGCTTCGCGATCTCCCCGAGGACATGATCCCCCGCCGGGTGACCGTGCACGTCGTTGATTTTTTTGAAGTGATCGATATCGAAGAGGCACAGGGTCAACGGTTTCTTTTCCCGCAACCGTTTTTGGATCTCCTTTTCGCAGAGTTCCTTGAAATATTTTTTATTGTAGGTACCGGTAAGCCCGTCCCGGGATGCCAGCCTGTATATTTCATCGTGGAATTCGGCTTCGAGTTCGTCTTTATGGATAAATTTGAACACGGTGCTTCCAACGGTGATCTTATCCCCATCGCCGAGTTTGAAGTCCCTGACCCTACGGGAATTGACAAAGGTACCGTTCGTGCTCCCCAGGTCCTTTATTCTTATCCCGTCCCGGCCCTGTTTGATGATTCTGGCATGACTTCGGGACATCCGGGGATCGTTGATGGACAGATCGTATTGTCCGTCCCGGCCGATCAGGGTTTCGGCTTTATCGATGTAAAACGTTCTGCCGATCTGGTCCCCGGCGATCATCACCAGGCAGGCCCTTTTTTCCGGCTTCCCATGGGAAGGGGGCGGCCAAACGCCGACAACTGTTTTAAATCCTTCAGACATGCTCTCCTCGATAATATGCCGCCGCCGGCAAATCCGTCACGGGAACGATCCGGCGGATTCCGTGACCGGTATTCCGTAATCATCCGTTATTTCCGGTATCGTCCGGCAACGACACCCCATGGCTGTCCGCCAAAATTCATCAGGGCGACCCCATGGATTTGCCGATTTACGGATCACCTGTACATATCTTATTCATATGGGCGTGTGGGGTTTCAATTCCCGGAAACCAGAAGTTTAATTATCTTACCGTATATTCAGTGTCAATTATTTTGTCCGGCACGACAACCCCACACTTCCCCCAAAATGTCCAATACCGCCGTTTCACGGCGCCCTCGACTCCCACCATTGACTTCCGCTCCCCCTCATCAACCGGCGATTTTTTCTTATCTCTCCCTACCCGGCACCGAGTTTCCCGTACGCCGCCGGCGCGCCCGCCCCATCGAGTTCATGTGTCTCTCACGGAAACTTCAACCATCACTCGCAGTTTCTTCATAAGAAAAGGTAAAAATCCGTTGTTTCAACAAATGACACAAAGATCCGTTGCTATCGTTTCCAACTCCCCGTGACGCACCGCCTCATCCCCGAACCGTCGGAAAATCAACAGGGACATACAATCAAGCATCGGCAATGAACTCCTTCACCCCAATGCAATCGTACCACGCGGCTTGTCCCCGCGGCACGGGAAATGAAAACCAAACATGATATCGAACCGGCACAAGCCCACCCACAATGTCATTTCAACATACTTTATAGCAATTATCCGTTTTTTCCACAAATAAAACTCTTGACACAGGGCGAAATAACGCTATTATTGATTTTATAACAGCCACATGATCAATCACCTCAACCTTGAAGATCGTCGGAGGCAGAAGATGGACGAAATCGACAGGAAAATACTTTCGGCCCTTCAATCCAATGCCCGTGCCAAGAAAAGCACCCTGGCAAGGGAGCTGAACATGCCGGCAACAACCCTCCAGGAGCGCATCCGCAAACTCGAGGAGCGGGGCATCATCACGGGTTACAAGGCGATCATCGACCCCGAAAAACTGGATCTGAAGGTCCAGGCCTTTGTGGCCGTGACGCTGGACAGCCACGAGTCGAGCGACATTCGAAAGTTCGAAACGGGCATCAAGGCCATCCCCAACATCAAGGCCTGCTACCACCTCTCCGGCCGTTTCGATTACCTTCTCCATGTGGTGGCCGAGGACCTGATCGCATTGGGGGATCTGGTCAAGACCCGCTTTACCGCCCTTCCGGACTTTGGGCGCTGTGAAACGTTTCTTGTTTTTTCGGAGATTGAATCGAACCGGAACTGGCCCCTGAGGGACTTAACGGATATAATGGAAGAATAGCGGGGACGTTCGGACCTTGCGTCCGAGCGCTCCATGACCGAGCCTTTAACCCAGGCGGAGGAGAAAAATGAGCACTTACAATCCCGAACAAGCACTTTTGAATGCCAGAAGAGAATTCGGCGAACACGGCGGAGTGGCCCCCTCCATTTCACGGTCCGCCACCTTCACGGTAATGGAACCCGGCGACATGCCGGAAATCTTCGACGGGGTCAAGGGCCCCGACAAGGGCGGCTGCTACCTCTACAGCCGGCATTTCAATCCCACGGTGGATGTGCTTTCCCGCTATCTTGCGGCCATGGAGAACACCGAGGCCGCCATCTGCACGGCCAGCGGCATGTCCGCCATCTCCTGCGCCCTCATGCAGATCTGCCGCAGCGGCGACCATATCGTGGCGAGCGATTCCATCTACGGCGGCACCCATGCCCTGCTCAGCGACCTGTTGCCCCAGTTCAACATCTCCACCACGTTCGTGGATATCACGGACCTCACCGCCGTAAAGGCGGCCATAACGGAAAAGACCCGGGTGATCTTTACCGAAACCCTCGGCAACCCCACCCTCAGGGTGGCGAACCTTCCGGCCCTGTCCGAAATGGCCCACGGGGCCGACAGCAAGCTGGTGGTGGACAACACCTTTTCGCCCCTCATGGTCACCCCCTCCCTTCTGGGGGCCGACATCACGGTCTACTCCATGACAAAGTTCATCAACGGCGCCAGCGATCTTCTGGCGGGCGCCATCTGCGGTCCCAAGCAGTTTATTCTGGACCTGATGGACCTTCACACGGGAAGGGTCATGCTCTTCGGCCCCACCATGGATCCCAGGGTGGCGTTCGACATCATCCAGCGCATTCCCCACCTTCCCATCCGGATGCAGGAGCACAGCAGGAGGGCCCTTGCCATGGCCGAGTCCCTCCACGAGATGGGGATCAACGTCATCTACCCCGGCCTGCCCTACCACCCCCAGCACGGGCTGCTGGAGTCCATTTCAAACAGGCGTTACGGGTTCGGCGGAATCCTGGCCCTTGACTGCGGCACGGCCGAAAAGGCCGAGGAGCTTCTGGGGGTTCTCCAGAACAAGGAGAAGTTCGGCTACATCGCCGTTTCCCTGGGATATTTCGACACATTGATCAGCTGTTCCGGTTCCTCCACCTCGTCGGAGATCTCGGCCGAGGACCAGAAGAAGATGGGGCTTTCCCCCGGCCTTCTTCGCATTGCCGTGGGGTACACGGGCAGCCTGCAATCCCGCGTGGAGCAGCTCACGCGCGCCGTAAAAGAAGTGGGATTGGCATAATCCACCCCTCCAATAAAAAAAAGGCCGAAAACACGGAGCCTATGGGAGCTCCGCGTTTTGCGGCCTTTTCAGGGGGGGGTAAGCGGTATTACGTCGAGTGCCTTACGCTTCGACCTTTTCAAACTTGATCATGGGACAGCCGGAACAGACATCCAGGCCCGGCCAGGGCTGTCCGCCCTTGCCCAGGAGGGAAGGCCCGCCGGTCTGGTCGACGCGTTTTTCGAGCTGCTTCACCGTATCGATGATATGCTCTCCGGGGATAAAGAGGTTCATGTAGTTCATCTCGGTCTTGCCCGACGCCTTGGAGCCGGCGCACATGGTGGTCATGTTCGCGGTCTTGTTGTTGTACGCGTAAATGCTTCCGGAGCACACGGCGGAGTTGGGGGTGGCAAAGAAGTTCAGGTTCGGCCTGTTCATGGCGCCCATGTAATCGTTCAGGATATGGTACGCCTGGTAGGGCACCACCATCATGAAGACCATGTCCGGCGCATAGTCGATCCCGTCGAATGCATCCAGGGGCGCAATGTAGATACCCTTGCATTTACCCACGGGCAGACGCTCCTTCTCCTGAGGCGCCTGCCAGGAAAGCTCGGGATCGAGAAGGTACTTCACATGGTTCTTTCCGTCCACGCTCTCCTCGAGCTCCCTGAAACCAAACACCGGCTGGGCGTTTTTACAGACAAGGCGATCGGGCTTCATGAAAAGGGAGTGCTTTGCGGAGCGGGCGGCCGCGATATACTGACAGTAGGTGAGCTTGGCCTTGGAGGTGTGGGTCACCGGGAGTTTGTCGATCTCATTCTCGTCGTAGACAAAGCGGATCCCCACGGGATCGAAATCGAGCCTGAAATTCCAGATAAGTGCTTCCATCGCATTCTTGTAGTTCATTATCTTCCCCTCGTTATGAAATAAATACCTGTGCGCGTCCCCGGAAACGCCGTATTACGGCAACCGACCCGCGCATGGCGAATTAAGTTGATCAATGGTTAATCGGGGCCCTGTTTCATGGTGAAACGGTATCCGTGTATCACGAAAAACCGGTCCGCAATGCCGGTTTTTTTCTCCCCGCCCTGCCGCTCTTCAAGCAAAGCAACATCCATGCCGGCCTCCCCAACCGGGCCCGTTTCCCAGGGGAGAACAATTAATCAATAATATTGATGCATTAAAACAGAAAAACTGAAAGATTGATATTGCCCGGCAGGGTTCATTTTGGGAAAAATCACCTGTTTCAGCCCATGTGTGCAATATTTTTACTGCATCGCATTTATTTATTTGCACATTCCATAACATACCGGATAATCCCATTTTTTCAACCACTCACGGGAACATGCAATAAATCGATTGCATCTTTTTTCCCAAACAGATCTCCTTTCAGAACAACCCGTTAAAAATCCCGATTTTTTTATTCAGGTAAACCTTAAAAAACCGGGATCACCCACCCGGCTTCCCGGCAGTCTTCATAACGCAACGGCTCAATCCACTGTTTTAACGAACTCTCCCCCTACATTTCAGTTGAATATATCACGGATCATCGGTATCTATCCTCTGTATTACGGCCGAAGAATGCGGCAGGACTGTTCATCAGGAAACCGGGAGGGATTCGTAACAAATGCCGGCAAGGGATCGAATATACATCCAAAAAATACTGTTCGCGGCAGCCTGCCTTCTGGCGGGCACGGCGGCCCCTTCCCACGCCACCCAGGCCCACGGCGGCATGGAGGGGATCATCGCCCACCAGGCAGGCCACCTGTTTTTCATGATCTCCATGGCGACCTTCGCGTACTGGCTCAGGGAGCGGGGGGCAACGGAGCAGAAGGGGTGGCGCTACATCTTTTATGCCGCCCTGTTCTTCGCGCTCTGGAATCTGGACGTTATCCTGGTCCATCTCCTCGATGAGCAGCTCATGGCGGTGGAGGTGCAAAAAGCGGGACTCGACCTCATCCAGAAGCAGCTCATGGGGGGCAAGGCTGCGGGAACACTTAATTATATCATCAAATCGGACAGCAGGTTCCTTGCGAAGATATACTTTCTGGCCAAGCACGACCACCTTCTCTGCGTTCCGCCCATGATCTTCTTCTACCTTGGACTCCGCCGGCTGCTGGCCGATTCCGAGGCCGAAACGAGCGGGGCGTCGTCATGAGCATCTCCTGGTTTTCCGTGATCTTCGTGGATATCGCGGGTTCTCTTCTGATGATCATCCTCTCGTTCATGTGCATGAACGTGGCCGTCAAGCTGAGGCGAAAGGACCTAACGGACGTGATGTGGGTCTATCTCCTCTGGTTTTCCCTTGCCCTCACCGTCTTCGCCGTCTCGAGGAGCGCGGGGCATCTGATCAAACAGCTCCTGCTCTTCTCCGGAAACCGGGAGGTGTGGATGGTCCTGCGTCCCTACTCCGGGGCCATCAACACCATCGCCTTTATCGTTGCCGCCGCCGTCACCTTTTTCTCGGACCAGATCTGGAAGATCAATTTGCAGACCCTCAAGGACAAGAGGGAACTCCAGAAGGCCCACGGCGAGCTCCTGTTCCTGAACGAAAACCTCGAAAAAAGGGTTGCCCAGCGGACCGAGGCCCTCATGCGGGCGGCGGAACAGAAGATGCAGATGGAGAAAAACATGGCCCAGACCGAAAAACTCGCCGCCATAGGCGAGCTTTCGGCCGGGGTGGCCCATGAGATCAACAACCCGCTCGGGGTGATCCTTGGATACAATCAACTCCTCCTCAGGGAAGCGGAAAAGGGCACGGAGCAGCACGGCGACCTAAAGACCATCGAAAAACATGTCAAGCACGTGCGGACCATCGTCTCGGACCTCCTGAACTTCTCCCGGAACTCCAGAACAAAACGGGGCGCTGCGGATATCCACGACATCGCCGACGAGGTGATCGGTTTTATCCGCACCCACATGGGCGCCGGAGATATTGAGGTGAAGAGGGATTACGACCGGAACCTTCCGGAGCTCCCGTTGGACCGGGACAAGATCAAGCAGGTGTTTGTCAACCTTCTGATGAACGCCCGGCATGCCATGGGCGGATCGGGCACCCTGACGGTTGCAACGGCCCCGGCGGAAGGAGGCGACCATGCCCTTATAAAGGTATCCGACACGGGAACCGGCATCAAGGCGGAGAACCTCACGCGTATCTTCGACCCCTTTTTCACCACGAAACCCACGGGTGAGGGAACGGGCCTGGGCCTGTCCGTGAGCTACGGCATCATCAGGAACCACGACGGCGACATCACGGTGGAGAGCACGCCCGGGGAGGGAACGGTTTTCACCATCACCCTTCCCCTTGAACCACGGAAATGGGAGGAAAAATAATGGAACGATCCATACTGGTCATCGACGACGAAGCGGATATGCTGACCCTCCTGAAACGGGCCCTTGCAAAGGACCTTAACGCACGGGTGGAAACGGCCTCCTCCGGGGACGGAGCGCTTACGCTCCTTGCCGAGGAACGCTTCGACCTGATCCTTGCCGATATCAAGATGCCCGGCATGACGGGCCTTACGCTTCTGGCACGGGTCAAGGAGGAGAACCCCGACCAGACGGTTCTTATGATGACGGCCCACGGGGATGTGGACACGGTTGTTACGGCCATGAAGCAGGGGGCGTACGACTTTATCATGAAACCCTTTGACCTGGATGCCCTGGTGGTGCGCCTGGAAAAGGCCTTTGAGCGCACCCTTCTTCTCAGGGAGAACATCCGTCTCCAGCGGCAGTGCAGGGGCGGCAATGTTTTCGACGACATGGTGGGCAAGAGCGCCGCCATGCAGCGGGTATTCGAAACCGTCAACATGGTGGCCGCAACCGCCGTCACCGTGCTGATCACCGGCGAATCGGGAACCGGAAAAAACATGGTGGCAAAGGCGATCCACGCCATGGGCAACAGGAGCGAGGGGCCCTTCGTTGCGGTAAACTGCCCCACCGTCCCTGAAAATATTCTGGAAAGCGAGCTCTTCGGTTATAAGAAGGGGGCGTTCACCCATGCCGTGGGCAACAGGACGGGCCTTTTCCAGGAGGCCCACGGGGGAACCATCTTCCTGGACGAGATCGGCGAGGTGAGCCCCGCCATCCAGACCAAACTCCTCAGGGTGCTCCAGGAGAAGAAGATAAAGCCCCTCGGGGACACGGCAGAAAAGAAGGTGGATGTGCGGATCATCGCCTCCACCAACCAGGACCTTCCCGAGCTCATCCGGCAGGGAACGTTCAGGGAGGATTTTTACTACCGTTTGAATATCCTCCCCATCCAGATGCCTCCCCTGAGGGAACGGCGCAAGGACATTCCCCTGATCTCCGGCCATCTCGTGAAGAAGCACTGCGCGCGCCTTGAAAAGGAGCAAAAGACAATCTCCCCGGAGCTGATGGACCGGCTTATGGAGCGGGAGTGGGAGGGTAATATCAGGGAGCTTGAGAACACCCTCATCAGGGGCATCATCTACTCCGTGTCCAATGTGATCGAGGTACGCGACGCAGGCTTCACCAAGGAGATCGCCCCCCGGCAATCCGGAACGGATCTCTCCCTGCCGGGAATGGACTACAAGGCGGCAAAGGAGAAAGTTCTCACGGATTTCAACCATGCCTACATCGGTGAGCGCCTGAGGAGCAGTGCCGGCAACGTCACCCAGGCGGCCCGGGACTGCGGCCTCGAAAGGCAGGCCCTCCAGCAGGTGATGAAACGCTACGCCATCAGCGCGGACGATTTTCGCAACAAGGTGAAGGTGTAGAAGAGAGTAAAAGGAGTATAAGATGCGGAGTGCCCAAGTCACCGACAGAAATTTCGACACCTTGGCCGATCGACTCGAAAAAAACATCTATGCCTCCACCAAGGGAAAGATCCGGCTCAACCTGCTCCGGGAAGACCTGGAAACCCACGTACCCGGCATCCACGTCGCTCCGCCCATGGAAATACTCGATGCGGGCGGCGGCTTCGGGCAGATCACCGGGATGCTGGCCGATCTGGGAAACCATATTGTCCTCTGCGACATTTCCGAAAAGATGCTGGAAAAAGCGGAAAAAAAGCTTGCGGATACCCGGGGAAGGGAGAACGTCACCCTGATCCACTCACCGTTCCAGGACCTTCCGGCCGGGTATGGGGAAAAATTCGACCTGGTGATGCTCCATGCCGTGCTGGAGTGGCTGGCCGAACCCATGGCATCCCTTGAAAAACTCCTCACCTTTCTCAAGCCCGGGGGCCGCCTCTCCCTTATGTTCTACAACCTCAACGCCCTTGTCTACTCCAATGCCATCCGGGGCAATTTCCGCAAGATCATGGCGGAATCCTTCGAGGGACACCCCAGGAGCCTTACGCCCACCCATCCCCTCTGCCCGGCGGAAGTGGAAACGTGGCTCGCCGGCAAAGGCGTCGAAGTTACCTGCAAGACCGGCATCCGGGTGTTCAACGACTACATGAGCATGGAGCTTCAGAATAATCGCACCTACGAGGACACCCTTGCCCTGGAGAAAAAATACTGCCGAAAGGAGCCCTTTGCCTCACTGGGCCGTTACATCCACATGGTGGGCGTAAAAGCCCCTCGGGAATCGGAGCCTTCCACCTCATCCCCCTCCCGGTAAAAGCGCATCCCCTGCGATGCAAGCTGTCGGTGAAACAAATAGCCCCCTCTTCCCGAGCAATTTCCGCCCCGAAAAACCGTTGCCGCCCCCAGGGAAAGCAAAGCAGTGGAGCACCGGGTGGATGATTCAGCAGCTCCAAATTCCGCATCACTGCGGAAAAGGGGCAACTTGACGACAATAATTCGCATCGTTAATTTTTTGCATTGCACACTCTCGCTCCGCTGAACAGGCGCGGTGGTGCGATTATCGCGCGGAAAGGAGTTTGACCGAACCCTAAAAAAGGATAATCCAATGATTTATTCAACACGGTCCTTTAAGAAAGCGGCAACCAATTTCCACCGGCCCGCCAACCGGCGGAAACGCCCCCCCGAATACAAGCCCGCTCGTTTGTTTCGAATCGTTTCGGTGCTTGCCTTGTCGCTCTTCGTGTCCTGCACGGGACATTGGGGTAAACTGGACAGGTGGCGGATCGAGACGGTTCCTTCGGGTAACACGTTCTACGAGCCCGTTGACCGGGAGGATGTGATCCCCGAAATCAAACGCCTCCTGTCAAGTCACAGGGATCGATTCAACTTCGACGGGCGGATAAAAAAGCTCCGTGAAACCGCCCCTGCCCCGGGCAGGGGATTCCGGTTCGCGGTTCTGGGAGATTCCCGGTCGAATCCGGAACTCTGGCATGCCCTGGTAAGGCATATGGGAACCCTCGACCCCGCCCCGGATTTTGTCATCAACACCGGAGACGTGGTGGAGGACGGACTGCCCGGACAGTACCTTGACTATTACATACCGCCCCTTCTGAAAACCGACATACCGTTTTTTATCGCCATCGGAAATCACGACATGGGATATAACAAGGAAACCCTTGAGTTTCGCTATCTCTTCGGGGAAGACGCCCTGGACTATTTTTTCGACTACGGCAACACCCGGTTTGTATTTTTCGACAATGTCACTGGGATTCGGCCCTACGAGGAAAAATGGAAATGGCTCGAAGGGGTTCTCGAATCCACGCCAAAAGGATTCCCCATTATCGTATCCGCCCATAGACCGCCGGGCAACATTGAAAAATGGGCATGGCACGGCATGAGGCCCGGGCCGTCCCCCGCCTTTACCCGCCTGATGACCCGGTACGGGGTGGCCCACGTTTTCCTGGGACATATCCATGCCTACTCCACCGCCCGCTTCGAAAACGTGGATTACACGGTCACCGGCGGCGGCGGCGCCTCCCTCTACCCCCTCTACGGCCCGGGCGGGAATTTTCACCATTACATCATCTGCGATGTGATGCCGGATCGGACCATCCGGCAGACCGTGGTCCGTTTCAAAAGGAAGCCGCTTAATTGATATCCATGGATGCATGCCCGGTGAAGCCTCCCCGGAGACATGCGATACGGTTCACCATTTCCTGGATTTTCAACCCTGCCGTTGAAGCTCCGGCACAAAAGGATATTTTATAGTCATGCCCTGATAAAAAAGGGCTTTTACCCGATCCGCCAAAGGAGGTTTCCCGGCTGGATCGATCCATTTACAAACATGACGCGAGTGTCACGGCCCCCCTCCGGAAGGCATCCGCTCAATCTCCCGGAACAAATCGAGGAGGTCGTCACATGATCCCCGTAAGAAAATCATATATCACCCGAGCCCTGTGGGCTCTTGCCGGAGTATCCCTGCTCCTTGCCGGATGCGTGCGTGTTCCCCAGAACTCCCTTTCCGTTTACCAGCGGTCGATGGTCGTGGAAACCCGGAACACTGAGACCGCGATCCTTGAAAAGGCCCGCCTCGAAGTGCTCGAAGGCCCCTGGTCCCGCCCCGTGAAGGTGCTCCACCTGAGGGGCACCCCCTACGAGATGGGCTTTCAGCACGGAAAGCTGCTGGCCGAGGATATCAGGACCTGCGTGAACCATGTCATCGGACAGGTAAGGCGCTTTGCATCGGAGGATGCAATGGATGAGGCGTACGACCTCATGGCCCATTACATCCCCCTGGAGGAGAAGGAGGAGATGCGGGGACTTGCCCACGGGGCCGGGGTTCCCCTGAGGGTGATCCACTGGTTCCACGCCATCCCCGAGGTATCGGAGTACCGCTACAAGAAACGGTTCTCCTGGCGCTACAAGCAGACCAGCTGCAGCAACCTCATCGCCTTCGGCAAGGCCACAGCCGACGGAAGGCCCTACCAGCTCAGGGTCCTGGACTGGAACAGGGAGCTGGGTGTCCAGAGGTGGCCGGTGATCCTGGTCCATGCGCCGGACAGGGGCAACGCCTCGGTGACCCTCTCCTATGCCGGGTTTATCGGCTGCGTTTCGGGCATGAACGATCAACGGATGGCCTTCGGCGAGATGGGATACGGAAACCCCGAGGGAGAGACCCTTGAGGGGATCCCGTTCGTTTTTCTGTTCAGGAAAATGATGCGGGAGGCTTCCACCCTGTCACAGGCAACCGACATTCTCAAGGCCGCAACCCGGACCTGCTCCTATGTGTTCGCCATCAGCGACGCCAAGGCAAGGGACAGGGACAAGGCGCTTCTATTCGTGGTGGACCGGGAACGGGTCAGGATCTTCGGAGAAAACGCGGAACTGGTGGATGAGCGGGACGGTGAACGTTTTCCCGCCGTGGAGCACGTGGTATATGCCGGCGCAAGGCCCATGGTGCTCCACCGGGAGATCGTCCGCCATTACGGCAAAATCTCCCCCGCCGTGCTCATGGAAATTCCCAAATCCGTTTCCCTTTCGGGCAACATGCAGAACGTGGTGTTCGCCCCCGGGACCCTTTCCATCTGGGTGTCCAACGCCTCCAACGCAACCCGGGACGAGGCGGGAAAGGCGAGCAACCAGCCCTATCTGCATTTCAGTTTTCGCAAGGCCCTGGGATTGAAGGCGGTGGGACGGCAAGTTTCCTATTGAAGAAGTCCATGGATGCCCGTTTGACGTAAGGGATATAAAAAAAGGCGGTGCGGTGGCCGGAAAGAATGTAGATCGTTTCCGGCGTTCCCATTTTTCTTCTCAGGGCCAGCCCCTTTTCAAATGAAATTGTCCGGTCGAACACCGCCAGGATCATCATCGTGGAACGGGCATCGCAATAGGGCGCGAAATCACCGGGGTCCAGACGGATCTCTCTCTCCAGCTCCCGCTGGAGTTCCCCAAGGGTAATTCTCTCCTCCGTCATGCGCGTCTCCCTTGCCCGCCGGATCCGTTTCTCGTCGGTGTGAACCAGGAGAAACGGCAGGTCACCGGCACCAAGGGCAATGACCGACGCCTTGATTCGCCGCTCCACGGCGGTTAGAAACACCCCCTCAATTCCCCCCATGCTGATACCGAATACGCCGATCCTCCCGGAATCCAGTTCGGGCATTGCGGCGACCCAGTCCACCACCACGCGAACCGCCCGGACCGAATCCCGGATCCCCCTGTCGATACCGATAAAGTTTTTCAGGCGGTTTATGCGATGCACAATCAGGGCGGCATAGCCCCGTGAAGCATAATGGCGGGCAAAATATCCCGTGAAAATATTCCTGCCGGCCAGGGCCGGCAGCAGTATGATCACCGGCATTGCTCCCTTGCCCCTGGGGTGATACCACGACACAACCACGCTTTCATTGACGACAGGAGCTTTCCCTGAAGAGGACGGGGTGTTTTTTCGAGGGTGGGTGTCCGAGAATTTAAAATCGTTACGGGTTTCCGTGATCGCATGGAGGGTGATCTCCTTCAAGGTGTAACGGGGAGTGCTTTCGACAATCCGCTCCTTGAACTCTCCTGAGAATTTACGGTGGGTGAATTCCCGGGACAGTTCCACAGGCAGGGTATCCGGACCGGAATACTGTCCGTCCATGGGAAGATGGGCGCATCCGCAGATCGCCGTCAGAAAGATCAGGATGACAGCAGGCCGGATACCGCCCCTTTTATACCGCTGCCTGCCATGTTCACAACACATTTCCGAGGAGAAAGTCCGTGAGGACTTCCTTTCCGGGCTCACCGTCCCCGGTGGATTGATACCGGCCGTGACATTTCCCGCAGAAGAGAATATCACACCGGCACCGGCAATCCTTGAAACTGTGAATGGTTTTCCCGCAATAATCGCAGGAAAAAGGTGGGGTTTGCCGCCTGAATTCGCATCGCGAACAGCCACGCATCTCTTTTTTACATCCGCTAACCATGTACACCACCGCCTTCCGGGCTTGTCCATACGCCGACAGATCATATACAGACAACTTATTCACCCCCGGAACCGCTTTCAATCCCCCCGTTTCAAGGGACTTGGGGCGGAAAGCGGCACGAACCGCCCATGATCATACCGTGACCCCGGCGCGAAAAAAGCGTCGAACCCGGAAATCGCAGGTCAGGTCAACAAACCGGCTTGCCGGCAAGCACCGATCGTTTTTTTCCTTTCCACGCGCTTTTTCCCCCCTGAAACCGCTTTCAATCCTCCGGGTTCCGGGCCGTTGGGCGACAATCGACAAGGCCCGCGACTGCTCCAACACGAAAACAGCGTCGGGTTCGGAAATCGCGGGGCAGGTCAACAAACCGGTTCGCAGGCAAGCGCCGATCGGTTTTTTCTTTTCCACGCGCTCCCCAGCCCCGTCAGGATGAGGAAGGAGAGGAGCAGGGAGATAAAAAACCATGTAATCGTATTGATGTTCACGGACAGGGCCGGGGTATTGACAAAGAAAAACAGATGATCCGTTCCGAAACGCCCCATCAGCCCCTCGGGGGCATAGCTCCTGTTCACGTAGGCAAGGGTCAGAAAGATCGGCAGCCAGATGGTTGCAAGGCTCTTGAGAAAACCTTCGAAAAAATAATCGTAATAAACCCTGTTCAGCTCGGCCTGGTCGATATTTTTCGCAAGCCCCCTGCCCTTTTCAGCGTCCTCCAGGGCCATGGCCTCCTGCCGGAGGTTGTACCAGTAATCGAACTTTTCCTTCAGTTCCACGTGACGTTTTGTCGTATAACATCTCCTGAGAACGGCGGAGAGCGCGACCGCGAAAAAGGCAAGTAAAAACACAACCGTTCCCGGGCCGAGGATCTCCAGGGGGGACAGAAGCCCGTCCAGAAACAGCGCGATCGAGGCAATCCCTGCCTCGATCATATACCACAGCCGATCCATGAATGAATCCATAATGACAATACCCTCGTCCGGGAAAAAATCCCGGATCTTATTTAATGGCCGGGGGCGGGCAAGCCCCGTCGAAAGCGTCCCCGCCCCCGGCCGATTCAAACAGAAAAGATCGTGCCCCGTTTATCAGATCCAGATTTCGATCTTGAAGAACCTGAAAAAGAGGAAGAACAGGGTAATGGCCAGTACCCATTTCAGCTGAATCTCACTGAAGAGGGTCTGGAGACGGCTGCCCAGCATACCGCCGGCAAATCCGCCGATGATGATGCTGATGGCCAGCCAGAGGTCCGGGAGGTATCCGTTGAGGAGGTACCCGATAAAGGAGCCGATGCTGCTGAAGCAGGTTCCCACCAGGGCGATGGGCACGGCAACGTACATGGGAAGGGCGCCGAGGCTGGTCATGGCCGGAACCAGCAGGAAGCCGCCGCCGATGCCGAAGCTTCTGGAAACAACACCGATGCCCACGCCGAGGATACCGAAGAGCAGGGGATTGATCCGGAACTCCTCGCCCCAGAACTTGAAGCGGTAATCGGTGAGGCTGGCCTTCACCGGCTCGATGGAGCCCATCTCCGCCGCAGTTCCCTCGGTTTTCGCCTTTGCCACGGCCGCGTTGAACTTCTTGACCATGGACTTGATGTTCTTACGCTTCTCCATGGCCTTGGGGGTCAGCTCCTGGAGGGTCTTGACGCCCATGATCACCACGAGGATGGCCAGCCACTCCTTGTAGGTCTTCATGGGGAGGTACTCGATGGCGTATTTACCCAGCCAGACCGAACCGATAAAGATGCCCACGCCGAAGGAGAGTCCCACGGGCCATGCCACCCTCTTTTCCTTTACGGCAAAGCGGTAAAAGGAGCCCAGGGGGGAGAACAGGGTGAGGGCGATGTTCGAGGGGCGCAGCACGTTGGCCGCGTTGATGCCCACGGGACCTGCGGTCTGCACCACCATTACCTGGAAGGCCGCCATGAGCATGCCGCCTGCGGCCCCAATCATGGAGAAGTAGGCGCCCACGAGGATGGCGCCGATGATGATCCAGAGGGGGTTCATGTACCGACCGCCCTTGGTGAGCCAGAAACCGTTGGACTCGAGCTTGTAGGAGCCGGCCGAAGCGCCGTTCACCAGTACGTCGAAGGTGGTTTCCGGGGGGGTGTGGCGGTAGGTCTTGAAGGAGGCGGTAAACTTACCGGTGTTCTTGTCCAGGGAGATCTTCGTTCCCTTGTCCCAGTAGTTGCCCGAGGCGACATGATCGCCGAGCACGCTCCTTGCGAAGATGGTCACCTTGCCGACCTTGGTGCTCTCCTTGGTAATGGTGTTGATGCCGTAGCCGCTCTCATGGGCGAACCTGTAGAAGTTCCACTCCGCCTCGTTGCCCAGGACGCCGACATACTTTTTTGTTTCGTCGTCAAGATCGCTCCAGTTGTTCAGCTTGAACATGGTGGTGCTGTACAGTCCCCTTTTGCCCTTCTGGGTGAAGAAAGAGGGACCACCGAATTTTTTCTTTACCACCTTACCGAATTTTTCTGGATTGGAGGTCAGCATGTAATATAAGAAGGGGATGCTGGTGTCGGTTGCATAACCACGTTTCTTGGCATTCTTTGCCAGGTTTTTTACTTCACTTTTTCCCGTTGTGTCCTTTGATGCAAACCGCTCCTGGGTGGCAATGGAGATATAAAGATCCGCGCCCGGCTCGATCTGTCCCTTGATCTCCACCACGTCTCCGGCCTTGTACGTTACGGCGGACAGGGCGGCCCCGTCGCTCGAAAATGCACTGCCGCAGAACAACAGCAACGCGATGGAAAAAGTTGAAAACAAGGATAGTGTTTTTTTCATTTCGATCTCCTGGTAAAAGTATTATGGAAAATTATATTTCTGGCCTTCAGGCCGTAAAACCCTTGGGTTTATCCTTCACAAAGCGAGATGTCTTGAAGCAAGCCCCGCCCCCAGATAACCCGTGAATCCTGAAATTGCGGTATGGAGCAGGAGCTCCTCCGTGGAAAAAATGAAAGTCCCGGTGCCGTAAAAAAAGCAGATATTCAGGCAACACCAGGAAAGGGCCCCTGTGGTCATTCCCGGCAGGAAGGAGACCGCTTTTTTATGAAAAGGTCCGGCCTTGAGAAACTCCACGAGCCGAAAGCCGGCAAGGGCGCCGTTAAAGCCCACCACCCAGGGCAATACGGTCGAAAGCCGCGATACATCCATCACCCCTGTGAGAAACAATGCAATCACAAGGTTTCCCCCCACACCCGTGAGGATTGCCTTTACCGAGGCCAGGGCAGGCCCCCTGAAGGTGAGAACAGCTTCCGTTGTCATATTGCTCTTTCCTTTTATTGGAGGCCCCAAGTACCCGGCCGCCTCCACTGATGTTGGTCTCATAAAAATCAACCCGTTATCCAAATCGACATCTTCACCCGGGCCACCGATGCCATCCGTATTTTTCGCGGCCCGGCCGACCATTCCCTTGTGCCCATATTGAGCAATACACATGCCGCAGAGAAAAAAGCACGAACCACTCCTTCCACAAAATATTGATATTATTTATCAATAAAATTTATGATCTTATTATTTTTCATCTTTTCGGGAAGGATAGCCTGCACCCGTGCAACGGAGCCGGGTCCATGGAACGCTCGGTTCCGCAACAGCCCGGCTCAACGATTAACACTGTTTTTACAATGCCTTACCAAAACACAAGATAACCCATCCCTTCCCCGGCAAGAGGCGCAATATTTTAAATGCTGTGCAATATTTTTATTTCACCCGCCTCATTCCTTGAGATCGCGCCTGCTCAATGCCGAAAGAGCAATACTGCATTTTTTTTATTGCAGTCCACCCAGCAGCCCGTTCGCGCGGTCGACCCCGAGCCGGCTGCTGTTAAATAAGCCGGCCCGTCACGAAACGGGTCCACCCCGCATTGATTTCCCGCATTCGGGGCTGGATCATTCATCTTGAATTCATGGGAGGGGATACAATTTCAACCGCCGGCGGATTGAAACTTATGCCGTGTATCTTCATGGCGTATTATTAATTGTTGAAGGGATTGGCCCGCCGTTCTATAATTCCGTGCATCGAAGAAGGAACTGTAAAGCGATTTTAAAAATTGAAGGGCGAGGAGGGTCAAGGACCCGCATTGATCGACCCACCGTTGCAATCAGCGGAATCACGATGCCGACTTAGCGATAAAACTCCGGGGGCAATTTGATGGTGAAAGAAGATCGTGTATGGAAGACGTTTATCCTGAATATCAGCCTGGTTATTCTCCTGTTCCTGGGGGGCATCTTTATCGGATTTATTTATAAGACGAACCGGATCATCAACGAGCAGCTCGTCACAACCGCAAGGGCCCATTTCAGGAACATTGTGCTCACAAGGAGCTGGAACGCGGATTACGGTGGTGTCTACATCAAGAAGGTGAAAGGTATCGTATCCAACCCCTATCTCGACAACCCCGACATCACCACTGCGGACGGTACCGTTTACACGAAAAAGAATCCGGCCCTGATGACCCGCGAAATTTCGGTATACGCCGAAAAATCGGGCGACTTTCAGTACCACATCACAAGCCTGAACCCGTTGAATCCCGATAATGCGGCGGACCTATTCGAACACAAAGCACTGCAATCTTTTGAAAAAGGCCAAATAGAAACCTATGGCGCCGTGAAGAAGAGTGGAAAATCCACATTCCGCTACATGGCGCCGCTCAAGGTAGAGCAGGGGTGCATGCCGTGTCATGCA
>PPCM01000277.1_pt1 | contig 60777 bp, 47 predicted proteins | sample 1555541 | NCBI WGS metagenome assembly PPCM01 (sample SAMN05284479, study PRJNA326546) | Marine sediment metagenome, whole genome shotgun sequencing project. | isolation source: marine sediment | place: Germany: Wadden Sea | collected 2012-09-05 | reverse complement strand
ATGTCGTTGCCTTGTTTGTCTTTCGTTTGTATAACGAATCGGTTCCATGGCCGGCTCGGGTCGCCATGGCGGCGACTGAAAGTAAGAGGGAGATACTCGCTGCAAATGCGGACAAGTTCGCTGCCTTCGAGTTTAAGTGCACTTTCTTGTAGCTCGGGGAAAGTGATCTCTGCAGGTAGCTGGTTCAACCATGCGATCTCAGCTTCAGATAGTTGCTTTTTATGGCGGCTGATATGTTGGCGCAGTGCTTGGGTGTCGACAGTGTAGTCGTTGGGGAATACGCCGCCTCGCATGATATTGAAAAGGACGTTGGCTCTGTGGTGGTTGGTGACTATTTCCTCGGTCGAAACTTGTTGGCCATCGGCGGCAGCGATGAGTGTGTCGAGCTTTGCTTTGCCGCACGCGATATCTTCGCAGACGGTTTGCCAAAGATCCTCGGGCTCGGCCAGTGACTGTTGTAGTTGGGCGACCTGAGCTTGATTTTGATCGATGTCTGAAATCTGTGACCACTCCTTGCTTTGCCCCGGTGCGAGGTCGAGCTGCCCCGCGTTTAGGAATGTGCCGCGAAATGCGCGCTGGGTATCTTGCTCGCTCAGGCTGCCGTCTTTCAAATAAGCATCGACTGCGTCGTGGCGCATGAGGATGCGGCTTTCCGGCCAGTGGCATGACCAGACCGTGGTAGCTTTTAGTGATTCCAGTGGCACTGCCTCGTCCGTAAGGGAGGCCGCCATGCGATGGACTAAAAGCTGCTTAGGCTCGTCGCGTTCACTGAGCTTGTAGGCGTCCGTTAGGCAGCTGTATTCTTGCTGTGTTCGCGAGTCGACTCCAGCGGCCATGATATTCGTTAAGCCGTCCACTACGGTCAATTTGCGCGACTCGTCACTATGGTTCAATAGTCTGGCGGTACGGATAAATCCGAATTTCTCTGAACTTTGCCAGCTGTAGCGAAACGTCAGCCCGAGATCGTGGTTCGTTTCCTCAAAGATAACGACGTCGCCGTTGATGCTTTTATAAAGTCGTTGTTCGACGTTAAAAAGCTTCTTGGTATAAGGTTTAAATGGTTCCCATAGCGTATCGCCGTGCTGGATATAAGTTTGGGGGCCGGTGCTATTCCAATTGTCGATGATTTTATCGACGGTGTAGTAGGGGAACAGGGCGGTTTCCGGAGAGCCACGCCCGGCAGAGAGCGATCCGTTTGTGGCGGTGAACAACCAGTGGTCGCCGGAGCTGACCATCGTCAAAAAGAAGGTGGGCAGCGACTCCATGCCATGGATACAGACAAAGCGCTCCCCTTCGATGTCGACAAATTCAGCCGGTGTATCTTCGGAGTGAGTATCTTTATGCTTTGTTAGAGTGCCCGCATCCGGGTAATCAAGAGTTTGAGGCTTCATGTTAGGTCTGAAATTTTCTGTTACTGCTGTCTGCAATGGCTTTGGAGGCCGTTTAGTCTACGTAGAAAGGGAAGTTGGCTGTGGCTGCCCCATTGGCACCGTCTTTTACGTAGACGAATAGTCGATAGGCACCGCTTTCGCTAGGCGCATTGAAGCGGACTTCAGCGCCGTTATTTTCTGTGATTAATTCAGGGAAGGAAGGTGGTGCGGCTTCCTTGTCGCCGCCATGACGCCTGTCAGTACTTTCGGCCACGACGAGCCATTCGTAATCGAGCGCATCGCCTTCGGGGTCGATGACGGTGACCTTGGCAGTCTGCGTGGAACCTGCTTTGACATGTACTTGGCTGGCAGAGGAATCAAGTGACTTAAGCTTCGGTGCACGGTTGGAGGGAAAGGATCCTGTCCATGCGTAGCTCATGGCGTCGGCTGAACCGAGACGTTCGCCGGTGGGAAGGAACATGCCATACCATGTGGCGGTGGTTTCCTGTTTCTCGCCCCAGAGAAAGGCGAAGGTGCCGAGGCATCTCCCTTCGCCTTCTTCGACCACGCGCTTGTGTGTGACGTAGTAAAATGCAGCTTTTTCTTGGCTCGTTGGTTCGAGCGGAGCGTTCCAGGATGTGTGCCCGACTTCCCAATGACCCATCGGGCCGAACTCGGTCAACATGAATGGCTTATTCCAGCCTTGGGCGACCAAGCCACTGCCCACACCCGGTGCGCTTGCGTAGGCGTTGACGCCTAGAATGTCGATTTCCGGGTAGTATTTTATAACATTGGCCACTTTTGTGCCTCCAATGCCGGCGATGACTGTCACGACCGGATGGTTCGGGTCTTCATTCTTTACGATTTTAGCGAGCTCGTTGAGTTCCTTCCAGATATGGATGTCGCTGCCGTCTGAGGCGGGGCCTTCCATTTCGTTACCGAGCCCCCAAGCTAGTAGCGCAGGGTGATCTTTATGTTTCCGAACTGTTTCGAGGACATGCTCGCGCTGCTTCTTGATCTGTTTTTTGTCTCCGTAATCGAAGCCGTGGCGTTCGTGCCCGATCCAAATGCCAGCAAGGACTTTGAGGCCGAGTGACTGAGCGTAGTCGAGGAGCGGCATACCTTCGATGGTCTCGTCCAGTTGTTCCGCGCCCCATGTCCGGAAGGTGTTTCCTCCCAATTCTTTAAGCATGGGCAGATTCTCGACGCCGCCTACGGCGTTGGCAAAATAAGGCTTGCCGTCAACGATCAGTTGGAAGTGTCCAGGCGTGCTTTCCTTGATTTTTACAGGCTCAATGGCCTGCGATGAGCAGGCAGTGATGAATAGCATGGCAGCTACAAAGGGTATAAGATTCATGGCACTGTTGCATATAATTGCATAGATGCTGTCAAGCCTCTTCAATTAAAAATGTTGCATCTATTTACACTTGCATAATAAGTACGTATAAAACTGTAGACCAATGAAATCCGTAAACCAACAAGAGATCGCGAAGGCTCTTAACCTATCGCGTGCCACGGTATCGCGCTGCTTCACGAATCACCCGGGTATCAATCCGGAGACACGTGCCCGCGTCTTTGAATTAGCCTCTCAATTAGGTTACAATCATATGGTCACGCGCGTGAGTGCCGCTAAGGGTAAAGGGAAAGCCGTCCGCCCCACTTTCGGCGTGCTTATCTGTACTGAAGAGGAGGAGTATCAGCGTGCCGATTATGAGAGCCCTGGGCGCTTGTTGCTTAAGGGGATTTCTGAATATGGCCAATTGGCAAGGGTGGACTTATCGGTGCACTTTGTAAATCCGGCGGCCACTTCGCTGGGAGATCCGGCCTATGAGGAGCTTTTTCGTACAGTTGGGCGTCAGTGGTCGGGGCTTCTCCTTTTGTATCCGTTTCCCAGCGCGGTCGTGGATGGTCTGATGGTGAAGTTTCCCTGTGTTTCCCTTGTCGAGCAGCGGGGCTCAGGTGGGCTGGATTGTGTCGATGTGGATCACTATCAGGGGGTCGCGCTTTTGGTGAATCGATTATATCAGATGGGGCATCGCCGCATTGGTTTTTATTCAAAGTCATATCAAGTTGAGGCGAGCTGGTCGCTGCGTCGCGCGGGCGCGTATTTCGAAAAAATGACGCAGCTCGGTCTAAAGATCCGCGAGAAGGATATGATTAACGTGCATCCTAAGCGGATGGTTCCTTTAGAGGAAAGCTTCGATCGAGCTGCGGAGCAGGTTAGGGCAGGGGGCACTGCCTTCGTTTGCGCGGCGGATCACCAAGCCTACGATTTAATCAGCGGGTTGAGGAAGCGCGGACTCAAGGTGCCTGAAGATGTTTCTGTTACTGGCTTTGATGGCATTAATCCGCCAGCAAGGATGCCAGCTTTGAGCACGATTGAAATCCCTTATCGGGATATCGGCTACACGGCAGCCAAGAGGCTGAAGGATCTCCTGCAGAAGCGTTTCGGCCCCTCGCAGCACATACTTTTGGGCTGCCAGTTGCGCGAGGGAGATACAGTCGCTTCGCTCTAGGAGGTTTTCTATAAACCTTACATTCAGGGGCAGTTATTTTGCGAGTGATTGCATGAAATTGCAAAATAGAGTTTGACAGGAAGCATAGCTGTGTGAACTGTATGTGCGTAATGAATACTCCATCCTTATCTCTACGTTTCCTCGCGCTCGCATTCGGGCTTTTATTCTCGCTTCAGTCTTATGCGGAGACTGCACCGCCAGCGCCGCAGCCAGATTTTGGCAATCACTCATCCGAGACATTAACGACTAAGGCATGGCAGTCGTTGGAGTCGAAAAATTACGTCCTAGTTGAGGCCTATACGGCGCGCTGCATTGAGCTCTATTCTGCGCAGGCTTCGAAAATGCAGGCTGAGTTGACTGATTTCGCTCCGGCTGACACCGCATCGAGTCTATGGGCGCTGAATGATGTCGGCACCTGCCATTACATCCGGGGGCAGGCTTTTGAAGCTCAAGGTAAAACCAAGGAAGCGCTGGCGGCCTACCAAAAACTCGTCAAAGAGTTTGGCTTCGCTCAAACGTGGGACACCAAAGGGTGGTTTTGGCAGCCAGCGGGTGCCGCGAAGCAGCGCATGCAAGTTCTGGAGTTTGAAACTCTGTAGCTGGTAATAATCTGCCAAGCCCCTATTAGGGAGTTTCGCTTAATTAAGCCGCGATCCCCCTGCTATTTGGGGCTTTGATCTGGTCTATTTTCAGGTCATGTCATTAATTATTCTAATTTCCCCCTAAATGCCCAACCCTGCATATAGTTCGAATTTGCTTCGAGGAAGGCGAAATGACGGCTTCGCGCTCGTCATTGCCCTGAGTTTGATGGCTTTCGTTTTGCTCTTGTTGTTGACGATATCGACGTTGGTGCAGGTCGATGTCAAAAGTTCGGCGAATTCAAAGGAGCTCACGCAGGCACGTCAGAACGCTTTGTTGGGCTTGCAAGTGGCTCTCGGTGAATTGCAGCGGGAGTTAGGACCGGATCAGCGGATTTCTGCCACTGCGTCTTTGTTGGACACAGATCCGAGCACGGAGATTCCCGATGGAGTCGGGCAACCTCAATGGCTTGGGGTCTGGAATGCTTTGAGCTGGGATGTGACGCAAACACCTGCGGCACCGGATAGTATTCAGGGGAAGCCTAGCCAGTTTCGCCGCTGGCTAGTCTCCTTAAATGATGCGACCACGGCGGAAGCATTTGATACTCCAAAAGGATTTTCGGCGACGAGTGCGGACGCCCTTGAGCTAGTCAGTGGTGATTCTTCGCTTGATCCAGTCTACGTTCAAAAACTTGAGATTGGCACGACTGGTAACGCTTTTAACGGCGGGTCTTATGCTTGGTGGGTGGGGGATGAGAATACCAAAGCGACTCTCGCTTATGCGTCAGACGCATTGGAGGATGATGCTGACCTTGGGGACTTGCTTGCGCGGACAAATGCATCCAGCTGGAATTCATTTCAAGTGATTCCAGACTTTTCTGACATCGACTCTCTCCTGATCAATGACAAGGGGAGGCTTAGCCGGGATGGAATCGAACTCATGCTGCGTAAGGATGTAGCTTCGCAAAGCCCTTGGCGGCAAGATTACTTTCATGACTACACGCCCATAGCCTCCGGTTTGCTTACTGATGTGATGAGTGGTGGGTTTCGTCGCGATTTGACGTCACTGTTTGAGGCGAGCGGAGCTTTGCCTGCTGCCTACCAAGACACGGCACTCTACCAGTATGGCGCTAAGTGGGAAGTTCTGCAGCGGCATTATTTGCGCTACAAAGACATCGAATTCACTTCGGGGGGTACGCCATACTATGATGCCAGGTTAAGCCAGAGCGATAGCTCCGATTTATGGGAGACCACGGAAGAGCGCGACTACGTCCTGCCCATTCCTTGTCGCGTGCAATACCTCTTTTCAATCGCCGTCGATCCTTGGGATATCTATACCAACGAAGGTTTAACCTCAACAGCTGACCCTTCTGCGCCACCTGTGGGCACGCCGATTTACTATTTGGTGATGAAGCCAGTTATGGTTTTGTGGAACTCTTTTGATGTAGAGATGCGGTGGACGATGCCGAATAAGCGGAGCATTTTTTACCTTTCGATGGGGACGCCTCCAGTCGAGATATCGTTTGACGGAGGCGGATCATATCGAGCTTTGGATACGATGTACTGGGATTTATCTCAATCGCTTTTTGTGGCGGAAATGCTACCTGACGACGACTTGGTGCTAGCTCCGGGAGAGACGATTGTGCTCTCGTTGAAAGAGAAGAATCCTCAGCATCAGCGTATGCTGATTCCGTCGGGGCTCTATAACGACTCATCTACGGATTTTGGTATCTATCAGAGTGCTGGCCTGAACTCTAGAAACAACAACATGCAATCGGGCTGGGATGAAGATGTCGTTGGATTTCACACGCCATTGCTTCGCAATGAAACAGCGGCAGACGCTGTCGATCAATTCATACCTGCTTCCGAGTCGATCCAGTTAAAGTTGCGCTATAAAGCGAACTCCGGTAGTAGCTCTGACAAAACAGTAAAATTTGCTGCCCATATTAACGTGGGCTCTGAGTCGAACCCAGGTGTTGCGCAGATGGGGCGGTTGGCCACGATTGAGTTTCGCGAGGATGTGGCCAACACGAGTCGCTTTCTACAGAACGAGTACGATCTCGGGAGCCTTTCCGGAAGTCTGCTTCCGATTGCGGACAGTGGTGCTGAAAATAGTTTTCTCTTCTCCGTCAGTGCGGAGAAGAAGGTTTTTGGTGAATTGGATAGTGGCGGTAAGCTCGGTTCATTCTTAGATCCTAGGATACCATATTACTATACAACCGACTTTAGCTCTGGCGAAAACGCCCTTGCGCCTGTCGAGTTTCAGTTTCGCGACAAAAGCTCCGGCGAACCATTATTTCAATTCGAGCCGACTAAGTCGCGTGGGTACTTCGGTTCTTTGATTGAGGGAATCTATAGCATCACAGCGAATGAATTGCCAGTGGCGCCGATGCAATCGCTCTTGCAGTTGCGACATGCGCCTTTGGGCTGGGATTATGGCCATGCGGTTTTCCGTCAACGAGCATGGGCGGGGCGTTCGCAATTTCTTTCGGGTGAGGTCGGCGATGAGTTTGCTGCGGTCTATAATCAGCCGCTCGGCAACGCTTATCCGCATCCATTGATGCCTGTTGATTCCATTGTTAACGCGAGTCGATCCCGAACGGTCGACCACTCCTATTATTTAAACAGTATTCTGCCCGACGGTTTTATTTTTTCCGGACTGGCTCCTCGTGAAGCGGGAAACCTCTACGCCCAAGCAAAGACACAGAGGGAAGTCTTCGACGCGTGGGTGTCGGGAGACTTGGAGTTAGCTGGTGGGCGCTATCGCTTTTACAATCCGACGGACAATTCGGTCGACACAATTGCGAGCGAGTTGTTCAGCGCGGACGGCTCGGTGACGGATGTTTGTTTCGAGAAACTGGCCGCTTATATTTCAGTGGATGGTTTATTCAATGTGAACAGCACTTCTGTAAATGCGTGGGTCTCGACCTTAGCAGGCTTGCGCGACGTCGAGGTTCCTCGGTTGTCTCAGACCTTGCCTGCAACAGTCGTGTCTGAAGACGTTACTGGCTTACCTGTTGGGCGCCGTGGAATTTTGACTGGAGGTAACTTTTCTGAGTCTGGAGATACCTTCGAAGAGGGCGTGCGTTACTGGTCGGGCTTCCGAACATTAACCGATGCGCAGATCCGGGATCTCGCGGAGGCCTTAGTTGCTGAAATCAAGCTTCGTGGCCCGTTTCGCTCCTTAGGCGAGTTCTTTAATCGCGAGATTTCTTCGCGCACTGCTTTCAATCGTTATGGCGCGGTTCAGTCTGCGATCGAAGCCTCTGGTATCAACGATGCAACATCAGCTCTGACCAATCAAACGAATCGAACTGAATTTACTTCGGCGGATTTGACAGATTTCACCTTTTCGAACAATGAAGCTTTCGTTGGTGGAAGTGGGGAGGGAACCAACGGTTCAATTACTCAAGCGGACGTGTTGACTCCGACCATGCCCTATCTTTCTGCCAGAGGAGATACATTTATTATCCGAAGTTATGGCGATTCGGGCTCTGGCAGTATTCTCAGTGCGAAAGTCTATTGCGAAGCCATTTACACGCGCAGTCCGGGGTATGTAGATTCATCAACCTTGGAGCCCTCAGATATTCCGCTTCCGGGAACTTTGGAGGATCGCTTCGGGCGCAAGTTCATGCTGACTTCATTTAAGTGGCTGCAACCGAATGAAATTTAGATAATATCGATTATGGCGTACTTAAAATGGTTTTTTGCTGCATCCTCCCTTTTGTTGGGAGTTGTTGCGGTTTATGCGGAAGAGGTGCGTAATGTTGAGTTTCGGACAATCGCATTCGATGTCTGGCCGGATGTCCCTGCAGTTTCCTATTTGGATGCCGAAGGTCAGGTGAGTGAGATTCAGCTCTCGAAACTGTCTTTTTCTCAGGAGTGCACTTCTAGAGTCGGGTCTGCGCTTAATTTCTTCGATGCGAAGAAACCGATTGCGGATGATCAGGCAGCAAGAGAGGGGGGCTCGGTTCCAGTCGCCACGGTACCGCTTGCGTCGACGGCTGACGAATTTATACTAGTCTTCGTGCCAGTGCAAGTCGATGGCCGCCGCTTCTACCGCGTGCAGCCCATTCCCTCTGGCGAGTCCGCTTTCAAGCGGGGCAGCGTCATGTTCGTCAATCTCAGTGAATACGCGATGGTCGCCAAAATCGGCGAGGAAAAGATTAAGTTGCCTGTGGGCACACCTTCGCTCGTTCCCTACCAAGGTGACTCGAACCGCTTTAATGGCCAAATACAGGTCGCCGTCTATTTGGAAAATAGTTGGCGCATGTTTTATTCCGCACAGTGGACTCTCCCTGAATCATCCAAGACAGTGGTTATGATTTATAAGAATACCCAGACGGGCTTTCCGCTACTGCGGAGCGTGAGCTATAAGATCTGATGTCGTAACGTTGTGCGATTTGATTTCTAGAGTGTTTTTTTGAGGGATCAACATGAGTCTTGCCGCTCTAATAGAATGTAAAGGGGTGGTTTGAGCCATGTTGGCAATAGCACGAACGAAGCACTGATCCTGTAGATGTCTTGCTTTCTGTTGCATGGAATTGCATTTGACTTTAATTGGTATATTACACTTAGATATGTGTTCCCGTTCTTGGGGCTGGGCTGGTCGCCAAGAGTAAAAAGATATATAGAATGACTATGCCCCAATTATCCCTCTGTAGCTTCGCTGACGTGTTGCGTGTGACTCTAGTTGTCGGGAGCTCTGTGCCGATGCTGGTAAGCTCTCTATGTGCGCAACAAAGCATTCCCGTTGGATCAGGCAGCTATGCTTCCTTTCCTCCATCTCATGAAAAAGTGGATGAATTTCTCAATCGTGAATTATTTATTCATCCCTCGAAAACGGATATGGCTGTGCCGACCAATGATTGGTGGACGACTTTGATCTTTGATCAGTATTCGGGTCGAATGTGGGCATATCCGTTGACCATTGCAGCACAGAAAGAGGGCGTGGATGTCTATTTCCCTAAGGAATATAATGATTCGGGCACGAGTATGCTCACTGAGTATCCTTTGCAGATTGGCGGTTATGCCGCGATTGTGGAGGAAGCATCGGATCAAGTGATTGGTGATTTCGAGCAGGTGAAATGGCCGTCTGGTTGGCAGGTGACCGGCTCTGCTTTTGGTGATGGGCCAGCGAGTGGACGCTTATCCGGGCAATCTGCTGTCGATGGTTTTAATGGCAGCGGGCTCGCGAACTCGTTTCATGGTGGTGACGGTAGCACCGGTAGCTTGAAGTCGCCTAAATTTACCGTGAGCTCACACTATATGCATGCGCTGGTGGGCGGAGGACGTCATCCGGGTAACGCAGAGCTTCGGTTGCTGGTGGATGGCGATGTGGTGCAGACTGCAACGGGCCAGAACTCGGAAGTATTAAAATGGAGCACCTGGGATGTGAGCGCCTATCAGGGCAAAAGCGCACAGGTGCAGATTGTTGACGATGTGACAGGAGGGTGGGGACACATCATGGTCGACCAGATTGTGATGACGAATGACCCCGATCCTGGTTCGAAGTTTAGCACGAATTTTTCACCTGCGAGTGCGGTCGCATTGAATTGGTCGGATTGGCATGTCCAGTTTCGTATGGAGCAGAATCCGAATGCGTATTACGACGTGACGATGGGGCATGGGTTCCCATTTGTATGGGTCGAAGCGGTGGGGGTGCGCCCATTGCTGGATATGGATCGTTCGGCGGTCTTCTATGATGCGGATGGAAAAGTGCTTACGCTACCGTTCACTGCAGAACGTGCAGCAGTGGAGTTTCAAGGACGCACGTTTGGTTTACACGTGCCTGAGGGAACCACGTTTGAGGCGCAGGGTGATAAAGTGCTGTTGGGTTTTACTGGCAGCTCGCAGTTCATTGTCGTCAGCGCGCTGCCGACTAAAGGGGATTTGCTGGCGTTTGATCGCTATGCGTATGCGATCCCGCGTGATACGCGGATGGATTGGAGCTATGATGTTGCCGAAGCGAACGTCCGCACGAACTGGACGATTACTACGGAGGCCTTGAAGGGGACAAATTTGACGGCGATTCAAGGTTGGATTCCCCATCATTATCGTGAGACGGAGAATGACATCCGTTTCAGTAACTTCTCGTATTTGACGCCGCGCGGTAAGTTGAAACTGGCGGCATCCAATACGGCACAGATTGATTTCCCGTTTACTGGAATACTGCCGAGCTTTCCAGCTCCTCAGCAATTAGGCGGTGCGCATGCGTATGACCCTGCGCGGATGGAATCATACCTAGAGCAGTATGCGACGAAAACGGGTTATGGTGGTGATACTTATTGGGGAGGAAAAAGCCTGACGCAGCTGGGCGATTATCTCTCGATCGCGTCCAATCTGAATTCTCCAGCGCAGGATGCGTTGAAGTCCTCGTTGGATGTCGCGTTGACTGATTGGTTTACCTACGACGCGGAGGAGTTGGAGCATTACTTCGCACGGTATGATCGCTATAAGGCATTAGTGGGCTTTAATGAGTCGTATGGCTCCTCTCAATTCACGGATCATCATTTTCACTATGGGTATTTTACACGATCGACCGCGTTGCTCGGCTTTCAGGATGCGCACTTTCTAGAGGAATACGGGCCGATGGCGCGTCTAGTTGCGAAGCAGTATGCAAACTGGGAGCGTAGCGATACGGAGTTCCCTTTTTTCCGCACCTTCGACCTGTGGCATGGTCACTCCTATGCAGGCGGTAAGAGCGCGGGGAACGGTAATAATCAGGAATCCACTTCCGAGGCCATCCAATCCTGGACGGGGCTGTTCCTGCTCGGCGAGGCAATGCAGGATGCTCCAATGGCTGCGGCGGGTGCCATGGGCTACGCAATGGAGCGCCTAGCGATTAAGGAATATTGGACTGATTACCACGGAAATCCGGCTGCGAGTGCACCGGTGCTAGGCGATGGTGGCACGCTCCCGGAGGCATATGGTCACGACATCGTGGGAATTCTCTTTGATAATGGCCCAGCCTTTGCGACTTTCTTTAACGGCGATCCCTCTTGGATTTATGGTATACAATGGCTTCCCGTGCATCCAGGGATGGCGTATTTAAGTGAAGACCCTGCTTTCTCAAAGTCGCAAATGGCCTCGATGGTAGCGGATCGTGCGCCGACGATGGGAACTGCGGCTCGCGGTGTGATACGCGACTATAACTTGTCGCCTGCGCGTCGAGAGTGGCATGACTCTAAGTTCGATAGTGCGTTGAAGAAGCTGCAGAACGCGGTGAAAATCGCCTACAAAAATAACCCGAGCTATACGGCTGCTAAAACCAAAGAAAATCCGCTCTACAATGCGGGCACAGGTGAGCTGTGGTTTTCCTTCGATGCCTCTGGAAAGGTGACCTTCGATCCCGCAGTGTGGAATGCCAATACTTTGCCAGCACCATTGGTGCCGCCGACTGCGGACGCTGCGATTGAGGAGTGGCCGCTCTACGTGTATTTGTATACCAACTACAGTTACGATGCCGCATACCTTGAGGATCTGTATGCGTTCGAGGTGATGAACTACCGTAGCGGAGTGGATACCGAGCAGGCGAAAAAGGTGATTGGTCCATGGGGCGAAGGCTTAGGTAATGTGATCTTAGGCTTTATGGCGAATTATGATCCCGATCTCGTTGCAGAACTCATGGATGAGTTCTATGCCGACGGGCATGGTATTGGGGTTGGTAATAATACCTCCGGTCTAACCTACTATAATACGCATGCGCAACGCTCCCTCGGGCGTATTGTGTATGATCGTCATACTGACATCCCGACCAGTCAGGTGTTTTTCAATGATGCCACCGAGCAGTATAGTTATGCTGTGTATAATCCAAAGGACGTCGAGCAGGTGGCGACTGTCTATGCTGAAGGTGCTGTGATTGGCTCTTTTCCGGTGCCTGCCAAAGCGGTGGTGCAGCATCACCTCGATGAATCGTTGAATTCGCTCGATGTGACTGCGTCCAACACGGGTGCGACCATCGCGCTCGGTGAGACTGTGCAATTTCAAGTGACCGGTCTCGATCAATACGGTGCGACGCACTCATTGGGGCAGCCCAGTTGGTCGGTTTCTGCCGGTGGCACCATCGACGAGCAGGGTGTGTTCACGGCGACTGAACATGCTGACCCCGTGGAAGCGACTGTCACGGTTGATGGCTTGCAGCACACGTATGGTTTCAGAGTGGGGGATGCCCCCGTGTTGAAGTCTATGGTGATCACGCCCACTCGCGCTCGTGTGGTTGTTGATGGCTCGACTTCGTTCAACGCCAAAGCCTTAGATCAATATGGAGACGACTATACGCTGGGCTCATTGACATGGGTGGTGGACGGCGGGGGCAGTATCGATGCCAATGGCACGTTCACTGCGAGTGAAAAAATGGGGACGTTTTATGTCACTGCGCGCGATGGCAGTGTGGCTGAAAGATCCGAAGTTATGGTGCATGCACCGTTGAAGAACATTGCTCTAGGACGGACGGTGCGTGCGTCGTCTGGTGCGAATGCGGATCGAGTCGTCGATGGCAATGAAAAGAGCCGTTGGGAAAGTAAGCACGGTAGCGATGACGAGTGGATCGAAGTGGATCTTGGTGCTGTGTATGAAGTGCAACGCGTTCGTATTCTCTGGGAAGCAGCACGTGCCAGTCAGTATGAGTTACAAGTGTCTGAAGATGGCAACGACTGGCAGACAGTAGAAGTGGTGAAGAAGACTGGAGACCTGAAAGATGTCATCCATCTAAGTGTCTCCGCACGCTATATGCGCATGTTAGGAGCGTTACGTGCGACTAACTACGGCTACTCTATCTTCGAGTTGGAGGTATCTGGCTCGCGTTGATACGACCGTATCTGTCTCATTCTTTTAGCTGCTTAGCGTCGTGGGCGAGAACTGCGCCAAGTGTCATTACCAAAGTTCGTTGCTGTGGTTGCCTAATGCCAAATCGGTTAATGCTTGATCTGAATGGCGATTCTATTCGTAGCCTCGAAACTCTGTTTCCATGCGTCGCCTTCGGCTATGCAGGACACAGCCGGAGTCTTGGCCGTTCGACCCCAGTTCCGAGAACCGAGGCCACGCACGATACGATCAAATCTAAAAAAACGGTATCATCTAGACTGAGTTCGGTGACTGATGTTGCCGTGTGGACTTTTCTGCGAACTCCATGTCGCGACGTCCTCGGTGGCATTTGTGTTCGAGTAGAAGGTAAGGGTTGGCCATCCATCTACGCATGTTATCTGCGCATAAAAAAGGAGCACCTCTCCCCAGAGGTGCTCCTACCCAATATTTTAACCCTAATGAAATAAATCTTAGACTCTACGTCGGCGCACCATGATATAGCCGAGTGCTAGGCAGCCGCTGAGCAGTGCATATGAACTGGGCTCAGGGATAGTTGACACTGCAAAGTCAGTAAATGTTGGCGCATCGGCTCCAAAGCTACCACCTCCAAAGAAGAAACGTGCCTCATCGCTAGGGTCGGTGAAGAAGCTTGGGCCTCCTAACGCGGTTAAATCTAGTGCTATGGTCTGAGCATCTGCTGTGAATGTGCCATTGTAGTCATTATCTGCAAAGAACTGCAATGTATTGTCGCCTGACAAATACACCATTCGAAATCTCACAGGTGTCAGTGCGCTGCCACCAACCACGGGATTGTTAAATTCAGCAATGTTTGAATCGAAACGACCTGGATTAGTGCCTTGAACGCCACCAACATCAGAAGTGCCAGCGAGTTCTGCCCAAAGGCTGTCTGCGATATCCCAGTCTGGGGTGCCATAGGTGCCGACATTACCGCCGCCAAACCCGATAAATCCGGAGCCTAGTCCGTTCCATGTGACCTCAGCCATGTAGCTACCTGTGTTATAGTCGGTATCTACTGTGCGTATGTAATTACGGCTGTCGTTGCCTCCTGAATTGTTAAATGCGGCACCTGAAGCTGTATAAGATACTGCATTTAGAGTTCCAACCTGATCGGAGATTTCGAGATCGGACGAAGCTGACGTTAAGTCGCTTGTGAATGTGTTTGCGGCATAAGTGCTCACTGCGCTGATTAGCATGAGTGCTGAGGCATGGGTTATTTTTTTCATGTGTTATATGTGTGGGGTTGAATTGGATTTATTTGATTCGGATTGCATCTAATTGCATGGAATTGTGTTCGTCAAGTATTTTTTTTGAAACTTATGTAATCGGGGGCGACGAGTCCTTATCTCGCTTGCTGTATCGCTCATCGCTTGTAGGCGCTATACATTTTTTGAGGCTGGAACGTCGGTGCCTCGCTTGTTAGTTTTTTTATTCAGGATTCTTTGAATCGCTTGGAACGGTTCATTTCAAAATAGCTAAATTATTGCATTGAATTGCATTAATTTGTCGTGCACTTTGGAGTTCCCGTTAATTATGAACATACTTGAAGTCGTTTTATTTATTATCGCCGTAGTCGGCGTCATCACGCTCGGCATTTGGAAGAGTCGCGATGAAGACACATCCGGAGAGCAAGGTGCTTCCGATTACTTCCTCGCGGGGCGCGGGCTCACTTGGTGGTTGGTCGGCTTTTCGCTGATCGCCGCCAACATATCGACTGAGCAATTCGTCGGCATGTCAGGTTCTTCGGCCAACTGGCTCGGGATGGCCATCGCCTCCTACGAATGGATGGCGGCGGTGACTCTGATCTTTGTCGCGTTCTGGTTCTTGCCAAAATTCCTCAAGGCGGGGCTTTATACGATCCCAGAGTTCTTGCAGTATCGTTTCGACGGTGTCGCACGTCTCGCGATGGCGATTCCCGCAATTGTCACTCTTGTTTTTGTGACGACTTCTTCGGTGATCTTCTCTGGAGGTAAGTTCGTTTCCGAATACTACAATGATGTGCCGATCCTCAACAATTTGACCGCTGTCTGTTGGATGATCGCCATATTTGCGGCGGTGTATGTGTTTGTAGGTGGTCTAAAGGCCTGCGCATGGACGGACTTGGTCTGGGGCGCGGCTCTGATCATCGGTGGTGCGATTGTTATGTTTCTCGCGTTCAATGTGCTGGCGGACAAGTCGGCTGAAGAGCTCTTCCTGACCAAGGTGGCCAATTCGAATGCGACCGTTGAGCAAATCGATGCTGCGGGGCCGTGGGAGCGCTTTATGTTATTGAACGATGGTGTCGAAGGCGAAGCGGTTGCTGTGAATGGCCCGAATGGTTCCGGCGGTAAGGTGCACATGGTGCGTCCTAAAGAAGACACTGACATACCTTGGACAGCATTGCTGATTGGCTTGTGGATTCCCAATTTCTTCTACTGGGGTCTGAATCAATATATCGTGCAGCGAACCTTGGGCTCCAAGTCGCTGGCCGAAGGCCAGAAGGGGATTGTATTTGCGGCGACTCTAAAGTTGTTGATTCCCTTCTTGGTCGTGATTCCCGGCATTCTTGCTTTTAACCTCTTTAGTGGTGACCTCCATAGAAATGCTTCAGACAAGAACGTCGCGATCGTTCAAGCCGCTGAGTTGGCGGATTCGAATACGGTGATCTCTGTTGAAGCCGCAGTTGTCGGCCTACAACCGGAATTGGCAGCTCGCGCCTTGGCACAGAACATCTCAGTGGTCGGTGAGGAGACAACCCCCGCAGGCGTTGCGGGCAACGATGACCTTGCCAATCGTATCAATGAACTCGCACAGTCTGGAGTGGATGATGGCAAGACGCTCTCAACTCTGAAGGCATACGATTATGATTCCGCCTTCCCAGTCCTGGTGCGCAACTTGATTAAGCCCATGCCGCTGATTTCCTGGTTTGTTCTCGCTGCTCTATGCGGTGCGGTGATCAGTTCGTTGGCATCGATGCTGAACTCTGCTTCGACCATTGCGACGATGGATTTGTATGCCAAGTTCACCGGTCAAAAGGATCCGGCTAAGTTAGTCAAAGTGGGTCGTGGGTTTGTGGTGATCTTCGTTCTGCTCGCCGCATTGGTCGCGCCTTCACTGGATAACTTCGAGAGCATCTTCGCCTACATTCAAGAGTTCCAGGGCTTCATTTCGCCGGGCATCTTAGCGGTCTTCATCTTTGGTTTCTTCTCACCGCGCACGCCCCGTTACTTCGGAGCGGTGGGCATTGGCCTGAATGTCGTCTCCTACGGCGCGTTCAAGTTGTTCCTCGGCGATTGGTTGGTTTCCAAAGGCTGGTGGTATGCCGATCAAATCGCATTCTTGGATCGTATGGCGATCTGCTTTTTCATCGTTCTGCTCGCGGGTGCATTGCTGACGCTGATCAAGCCAATGAAGAATCCTGTGGTGCTACCTGTGAACGATCAGATCAAACTCGAAAGCTCCAAGGGCGCAAAGATCGTCGGTATCGGAGTAGTGGTCGCCACCATCGCACTTTACGCAGTTTTCTGGTGATTTAACTTCTTTTTGCAGTCGCTCTGTTCAGCCTCCGATATTAGAGGAGAATCGTGAAAACTGCCTAGCGTGTGCCTTATTTTTGTAAGAATACGCAGACCTATTTTCTGACAAGATTTTGCTTTGTATTTTGATAATAAATAGCATCGGAAGTTTAATCAGAGCCTGTCTTTAGGCATGCGGAACGGCACATAATGCCTGTTTATCTCTAGAATTGACACATTAAACTAATATTGGCACAACATGATATACTAAATTTAATGCAGCATGATAAACTAAGTAATCCGCATGGCGCCTCCTACTGAAAAACTCGCTCAATCTTTAGAGCGGCTGCAAGAGCTTCAGGCAGAACACGGCTCTTCAGCGATTCGTTCCAAGGATTTATCACGGGCTGACCGTGAAAGGTTGCTCAAAAATGGCTTCATTCAAGAAGTCATGAAGGGGTGGTATATCTCTGCGCGCCCGGATGAGGCTCATGGTGAGAGCACCGCTTGGTATGCTAGTTTCTGGTCTTTTTGCGGAAGCTACCTCGATGAACGTTTCGGGGAGGATTGGTGCCTTTCGCCAGAGCAATCGCTGACACTGTATGCCGGGCAGCGATCTGTGCCGAAGCAGTTGTTGGTTCGGTCTCCGAAAGCCAGCAACAATCTCGTGCAGCTGCCGCATGGTACGTCGATACTGGACATTCAGGCATCGTTGCCCGATCCCAAAGATCGCACTAAGCATGACGGCTTAAATTTTTTTTCATTGGAGTCGGCTTTGATTGCCGCGGGGCCGAGCTACTATCGGCAGTTTCCCACGGACGCACGAGCTGTATTGTCCATGGTGAAGCATTCATCGGGAATCCTTTCACGGATTTTAGAGGGAGGGCACAGTTCTATTGCGGGGCGATTGGCGGGAGCCTTCCGGAATATCGGACGACCGCGGCTCGCTGATGATATCGTAGCTTCGATGGAAGCGGCTGGCTTTTATGTTCGGGAAATGGATCCGTTTGAAGCGTCGTCTCCAATACTTTTTGATAAGCGCGAAACGTCGCCTCACATCAACCGTATTAAGCTACTCTGGGAAAGCATGCGAGAACAGGTGATCGATTCTTTTCCTGGAGCGCCAGGCATTCCGCGGGGAGTGAAAGCTTACTTGAAGAAAGTCGATGATGTCTACGCGACTGACGCTTATAACTCTCTTTCGATTGAAGGCTATCAGGTCACCAAGGAATTGATTGAGCGAGTTCGCTCTGGTCGATGGAACCCTGATGCGAATGCAATGGATCGAGCGCATCGTGACGCTATGGCAGCTCGGGGCTATTGGCAATGCTTCCAACAGGTCCATTTGAGCGTTGAAGAAGTGCTTCGTGGCCAGAATGCTGGTGAAGTCTTGGATCGTGACCACGGGCAATGGTATCGAGAATTATTCGCACCGAGCGTGAATGCAGGTTTGCTCAAAGCATCAGATCTTGCCGGTTATCGGAATGGCCCGGTTTTTATACGAGGATCGATGCATGTTCCCATTCGTTCAGATCTAGTTCCTGAAGTGATGGAGGTCTTTTTTGAATTACTTGAAGCTGAACCGAGTGCCGCCGTTCGGGTGGTCTTAGGGCATTTTATCTTTGTCTACATACATCCTTATTTTGATGGCAATGGAAGAATCGGGCGCTTCCTCATGAATGTCATGTTGGCGTCGGGTGGTTATCCATGGACAGTGATTCCAGTCGCGCAACGAAAGGCTTATATGGATGCGCTCGAAGCGGCGAGCGTCAGCCATGAGATTGTTCCGCTGACTCGCTTTATAGGAGAGCTGGTCGGGGAAACTAGCTAGGCTGTCATTGTCTTTTTTTGGCAATCGTAGCGGGAGCATCTTGCTCGAGCTGAAGTTTCGGGATGGGAGCTGGAAGCTCCCTCTACACTGCCATCGCCAGACCCGCCAAACGTCCGCCTGTCCAGTAGGCTTGGAAGTTGAACCCTCCGGTGATGCCGTCAATATCAAGGCATTCGCCGGCGAAGTGGAGGTTGGGGACAAGCTTGCTCTCCATGGTTTTGAAATCGACTTCCTTCAACCGTACACCACCGCAGGTGACGAACTCGTCCTTCCCTGACGTTCAAATTACACTTGTGAAGAGTAATTTGTTCGATAAATTTGGGATCATGAAGAAGGCGATCCTGTATTCGCGGTATTCCTCGGCTCAGCAAAGTCGGGGGGATACTATGCGCCGTCAGACCGAAAAAGGGAAGGCTTATGCTGAGAAGCTGGGGCTGGAACTGGTTGAAGTAACTGATCGAGGTGTCAGTGCCTTTAAGAAGAAAAACAATGCCAATAGTGGTAATTTGTCGACACTGCTAACAAGTGCAGAGGCTGGTCTCATCCCGTCGGGGACAATTCTCATAGTGGAAAGCCTTGACCGGGTATCTCGTCAAACGCCACTGGATGCTTTGGAGATTTTTAAGCGTCTCTTGTATGCAGGGCTGGAGATACACACGCTGATCGATAGACAAATTTATACTCGTGAGAGCGTTGATCGTGATTTCTTTCAGTTGCTCGGTAGTTTGTTCGTAATGCAGCGTGCCTACGATGAATCTAGGACGAAGAGTGAACGAATTAAGAGTAGCGTGAAATCTAGGAAAAAGGCGGTCCTAGAGGAGGGGAAACTTTGGCGTGGCTCGATGCCGCATTGGACCCGAATCGATGATGACGATACAATTTCTATCGTGGAGAATGCAGCCAATGTCGTCCAACGCATCTTTCATTTATACTTGAAGGGCAATGGCGTCAGTAAGATTTGCAAATTATTAAATGCGGAGGGTATCAAGAGTGCACGTGGCGTAAAATGGGAAGTCAAGGTCGTGCAGGATCTGCTCGCCAATCCAGCTGTTTACGGCTTATTGCGCATCGACGGGCAAGAGGTTGAGAATTACTATCCACAAATAATATCCAAGGAGGATTTCAATCGGGTTCAGTTGCAGCGAGCACGCAATACGACGACGCGTGGACGCAGGTCAGTTAACCATCAGAACGTGTTCTCAGGACTTCTGAAATGTGGGAAATGTGGTAATAGTCTGTATTACACACAAATGGGAAGTCCTAGTCGAAACGAGCAGCGCTATCATACGTTTCGTTGCGGGACGAAGCGTAATGGCTCATGCGATAATTCGTCCCTGAAATTTGAAACCTTTCGAACCATATTCTTCGAGTGGTTCAAAGACATCGACTACCGGGCTCTCAATGAAACTGAGGATGAGATGAGCGGTTTGGAGAAGCTTAGGCAGTACCGTGAATCTTTGGAAGGGGAGCGTGTGCAATTGGACGAGCGCGAGGAGAACTATGTCGATGCGATTGGAAGGGGGCAACAGATCGGCATATACGCCAAGAAGGTGGATGAACTCCATTTAGAACGTGAGAACCTATTAAAGCTTACCAAAGATGTGGATCAGCAAATTCTAGTTTTGGAGAACGAGGAACCCTTAGCACCTGTCGAATTAGACGGTTACGAGGACTTTGACCAAGAGCAGAACGAAAAGCTCAACATGACATTAAAGGCTCAGGTCGACTCAATTCATCTGACGAATGAACGGGTGCGTTCTAATCTATATAACCGGGAAATCATCGTTCATTGGCGCAACGGCAAAGAGTCAGCCTTGTTCGTTCAGGATAGCCCTACGTCAAAAACGATTCCTGACTCAATTGCCCAAGGCGGAGAGGCCTTTAGAGTGACTGGGTTAAAATCCATTCAGGATGCAATCAATCAATTTCCGGAATATCATTGGTATTTACGTGACCCTCGCACCGAAGAAATCAAGCCTGTGCTGCCACCGGCTAGCCAACTTTCGGAAGAACATATTCTACCAGTTTTGGAAGAGCATGGTCTCACTAAAGCGGAGATTAAGCGTGTCATGAAAAGATTAAATTCTGCCTCTAAGCGGTCCGTTCGTGTTGATCAGTTATAGCCGTTCTAACAACTACACGGCACAATGCTTACGTTCAGAAGTATCTTGGATAGTCATTAAAGTTAGTAGAAAAGAAAACCCGCCTCGAATGGATCCGAGGCGGGTCGTTTTTAGATTGAGTGATGAGGCTCGGCTGCGATAGGGCGCAGCCGAACCCAACTCATTGTCTATTGAGGTTAGTCGCCGACGTAAACTTCGTGCGGCTGTAGTATCTCCTCGAAGTGACAATCGATCATGTGGGACAGTGACTTGAAGCTATCGATTACTTCGCAGGTGGCAGCTTCGGACAGCGTATACTGTCCGTTGTCCGAGTCCAATTCGAGCACCTGACCATAGTCTTCGGCTAGTGCGACCATACGTTCAAGAGCTTCGCCCTTAGTTACTGTTTCGATGTTGTTTAAGAACAATGTCCAATCCGGTGTTATGGATAATGGACGGAAGTCGTAAAACCAGTGCGTGCAGAGTCGTAGTAACTTACTCGGTAGTGTGTGGAGCCAATCTTCTTGACTAGACCCCAGTGTCCCGGGGCGAGGTTTTAGTGTCCACAAGGTCTGAAGGAGTCCGAGCGGATCATCAGGGTTGTGGGGCTCGTCTACGGGCCATTGGTTATGAGGAGTGCCTCGTTCAAAGCTTAGCTTCCTTTCAGGGGAAACTGTTGCTTTGGACAGGTCGAAGTTCGGTTTGAAGTCACTCGTCGCAATGTAGGCGACTTGGAAATCAAGCGAACGCTGCTCCAGATGATTCACCCAATCGGCCAAAGTTTGCGCCATTTTAAGGGTGAGGACTTGATGAACAATCCCGTCGTGGATAAATGCGGCGCGGGCCATTTCAGGCATCTTCAACTCTTCGATCAGCGCGGACTGATTTTGCGAGTCCATAGGTGCGCATTCGATAGTGACCACGAAGAAATTAACGCGGTCTTTTACTGTTAAAACGGGTTGCAGTGCATCGCGCACTGTCCCGGGGATTTTGGACAACAACGCGTCCAATTGTTTGGGCGACGCATCTGAAATGCGCACCTCTGTTTTGGTAGCGTCAGTTTTTGCTGCGCTAATTTTGGAGTCTTCCAATTCTATATCTTTCTTTGATATTTGATTGAGGGGTAGCGAGGTTTAGTCGCCACACCATTTTGTCATTACGACAATACCAACAAGTATAATGCTGTTGGTAACTGCCTGACTTAATAATTCGTCAGGCTTCTTATGTCTTTACCTAATTGTTCCAGTCGTGGTTGCGCTGGAAGTTGTAGGTTACAATTATAATTTCTACTAATCGCTATAGCGAGCGATGTGCGAAATTAATCTTATCCCTATAGGCGAGGGATTGTTAAATCAAAGCCATCCCTATAGTAGGGTAATCACTGCTTTATTTAACTATGCTTACCTGATGAGTCTATGAGGTGATTTGTCAATCAGTTTGACGTTTTTTTCTGAAAAACGAGCCGAACTGAACGCAAATATTGAGCCATAGCATGTCGAGTTGCCGAATGCGGACGACGGTGCCTAAGCGGGTGGATCTAGCTTCTCGATGGCTAGAATCCGGGCAACCATGGCGTCGAATTCTTTTTTGAAATCGGTGTCACCGGCATAGAGTTTGTAGAGTTCCAACTCGCGGCGGCGCTCTTTATTGACGGCCTGTGTGATCAGGCTTTGCAGAGCGATGGCTCGGTTCTGCTGGTCGGCGTTGTTGAGCACCTGATCTTCGAAGTCGGGATTCGCCCGGACGTGCTTTAGAATATTGACCAGTTTGACGCGCTGCTCATCGGGGGTGGCATCCCAAGCGGAAAACCAGCGCTCGTTGAAGATGCGGATAATCTCATCGAGGGGTGATTCTTCGGAGCCGTCCTCGTGGTAGCCTCTGACGTTTGGATTTTCGGGGTCTAGCTCTGTATCTGAGTCGTCGAGTTCTATACTTTGGTTCAGCTTGACGCGCTCTAGGGCGTAGGTGGAGAGATCGACGCTTTCCAGAAGGGCATCCACCTTCGGTCCTTCAGTATCTTTCACTTTCAGCTTTGGGATGAGGAACTTGAGAAACCAGTGTAGCTGCTCCCACTCAATCTGATGAAACGGGATGATGCAGGCCAGCTGACCATAGAGCTTCACGAACTGCTTGGCCTTGATCTTGAAATCGATCTTCTCCTCTTCCTTCTCCATTAAGTCGAAGATGGATACCGGTCCATCCAGGACGGGGTGCAGCTTCTCGGCCTCGGTATCATTGAAGAACAGCTCATTGAAGTGCTCGACTTCTGGCCATGTGTAGATGTCAGCTTCGTCGAGTGCTTCCTTGAGGTCATGGAGCACATTGACATCTGTGGGCTCTGTAAGGCTAGTGGCTGTGTAGAAATCGTCAAAGGCAGCCTTGATATCTGTTGTCGTATTGTAGAAATCGAGGACGAAGGTGTCCTGCTTCTGCATCTTAGGGTTGCAGCGGTTGAGCCGGGAGAGTGTCTGCACTGCGAGGACGCCTTGTAGCCTCTTATCCACATACATGCTGTGGAGTAGGGGCTCATCGAAGCCAGTGAGGAATTTGTTGGCTACGATTAAGAGCTTGTAGATGGGGTCTCCCTGCTTGCGATCCTTCCCCGCAAGTTTGTCTGGGATATCCTTGGAGGGGAATCCGTTGATTGAGTCTTCGGTGTGTTCGATGCCATCGACCGTCTTTTTCCCTGAGAAGGCGACAATCGCCTGAAAGTTGGCTTTGCTGTCTTTTAAATGATTACGGACGGCGAAGTAGTAGCGGATCGCTGACTCGATATTTCGGGTGACTATCATCCCGCGTGCGGCTCCGCGTAGCTTCTTCTGGGCGACTACGTTGGCCATGAAGTGATCCACCATCTGCGACGCTTTGGTGTCGATGGTTTGTTGATCCGACTCCACATAGTTGCGCAGTTTCTTCTGAGCTTTGATGGTGTCAAAAAGTGGGTTCGCCTCCACTGACTTCTGAACCTCGTAATAGCTCTTATAGGTAGTGTAGTTGGCCAGCACATCTAGGATAAACTCTTCCTCGATGGCCTGTTTCATCGAATATAGATGGAAGGGATCAAAGCCGCCATCTTTGTTGCGGGTGCCGAACTTCTCCAGTGTGGCTTTCTTCGGTGTCGCTGTAAATGCGAAGTATGAGGCGTTGCGGCTCATCTTACGCCGATCCATCGCCTGAAGGATCTTATCCTGATAATCCTCCGGCTCCTCATCTTCATCCCCACCACCCAGGGACATATTCAGCTTGTCTGCGGCCTGTCCGCTCTGCGATGAATGGGCTTCGTCCACGATTACAGCGAAGCACTTGTCGCTCATGTCAGCGATGCCATCGACGATAAAGGGGAATTTCTGCACAGTTGTGGTGATCAGCTTTTTGCCTTTCTCCAGATGAGCCCGCAGGTCGGAGGAACTTTCTGCGTGTGCGAGGACATTCTTAACTTCAGCAAACTGTTTGATGTTCTTATCGATTTGCCGATCCAGCACGCGCCGATCTGTGACTACGATGACTGAATCGAACAGGTTGTGCTCGCCTGTAGAGTCGAACAGCTCCACTAGCTGATAGCCCAGCCATGTGATCGAATGGCTCTTCCCGGAGCCCGCCGAGTGTTGCACTAGATAGCGCTGCCCCACGCCTCGCTTTTGCACATCTGCGAGAAGGTTCCGCACCACTTCCAGCTGGTGGTAGCGGGGAAAGAAGAGTGTCTCCTTCTTCTTTTTGGATTTCTTCTCCTCTTCCACGGCCACCTTTGCGTAGTGCTCGATGATGTTGGTTAAGCTGTGGCGAGTCAGGATCTCCTGCCATAAGTAAGCCGTCTTAGGCCCGTCCGGGTTAAGCGGGTTGCCCTTACCTTTTCGATAGCCTTTGTTAAAGGGCAGGAAGTAAGTGCTCTTGCCGTCTAACTTAGTCGTCATCCACACTTCGTCCGGATCGACTGCGAAGTGCACGAGGCAGCGCCGGAATGCAAAGAGCGTTTCACGCGGATCACGGTCTTCACGGTATTGTTTTTTCGCGTGGTTGACGTTCTGGCCTGTCCATGGGTTCTTCAGCTCAATCGTCGAAATGGGGAGCCCATTGATGAATAGCACCATGTCTACAGACTGACTGTCAGTAGGGGAGAAGTAGACCTGCCGGGTGACGGAGAAAATGTTAGACTCAAACTTGACGGTAACGTCGGGATTCAGCTCGTTGTAGGGTAAGCGGTAGAGTAGGTCGAAATGCGCGTTATCCACGTCGAGGCCGCGTTTAAGGATGGCGAGGATGCCGTCCTTCTTCAGCTTGCGGTGTAGGCGCTCTATAATCTGCTGCTTCCAGTCTGGCTTGTATTGCAGCTTGGCCAGTTCGCCCGCCTGCGTTTTCTCAAGGAACCCCCAGAGCTTGGCTGTATCCAGCGCATACTCGGCATCAAAGTCCTTTGAGTGACCGCGAACATAGCCAGCACCTTTGCTTGTATTGTAGTCGCCCGCATCTTCGGCGGGCGCATTGTTACTGGAGATTTTGGAGATGCCACCACTTAGCGATTTCTCTATCGACTCCTCTAGGGCACGTTCGGTTGTATTGCTCGGACTCATGGCAGAATAAGCCTCAGAGTGTTGTGAATAACTATCGATGCCAAGAACGTTATTCCAGATTTCACCGCATGCGCCGCCAACGGGTGATATACTCGCGTGCACTGGCCTCTGGAAGGAAGCGTCTTTGTTTTCCGGTCAGTGCGATGAGAGAGCTTAGCTTTTCAGCGGCCACGTTGCCCTTGAGTAGCTCAGCCTTCACTAGCTGATCCAATACCCAAATACTGCCATGGCAGGGCACTGACTCTGCGTGCGCTGATTGGCGAAGTTTTCCGTCTCCAGAGAGCAGTAGTGCTTCATGCTCGACCGCAAGGTGCAGAACTGCCGCGTCCGCTGCGCTTATTCCAGAGTATTGCCCTTGATACAGCATCAGCATATCCAAGGGGGAGGGCAGCTCGCGGATTTGTCCGCCTTTCACGTATGCCAAAGCCTGCATATGTTGTCCCTCCTCAAGCTCCAAAACCACTAAATTACTGGTGATCGTTTCGTAGCCGAGCTGGAACCAGAGATCGAGAATCCCCATATACTCCATGTCTATGAAGATGTTTGAATCCTTGACTGCTATTCTTCGGCTCATTGTTTCTGTTTAGCCTACAAATTCGAATGACTCAGCCAGTTCCTCGCCTGTAAATGCTAGGAGGCCGCATGCTTTAGACGCAGAGATCACGTCTTCGGCGAGTGCTCGGAAGACCAGTTGCTTAAAGCGTGAAGAGCTCTCACTGCCTTTCCATGTGCCCGGCTCGTTCTTGCGCCAGCCCATTTTGTTGGCTTGGATGCAGAACGACTTGAAGCGACCCGCAGTGATGAGAGCCAGATCCCGAGCCCGCGTCATGATGGCATAGCAAGAGATGCCCCATTCCTCTTTGATCGCCACCAGCTCGGCTACAGAGATCTTGATCCGATTCTGACCAAAGACCTTCATGAACATCTGCTTGGGCAGCAGGAATGCGCTCGCGAAGCGATGGCAGGCGCGTTCCTTGTCTTGTCCGCTAAGGCGTTCCGGTAGCGTTAAGATTAGGTGAGCCAATTCGTGCAGCGCAGTGAAGCGTAGGCGTGCCTTGTCCTTCTCGCCTTTACGCGAGAGTGCGACTGTGGGGACGACCTTCTCGCCTGTCTGGGCAAACGCGGAAAACCCGTCGAAGCCATCGCGGTCATCAAGAAACTTCACCTTCACGCCGTGTTCTTCCAGCATCAGGTGCACATTCGGAATCGGGTTCAGTCCCAGGTTCCACTCTTTGCGGAGACGCTCAGCGGACTCTTCGATTTTGGAGGGTAATTCCTCATCGTTAAATTTACGGAGGTCGAAATTGGGCAAGTCCTCATAGGGGAGAGACAGGATCTCTTCGATCTCAAGGTAGCGCTCGAAAAACTCAAATGCTTCCTCCTCAATTTGCTTTTGAGCCTTCTTCCCCAGCTTGGAGTGTTTCCGGTATTCCACCGTCTCCAGCGTAAGCCCATCCTGTTTCAAGAAATAATCGACCCGCACATCCAATGTTCGTGCAATCAAGCCCAGTGCCCCGGTATCCGGGCACAAGGTGCCTTTCTCATACTTCTGTAGTGTGGTGTGGGAATATTGCCCGTTCAGGGCATCCGCCAAGGAGCGCAGCGAGTAGCCACGCATGAGCCGGGCACGTTCCAAGCGTGCACCCACTCGTTCAGCGATAGATGGTTCTGTGTGTGTCATAGCATAAGTCCGGTTGAAGGTTGGGGTGAATCTTCAATAAACACTATTGACAGAAAAAGGTTTTTTGTAAACCTTCAATTTCAAGAAAAACGGAAGGCGGCAACCTCCCGTTTTTTGAAATCACAGTCGAAATGCTCCCGAACCGGGATGCGCAACTACCTAGACATCAGTTGGTGGAATAAGCCAGTTAGCGGTAGGTGCGTCAAGCGTAGATGCTTAGGAGCGCAACTCTCAAAGATAGAAAGGAACCGCAAAACATTATGGCAACAAATCCACCTTCAGGTGATGGACACCGTAACGGAGCTGTGCGTCAGCGTTCACAAGTGCAAAACCCGAAGACGGGCGTTTGGACAAAACGTGATGCTAGCTCTGGGCGTTTCATGGACGGTAAGTCTGATGGCACCCGCTTCAAAGGTGTTCGTCGAGAAAAGTAACTCCAAACCGAATTAAAAAATACTTCAAGGCGCTCTCAGAAATGGGAGCGCCTTTTTAGTGCTAGACCGAAGGTCTAGTTGTGGATTAATCGCATAGGGATTTGATTTTCAACATTTTACAGGAATTGAATTTCCGTAAAAGCTGCCTATGGAAAAAAGCCCAAAAGCGACGAGCTTTTATGGTATGAACCAAATCATACCACACACCGTAAACATCCATAGTCTCATTCCGTGCAATTACCGTTGTGGTTTTTGCTACGCTGGTTTTCCCGGCATTAAACAAAAGCAAATGCCTCAAGCCGAGCTACACTCGATTCTGAGAGTGCTGGCTGATGCGCCTCTTCCAGATAGATGTGATCGCCGAAAGATCACATTCGCTGGCGGGGAGCCCATGCTCAGCAAGACGATCGTCGAGGATATTCATTACGCACATTCGTTGGGATTGGTCACTTCGCTAGTGACCAACGGCTCACTCCTTTCACTCGAAACCATCAAGAAGTTGGGAGGTCGTCATGCTTAATTGGATAACCTTCAGCATCGATTCTATCCGGCATGACACTAATCTGAGAATTGGAAGATCCTCTCGCGGGCAAACCCAGAGCAGCGAGGATTACCTTGAGAAAATCCTGACAGCCAAAGCAGCGGGCATCCGGGTAAAGATCAACACGGTCGTCAATCGGGTCAACCTCTCCGAGGACTTTACCGACTTCATTCTTAAGGCGGATCCTCTACGTTGGAAGTTGCTCCAAGCATCGCGGGTCGAGGAGGAAAATGGTGCCTGCTTCGACCAATGGGGTATTTCGGTCAGGGAATTTACTGATTTCGTGCAGCGACACTCCGAGGTCATCGAACCCTCCGTCACGGTGGTTCCTGAAACGCAGGAAGATATCCGGGGTAGCTATGCCATGATCTCCCCTGATGGACGTTTCTTCGATACCTCAGCAGGAACTTACCGCTACAGTCGCCCGATCTTAGAGGTGGGAGCCGAGGCCGCCTTTTCAGATGTGCAGTTTTCGATGGAGCGCTTCAAGTATCGTGAAGGAGATTACGATTTCGAGTCTGGCTCAAATAAAGGGGGTGCTCAGTGAAGACGCTGCGACTACCCAGTGCCCATCGCGCAAAGTTAGCCCAAATTATCAAAAATCTTGAAGCGGGCGAATGTGATCATCGTGTCTTCAGGGGTAAACGATTGCGACAGAACCTAGACTTAATCTCCATTCCTCTGGGGAGACGCTGGCGAGCTCTGTTTACGGATCGAGGCGGTCGCTACCGCTTTCTAGATTGTTTTAGCCACGAGCATTACAATAAGCTTAAATTCAACCAAATACAGTCATGAGCAAAACGAAACGAAAAGCCCCTTATCCTACTTTCGGAGAATGCTTCGCAGTCACAGCCCAAGCAATTGGTCTCAGGCAGCTTTCGGAAGGCTTCTCGCCGAATGGAGGCGATCGGTTTCCGTATACTGAATACGACCCAGCTGGCTCAGCTCCAGAAGAGTTGCTTAGGAAGATCTCATCGAACAACTGCCTTAACGATTGGGCTTCCGAGGTGAATGGACCACCACAGCTTAGGGATCTTCATGCTTTCATCGCTTATGCCATAAAGCCATTCCCGGCAGAAATAGTAGAAGACCTAAATTTCATCCTGCAATCGCAGTGGGTGGATATTCAGGAATACCACAGCGCTGTGTTGGGGGAGAGTTTCGCCTTCGGTGATCACAGAGCCAGCCGAGATTGGTATGCTCATGCGGTCAGTCGCACTGCCTTGGAATGGCTTACCAGTTTGCAACTGCAATTCAAACGACTCTTCAAAAGCGGCCCTATGCTTGAGATTCAGCTAGATCAGCTACTCAGCAAACTGTGGACTGACGAAGCTAAGCCACTGACACGACAATGCTTGGAGGCCTACATCGGTGAGACCGAAAAAGAGAGAACCGAGCCTAAGACGCTCGCTCGCTGGTTAGAAGGCGAACACCATCCCGCATACGCAGTTCTTGGTAAAACATTCAAAGAGCGCAGTGACTTGGCCGAAATCCTTATCAACTTTGCCTTCGCCCGTCTCCTCGAAAATTTGAGTGAAATTCTCGACGGCTATGCGCCCAAGAGGGGACGAGCTCGTTTCTACAAAAGCCTGATCCATCAAGCTCAAAGGCTGAAGCCTTTCTACGAGGTCAAAATGGAGCCCGGCACCTCCGCTGTCGAATACTCGAATGCACTGGTTGCGAAGCGCAACGAACGGGCGCGACTCTTGGAACTGTTTGCCGATTACGACACTCCCGAAGCGGAGCATTTTATCCCCGACGATCTACAAGCAGCTGTCCGATTCGAGCAAGATTATCTGTCCATCAAACACCCAGCAGGCTGGGATGATTTTCTGCAAAAATTCGACCTCACATTTGTGGCCAGAGCGCCCCACATGAAAACATTGCTGACGATTCCTCATGAGTTGGTGGGGAAGATCGAAGATCTCAAAAAGGAGCATCCGAAATTAAGCAAGCAGTTCACGGCACCGATCAGCTGCGTCAAAGCACGGCTCAGACTGACTGATACAAAGCTCAAGCCACAGCAACGTCTCAAGACTGCTCTGCGCTACTACCGTGAAGCCGCCGAAGGCTGCATCTACAGCGGCGGTCCTTATACGGATCTTATCATAAAGGAGGCCATGGGCTTTACTGCCTGGGTTTATTGGAATGCATTGAACTCTGGTCGGGGCAAGAGCAGCGATGAGCTGAAGCCATTTTTAGACTACTGTTACAATTGGCTCAGCTTATTAGGGTTGTCTGAAGATTTCGATCACCCGCAGGAGCGTCAGCGCTTTGAGCTAGCGAAGCAATACTTCATCGAGTGCCTCTCTCCTGAACTCAGAGAGCACTTGGAGACCAATATGAAGGGAGTCGAATTTCACCGGATCGACTTCACTAGCGCCATATCATTTCATGGATTTGAGTCTCATGAAAAGTTGAAATCAACGCCGATCAATAAACAGCGAACAAAGCCGTTTTCGAAAACCCTGACAGGTCGCGAACAAACTCCGCTGATGGAAGCGATTGACCGTCGCCAGTTCGACTACGCCCACGAGTGCGTCGAGTCAGAGGAAGATCTCAATTTTATCAACTCGACCGGGGACACCGCCGTAACCAAGGCTTTTGCGGCAGCGGATTATCAACTGGTGCTAAAAATCCTTCGCCGCGAGCGCGAACCGATCATACGGGAAACGCTGCTACACCCCACCGAAAAGCTAGCTGAGAACGCGCTCATTATATCGGTAAGTAAAGGGCGGGTGGATGTCCTTCAAGAACTTTTAGAGCCTTCCATCAAAGAGCGTAAAGCCGTTGATCCCAATTCATTGGAGTGCTTAGGGCAGACTCCGCTTTATTACGCAGTCAACCTTTTAGGGTATTGGAAGATGAAGTTTGATGACGTGATGCGCAACGCCGAGGCAATGATGCCGCCAACAAAGGCGATGCAAGCTCTACTGCCTTACATGCACAGTATGACAGGGCGAAAGCGCGAGCTATTCAAAGCCGCACATGACTATTATCGAAAAAGCGCGAACCTTGATGGAATTCAGGCCTGCTTCAAATTTCTGATAGCGCATTCGGTAGTCGATATTGATGTGAAAAATCACAACGCTCACACCGCATTCACTTTGGCCATTCAGTCCCGTTCTTTAGACCTAGCTGAGATGCTCCTTGAGTCTGGTGCCGACGTGAACCACCGGTTCGACCAAGGCGGAACCGCGCTTTGCTGGGCAATTAGAAATCAAGACCTCGATGCCGTTACACTTTTGCTCAAGCACGGGGCCAGAAGCGACCTATATGTTGAAGGCATGAAGAAGCACATTTACGAGCTTCCCATGCCTGCGGAAATCAAGAAGCACCTACCAAACCCGAACTAAACCATGAAAACCAACAAGATCCCCACACGTATTATTCTCAGCGGTCTCGCTGGCGCTGGTAAATCAAGCGTTGGTAAAGCGCTTGCAAAGCACCTCGGCTACAACTTCCGCGTGGCTAGTCATTACGCCCGTGAGGAAGCTAAAAGGCGTGGTATTTCGATTCAAGAACTACAGGTTCAGTTGGACAAAGAGCCTGAGTTTGATCGCGAGCTTGATGCTCGACTCGTCCATTGGGGGCGCTCGGAAGATCGCTGGATTATGGACTATCGCCTTGGCTGTTCTATGCTTTCCGAGGCGGCATCAATTTACCTGACGGTTGAAGAAACCGAAGCGGCTCGCCGAGTTGGTGCCGATTCACGCCCTGGAGAATTCAAGGGAGATGAAAGTGCTGAAGATGTGCTGGCCTCGATACGCGACCGTAACGAAAATATGCGGAAATGTTTTCTAAAGCTCTACGACATCGATTTTGCGGATGAGAGTCTATACGATCATGTTGTTACGACCGACGGGAAAGATATTGATCAGGTAGTTTGTGAAATATTGATGATCTTGTCAAATTGCACAACTTCTATGAACGCGTAGTGCATCCACTCAAAGGCTACCACGCCCTAGAATTTTTGGTCATAAACATACCCTCTCCATAGATAGGGTGGGAGTGCGTGTCTGTTTAGAATGCATGCTAGGATCATCACCCCTGTTGGAACCTTCATTTCTTCAGGCAGTGGATATTGTTCCAGATACTCATCCTTGTATTTGCGAAGATTTGAGACCAAGGACGTTCCGCACATGTCCTCATCTGAGCTGTGTAATAGACCCAGACTAATACCAACACTGTTGGTTCTCCCCCCTTCGCAGATTGATTGCTCCCAGCCTTTCTTGGGAGCCCAGCATACTAAGTCGAGGGGCTTTGTTTCGGGATAGGAATCGCCATTGTTGTCTATTGCGAGGACTAGATACCGATATATCTTTTCGATCAGCATTTCGCCAGGCTCTCCCAAAGGTAAGCAGTATTCCATCAGCGATAAGCAGAAGAACGAACTGCTGACACAGACGTCCTGCATTTGTTTTGTTGCCGTTGCTTCAGCCACAACCTTGTAGCTGTTGTGTCCGTCGATAAATGGTAGTTCGACTTTGTTGATGCGCCTTACGAATAGGCGGTCAATTAGCATATCCAGAAAATCATGTAGCGCCTGTATTCTATCAGCCTTCACCAAGAGTCTCCAGATCAGGAATACTTGCGCCTGATCTGCATCGATGAGCGGCCTTAACGCGCCGGGTTCATTGTAGATCATGGTTTCGACTATGTCCGCGAACTCAGTATACTTAGTGCTCAAGTAATCCTGAACCTCTCCAGAATTATTCGGGATATCTTCAATTGCGTGAGTAAATAGTCCAATTCTAGCGAAGTGCCAGTAGGCGTTATATCCAGCGTTCACCGCGTCCAGACCGCTTGCAGTAGATACCATTGAAACCGCATGCGTTTGCTTTAACACGGAACCGTATTTTTGGTAAAACCTTTCAAGTTCCAATAGGTAGAGTTCAATCCATGCCTTTGACGCAAGACGTCTGATTGAGTCATGCTCAGGCTCGTTTACGTATCTCCAGATACGTAGCATCAGGCGTTCCACAAGTTCAATATAGCCGACATCGGAACCTTTTGCATCCCCACGTGCTTTCCCTAAAACAATTGTGGCTATGGATAGTATGCTGATCTTTCGATCGTCCTTCTCTTGTGATTCTAGCACCTGTGAGATGAAGTTATCCCAATTCGGTAGCATCGTCCGAGTCCAGCTGTCCGAGCCAACCTGACATTGTTTAAAATGCGCTGTTGTGTAGCGCAATAATTCAGACACGCCCTCAGGTAGCAGATCAGGGTTCAACAGGTTCGAGTGCACTTCATCGCTGATTGTCGTCAAGTTCCACCGTTCAAACGTCAATGTCCTGCCATCCGCAATTGTAGGGTTTTGATTGCTCACGAACCGATCGAAAAGGCCGACACCCGTATAATCGTCGTCCTTGTTATATCCGAGTATCACAAATACCCGGATCACATCCTTATACTCGCTTGAGGATAGATCAGGATACATGGCCTTCTCTAGGTCATCCTTAATCCGTTCGCTACTCCATGTGCTATTTTTAAGTGGTTCGTCTTTTAGTGCAAATATGACGAGTTCTCTTCCCTCGTCGCGTAGGAAGGACAGATCGATCCCGTATTCGGCTTCGGTTTTATGGTTCGCTCCTTCTGTTGAGCGCACAAAAGGCAGGCGCTGAGGCGTCCATCCTTTTGCGAGTGCCAATTGGTAGATTACCCAGTCCAAGCCATAAGTCATGACGTGCTTACGCATCATGGTTCGCTCTTTGAGACCTTTGATGTAGTTAACCACAAAGTTGCGTGATTCACCTAGTGCGCTAGCTGCTTGTTCACTCATCTGATTGTAGCCTTTCTTCAAACTTACGAATCAGTTGAGCAGTATTCATACGCTCTAGGAACTCACCCTCTGGATCAATTATCGGGAGACGAGGGAGTGTGAAGCTTTGCGAATGTTTGGTAAGTGCATTCGGGGCGCTAATCTGCCCTTCGCATACATTCGAGAACTCATCTCCATATAAGAGGTTGACGGTCTTAACCAACGAGAGAAGTGGAGACTTCGCATGTGCCAGCTCAAAGCCCTTCCGCATGCTGTCGGCATCAGACCTAGATTTTAGATAATGTCCGATTTCGATATTAGGCATCAAAGCTCGGAGTCCTTTCAATAGTTCTGGGTCTTCAAGCGCCGCAAAGTATTCATCTTGTTTCTTGATTGCATCACGTAGTAATGAGTTCTTAGCGGAGTGCTCTTTCCACTGTTCAACGCAATTCCCGGGGTAGTTGATCGCTGCATCTTTCGAGTGCTCGATGAATAAGCCTTTAGCCTGCTCGAATTGAATGACGAAAGGCTCGATTGCGGCGTAGAAGCGCGTTTCCGCTTCTTCTAAATGATTGGCGAGCTTGAACTCAAGGAGTGCGAGGCATACGCAATCAGATTGCAGGTCTTCGCCTGCGTCCGCAAATTGATCAAGGTTGAGAGCATCGAACAGGTGAAGGCCGATTTGTCGACAGCCTCTAAGCGAAGAAAAACAATACCGCGTGACCATTGGCACCATTGCTGACGCATGCTCTCGCATCTTCCCCAGCAAGTGTGCATATCCATCGTCGTAGCGATAGTGCTCGAATATCTCTATCGGAGTTGAAGCAACGAGCGCACCAAAGGCTTGTATGAATCCAGATTCACTACGGTCTAACATTGCAGCCAGCATACCAAAGCATTGGTTCCATGTGCCTTTGTGGTCGATCGGCACTGGCAGCAGTAAAGGTATCGTTTGTATGACCTCAGAGCAGAGGAGATCTGTGGACTCTGGCTTTTGCTGAAAGCAATGCATTTCGGCTTTACTGAAAAACTCATGCTTCAAGTCAGGTGTGTGCTCCTCCTCTATGTTTTTCCTGAACCAACTAAATGCTGCGCTTAAGAAATCATTGTAGTCGGTCTCTCTGGCGACACTAAGGCTTAGTGCCAGTCGTAGTGCTGATTCCTTTTCCTTGGTGTCACCTTCGCAGATGCGATCCAGAATTACTTGAGTCTCGATCCATGGTTGTTGGGGTGGGATAGAAATGTTCCATGATCGATGGTGGCACATTCTCAATTCTAAGTGTTCCGAGTTCAGGAAATCCGCATCTAAATCCTCAATCGAATTGTTCATCCTGGCGTATCCCAGCAGGAGCGTGCAGAGCGTGAGTTGATGTTCTGTCAACGAAGCCGCTCGCTTATAATAAGATGCAAGAATCTGACGGTGTTGGTCACCATCTCCTTGCGTGCAAAATTCAATATATCTGTAGAATCGCCCCGAGGCCATGTCGTTACTGACACGCTCAATCCCCATCTCATAAAATGATGTGAGTCCTTTAACGTCAAAGCTCAGATGTTTTAGGGCGATATGAAAACTATCAATTAGAGTGAAGAAATTGTAAGGCACCGGGATCGGCAGATTTACTAAATAATCAGATCGATCCTTGATTGTTAGTATACTCAGCTGCGCGAAGAGTATGAGGCTCGGAACAGTCTCGCGGACACGGACTGCCTTATTACAGAGCTTCAGCAATACTGTGAGATCATCCTCATTCTCGTCTCTCCCATACTCTAGGGTATCAACCAGAGCTTGTGCGTATTGCGAATTCTCGCTAATCGCTTTAATCTCGGCTTCGACATCAATTCCGGAAGTAAACTCTTTACCAACCTGATCTTCGGTTTTCCAAATCTCAGCAACCAGTTCGACTAGTGTTTGTTTGGACGGTTGGCTCATCGTGTTAAGAGTTGGTCTTTAACTTGAAAAGTTACTTCTACAGCTTCGAAAAGTCGATCACATCCTGATCGTAGGGGAGTGGGATTTCGAGGAACCCCTTTAACCTCAAATCGAGAACTCCAGAGGCTGGTGGCAGTGGGCCATCGTAGGGTTCCCAGTCTGAGAAATCGCTGAGTAGCGAACCTGTTTGAACGGTTCCACTTGGCGGTAGTTTCGCCTTCTCTTTAGACCAGTCGTAGAAGCCATCAAAGTGTAAATCGACTACCTTTGAGTAGATTCGTTTTAGGCGACTCGCTTTACAGATGATGCCAAGCAGCCGATGGCGGTCTCCCTTTATCGTAAATTCACGTGCTTTCGTGAAGGTTAGTTCGCCAACGTAGTCTTCCTCTTCATTGCAGAGGTCGCTCTGTAAATACTTTAGCCACCAGTCCATCAGGCGATGCTTCCCATAGTAGACTTGTTCGCAGTCTACGAGGCCAACATCTGTGTCTGGTGATTCAAAAATAAAGCTGAAGCTCGTTTGTTTCCAAGCATAGCTCTCCATGAACCAGCGCACGCTGCATCGCAATGGTTCGGATTTATCCTTCGTTAGTAATGAGTAGGGGCATATTCCGTATGTTTTTGCCTTAGTTATGGCAGTCTTTGCAAAACCACTTCGTGAAACAAAGATCATTGCATTCGCTCCGACGGAGCGTGACTTAACGTAAAAGGCTTCGATTTGTGGAACGCCAACTTTGCGTTTTTGATCCTTACATTCTAGCACCGCGAGTATCGAAACCCCACCCATGAATCCGCGGACGACGACATCGAATTGACGCTTGATGCCATCTTTGTCCGGGATGTGGACATTATGCTCAACCTTCGAATTCGGATCCATCATCGCCTGCACTGAGGCGACGGCTTTTTCGTATGCGATTCCTTTCATCGCGTGCTACGATTAGTTTGACTTAAACTCATAATTTTTGCTTATTTATATTAGCAGCGTTCCGAACAACTTCTCTCGGTGACATTAAGCTATGTATATTATTTTATGTAGCGTATGTCAGTAGAGGTCCCTGGAGCGCTGCTACTTTTTATACCACCAGCTTACTAACGTAGCTTTTTGTTTTACGCTCCCTACGCTAAGTGGAAATTGCCTCCACGCTCGGGGATACCTTATTTCCTCCCGCACTCTCACCAGTAAGTCAAAAGTTTGGTTGCCCTTACGAATAGCGTTATCGTAACGCAAAAGAAGGTCTCTATTTTCTATAATTGATTTCGAGTGAACGATTTTAGGATAGCGCTTCGTAGCGCAACTTTTTGGAGTTTTTGTCAAAAAATTCTCTAACTTAGAAATCACTTCGATGGAAGCCTTTCGTGCCGCTGTCGACCTAGAGGGTCTGGTAATATGCCTCCAAGCTGTCCGGGTAACTGAAATTTCCCCTACGATTGGATTAATAAAAAGTGACTTCTTAAGCTTGGAGTATTCCCTACGTCCATGCGTCTCGGTTAATACTGGAGATGCTGAAGGTAGAATGATCTGAGAGTGGGGAGCTGTCTTGTTGTTCAAGCCATGGAAACGACACATATCGTAAGCCAGACTTGGCGTTATCTCTTGAAGCGGGTTTATGTAAATTGGTGTCTTTTTCTTCCTGTTTTTTGGGATAAATTCCCAATATGCTTTATTCGACGGCGAAGCTGGAACCCAAAGTAGAAATGCTGGCGATACCCCGTGCCTAAGTCCTTCAAGTGTCTTTTGGAGTATTTGCTGTAATTTGATTCCACTGTCCGGGGTTTCACGCTCTTTATCTCGGAAACACTTCCCATGCTTAACCTGACAATGCGCTTCGACTAAGCTGCCCTTTGAAAAAACGTTCCTAAGTGAAAGCTTTAAATCCACCTTCGCGGAATCTTCATCCATAGTCGTATGACTAGCTTCTGCGCAGAGTGCAGAACTCAGAAGTCCAGCAGCAAAGCGCCCTCCGGCTGCACCATCGGACTTGTTATTATTCGCCATGCTGATCTGCACTCCAGTGCTCTTGAAAGTCAGCGCCATCTGACTTTGGTTTAGTTGTTGGCATCGCAATCTGAATCGTCATCGGAATTGGAAAATCGACTCCTAGTAGGGCGACCTCGCCGGGTTGCAGATTCGGTAAGAACGATGATGCTGACCGGTCAATTTCACCACAGGCGCGTTCGACCATGTCACGGTCTTTATCGTTTGTTAGTCGGTGAACAAGCAACGTGCCCATCTGACTAATGACACCCTCTGGGATGTCGCGAGGACGTTGTGTCGCTAAGCAAAGATTTAGCCCATATTTCCGGCCTTCTTTTGCTATAATCTCAAAGGCGTCCAATTTGGTCTTAAAGTCATCTGACCCCATCGACTTACCTACAAAAGAATGCGCTTCGTCTAAAAATAAGATTAGAGGTGAAGCCCGAAATGTGCCCTCACGTGCCAACCCCAATAAGTATCGAGCAATTGCATTTGTGATTACTTCCCTGGCGTTGAAATCTGTCAGAATTCCACTTAGACAGATTCTTAGAATTCGATTTGTGTTCTCCGGCTTAAGAAATTTGTCGATTGCTTCTGTTAATTTATCTCCAGAGGGCTGAAAAACAGGTGCTAATGCGCTGGAATAGAGTGTGCCTGCGATTCTAGTAATTAGTGTTAAGCAGTAGTTATAATCGCTCTCAGAGTGATCTCCCCATTTTGTTGGATCTTTCCCATAGTTCGCAGATGGGAATGTGCATTCTTGTCGTAGTTGATCAGTTAAATTTCCCGGATCAAAGGGGGTTTGGGGATCCTCTAACGCTTTGGCGTGCTTAAGCTCTTGAGCTGCTATCGGCGCTTTTGGTTTATTGATTTTTTCAAGAACACCCGATGCATTTGCCAATGTTGGTTCGAGCTTAGTTAGTTTTAAGCTACGTATTGCAGCTCTGAGCTTAGGCCCTTGAACTTTCCCTGATGGTTCAAATAAAGCAATGAAGTCTTGTTCCTGAAAGCAGGAAGGAGGAATGCTGCAAACTGTTGATCCCGGCGCCCTCTCAAACGGCTGTCCGATATGAAAGTGCTCCACATCGCCAGCGAGGTCACGATACTCACCAGTTGCATCTAGCAGTATTAGCTTTGATTTATGTTTTCGGCACTCTTCAAGTAGCCGCGATAGAGTATAGCTCTTGCCTCCACCAGTAGCGCCAAGGACAGCACAGTGCCTTCCAAAAAGCTTTTCTGGCGTGATACTAATGGCGGTTTCGGGTGCATTCTTGATATGGCCGATACGGAGCGACACTTTGGGTTCCTGGTGCTCTTCACCCTCCTTGATGCTCATCAGCTCGGGAATCTTCGCGATAAATGAATGCGGTGCTGAATACACCTTGTCGCCTAAGCGGGGATAAGCTTCGATCCCGGATATTACACGTAGTGAGCGTAGCGACACGGTCGCCAGTAATTGAACGAACGCCAACGCATGCACATCAACCCCCACACCAGCTTCATCTTCGACGGACAAGCGTTCACTTTCTGGTAACTTCACTTCAGTGATACGACCAAAGACAGCAGAGCGTTCACCTTCTATTAAAACGAATTCAGAAACTTCTCCGAGGCCATAGCGAACGCCACCGTAGACCGTGCCGCTTGGCATCCCAGCCTTACTTAGATTAACCTTGGCGTATGAAGCACTAACCGAGGAAATCGAGCCGACGCTCCTTAGTCCTGAAAATAAATCTGTATTCAACGCAGTCATCACAGAGTTGTCTGAGAGTGTGCTGGAAGCATGCCATTCTCATTGTGGCCTAATGCCTTTAGGTCAGGAATTAATTCTACGAACTCTCCGAAGTCGGCGTTTAGTAGCGTAACCTTAGTTGCGGTTGCCGAATTAAGCTCTTTCCATGCGTCGATTACATCAAGGTCTTCCAGCAGCTGAACCTTCGATTTTGCATAGGGATCAACTACCAACATATTCAGTGAAGGATTGCTACGAACGGCAGATAGAATTGGAGCCGTGAGGTGGTCGTCATTAAAACCAAATCCTACCGTAATGAGTGCTGTGTTCGGCTCTCGTAAAGCCATAAGAAAACGTGCCATTAACTCCAAATAAGGCTGCGTGTAGGAGTGCTGATACTTGGTGCTAGCCGGGTAGATCAAACACCGCTCGTCTTCACTTGGTTTCGCCACTTGAGATATGCCATTTTTTGAAATAGCCCAGTCGACGGAACCATGGATTTTCAATAGCTGAATAACTCCATCGACTAGTTCATTGGATTCGGAGGAGGACTGAGCCCTGCGAACAATGTCATAGCCGAAATAATTTGGATCAAATGTCCGTGATTGACTGAAAGAGAAACCGTCGATGACAGTTAGACCTTTCCGAGCAGCTGCGAATTCAAAACAGCGGTCGTAATTTGTGGTAAAGATTTTCGGTCTTGGGAATTTACTCTTTCGTCTAGTCAAGCGTTCAAGAAGTATTTCATGCTGGGGGAGCGATGACGCATCCTCTAAAAATTCGGTGCATTGTTTGTAGATTTCACCTTCAGCTTTTGTGATGAAAGCCTCCACCGATGTTTTATCTGCCTCACCTAGAAACGCTACTGCGCTGTGGCACTGGGATAGTAAGAGTTCAATATTCTGACTGTCTCCAAGTTTTACGAGTTCGGTGATTTTGCTAAACTCTTCCCATTCAGAAACCGCATTCCAAAGGTCGGACATTTTGGGCCCTCCCTTATCTTTAGAAACCGCATTAAGCGAAGCTCCGCTTCCGGCTAGCACCACAACATTGTAGTTGGTGAAGAGCCCTCGGATATGATCCTCTAAGCGCGACTTAGATTCTTTAGCTGCGAACTCCGCTTCCTTGGCATCATCGCCCTCTAGGCCTTCAGGTGCTCGCAATGAAGTCCAGTCGGAAGACTGGGATATGCGGTCGTTTTTAAATGCTAGTATAGGTGTGGGTTCTTCAGCCATTGTTCGTGCTTGTTAAACTTTAATTTTCCCGGTCACCGCGTGAGCGATGAGGGTGCTGCGGAGGGTCTTGAAATTAGCAATCTGTGCTTTGAGTGCTTCCTGAGCCGATTTGATCTGCTTCTGAAGCTTCATAATGCCATTAGCGATTTGATCCTGCTCTTTTAGTGGGGGAATCGGCACCGATATACTTTTGAAGCCTTGCCAGTATAGACGATTTCTATCTGAAACTATTCCGTATGAGAATTTGTTGGTTTCAATCTGAAATACTTCTCCGCGGAATAATGCAGAGAAGTATGATGAGTTAATTGGACGTATTGGCCTAGCGACAACATAGGCAGGCGAGACCAAGCCCTCGGTCTGCACATCGCCGACTGCTCCCTGCCACATCCGCATCATGTTATAGGCAATGTCTCCAATGGCGGCGCGTTTATAAGTATTTCGGTCTTCAATTAGGCGCTTCGGTCTATCTCCCTTAAAATCTTCAACGGACACTCCACGACTAATCGTTATGTTAAGCATGGGAAGCTCTCCATATCCAGTCTCAACACGCTCATTAAAGACAGAAAAGAGTCTGTTTACCTCCCAATGCTCCGGGATGTCGCCGATCCATTCAATGCCGGAGGGTTTGAGTTTCACATCGGGATTAAGTCCTCGGGTGACGGCTTGGTTGATGCGGATGGCTTTTTGCTCCTCCAGTAGTTCGATCTGGCGCTCCTTTTTCGAGATCAGTTCGTCGATCTGCGCCGTCTTCTCGTCGAGGAAGGCGACGATACGGTCTTGTTCGGGCTTGGGCGGGAAGGTTAGTGTCAGGTATTTAAAATCTCGCCAGTCAAGGTTCTGCCTCAAGCCTGTGCCCATTCCATAATAGACCTTCAGTAAGTCGTAGCTGTGAAGTAGGTAGTAGAGGTATTCAGAGGTAACCTTATCGTCGTGTTTCAATCCGAGGTAAGCTGAAGTAATGATGCCGCGCTCTTTAGCTAAACCTACACGCAGGCTAGTCCAATCATTTTGAAGGTCAGTGGGGCGGATGATAATGTCGCCTGGGTTTATGATCTGGTATCCCTCAAAGGATTCTGGAACTAAGCCCGTAAGCTTTTCTGGGGGTTTGACAACGAGGCGACCATAGCTGAGCGAAAGAACTGTATTTTCGATATTACCAGTATTCTTCCCTTTGTTGAGACTAAGTGTGACTCTCCCAGGGTTTAATCTCCAATGCTCAGGCACTTCGCCCAGCCATTCCACGCCGGAGTCTTTGTAACTGTCGTATGTAGGATAAACACTCATGCTATATTAGGCATTGCTTTCGCTGAGTTTAAACTGGTGCATCGTCTCTAATTCCTTCGCAGTTATTAGAAAAACTCTATCATGTTCTGCAGATAATGCCCTCTTTTCTAGCATTTCATTGACGACCTTGTTATGATAAGAAGCTAACCAATTATATTTGAGAGCGATTGAATTCAGCTTCTTATTCTCGGCAGCTTTGCGCAGAATTAACTGCTTATGCTTCTTCAAAATAGTTAAGTAGTATTCTGGGTCATCTAGTTCACGCAGGATTGCACTTAGATAATCTACGAACCACAAGCCGTCAGTATCCTGCCTAAGCAGACCTTCAACAATTTCAGAGTCATCTTCATAATGATGATCGATGGTCCTTAATGATTTTTCGTCTTCAAACGCTTGTAGCACCTTAGGGTCAATGACCACCCTTGGGAAATTGCAAAGCTTTGATTCAATTTCATAGCCATCTATCACAGCTGGGCCATAAACAGCTTCCTCATCATGGTGTATATCTCCAATTGTAAGAGCGCCGCGAACAAAAATATCCGCTTTGTCCATCAATTTCACTTGGAGATGCATCACGGTCATAATCTCATCAAATAGTAGGCCATGGCATTGAGGGCCCATCGGGCCGACTAATGGGCATGAGGAGATAATCGTATCTGAAAATGTTACACTTCGCCGACCAGAAGAGCTGACCTGCCAATGCTCTGTCTGAGAACTCTCCTCAGTTATTCGGATGATTTCGCTCATCTCTTCGGCAGTCTTATTGCGCACTAAATCACCAAATCCAAGGATATCAATGAATGTGACGATTGATTTGGTATACTCGCTCATCCGGCTAGAATTTAAGGATGTTTTCGAGGAGGCCTTCGGTCTCTTTTTCGAGGTCGCGGATCTCTTGAACGACGTCGCCAAGGTCGCGCAGGGGTTGATGGACGTAGAAGTATTTATTGAAGGAAATTTCGTAGCCTATCACGGTTTTGTCCTGTGCGATCCAAGCGTCATCTACGTGGGGATGGACTTCCGCATCGAAGTAGCGGGTAATCGCCTTTTCCATGTCGGCCTCGTCCTCTAAGTAATTCATCGGCACGTTCTCGCTGTCGCGTAGTTCGCTGTCGTGCTCGTATTGCCAGTAACCAGCGTCTAGCTGGAAGTGGCCAAATCGGCGCACGGCAGCGGTATCGACATTGTAGCCGTCCTTACTATCGAAAACGCTCATGCCCTTGCGGACAGGCTGCGCGTCGGGGTCGCGCCATGAAACGGCATCAAGGATCTGCTTAAGCTGCCCAGCACTGAGCCGAGGCTTGAGATTCTTATTGGCCGCCTTAACCGCGTCTTGAAATGCGTTGAAGTCATCCGTTTGATCATCCCCGACTTCGGCATGGAGCTTCTGAGCGGCTTCGACGAGATCGCGGCGATTGCACCAGAACTTGGTATCGAGTAGCTTCTTTTTGTCGCCCGCCTTGCGGTCGATCTGTTCCGCTTCGAGCCAGTCTTCGAGGGCTTCTTTCTTATCCCTAAGGAAGCCGGTTTCGTAAACGGAGTCACTCCATTCGGCATATATCCATTCCATTTCGGCGGTCAGGCGGTTGTCGAAGCGGAGGCTTTCGATACGCTCGGCGGTGAATTGAGCGGACTTACGCAGCGGACGCTCGACGGTGATCTTCCAGTAGCCGAAGTCGCGGTTGTCGAAGACTTGGGCTTTGAGTCCGTTGGCGGCTTCTTTGCCCGTGTGTGTGAGTTCGAGGTAGGCGCGGGTGATCTGCTCAATATGCTCGGCAGTGAAAGCGCAGTTCTTCTCTCCCAAGTTCTTACGTAGCTTCTCGTAGAGTTGGGAGGCGTCGATCAGCTGCACCTTGCCCTTGCGCTCGGGAGCCTTGTTGTTGGAGAGCACCCAAATGTAGGTGGTGATCCCGGTGTTATAGAAAATATTATTGGGCAGCTGGATGATGGCTTCCAGCAGGTCATTCTCGATCAGGTATTGGCGGATGTTGCTCGCGCCGCCGCCTGCGTTGCCGGTGAAGAGTGCGGAGCCGTTGTGAACGGTGGCGATGCGGCTGCCCAGAGGGGCGTCCTTGAGGCTTTTCATCTTAGACGCCATCTCCATCAGGAAGAGCAACTGACCGTCGTCCACTGCGGGGCAGGCGGGCACCGTCTGAAACTCGCCGTAGGCATCGGGCAGCTCGATCTCGAAGCGGGGGTCGATGATCTCGGTCTTGGAGCCCTGTTTCTCTAGGATTTGGCCTTGATCCGTCTTCCAGCTCTTCCCGTAGGGTGGGTTGGAGAGCATGAAGTCGAAACGGGTGCTGGAAAACTCGTCGGTCGCCAGAGTGGAGCCGTATTTTATGCCGTCCGGGTCGTTGCCCTTGATCAGCATGTCGGACTTGCAGATGGCGTAGGTCTCGGGGTTGACTTCCTTCCCGTAAAGGCAAGTTCGAGCTTTGGAACCAATAGGGCCCTCAGGATCGATGATGTAGTCCTGTGCCTCGGTCAGCATGCCTCCAGAGCCGCAGGCGGGGTCGTAGATGGTGATGACGGGAGGGAGCTGGTCTTTGACTGGCTCGAAGAGCAGGTGCACCATCAGCTGGATGACCTCACGCGGGGTAAAGTGCTCGCCGGCCTCTTCGTTGTTCTCCTCGTTGAACTTACGGATCAGCTCCTCGAAAACGTAGCCCATGCCAAGGTTGCTCAGGCCAGGGAGTTTGCGTCCGTCGGGGTCGAGGGCGTCCTTGTAGGAGAGGTTGATCCAGGGGGAGACGTATTTCTCGATCACACCGTGGAGGGCGTCGGCTTCCGCCATCTTGCGGATCTGGTTGCGCAGGTCGAACTTGGCGATGATCTCTTTGACGTTGTCGCTGTAGCCGTCGAGATAGTTATTGAAATTGGCCTCCAGTTGGGAGGGGTTGCCAAGTAGAGTTTTGAGCGTGAACTTGGAGGTATTGTAGAAGACCTGCCCCGAAGCTTCGCGCAGACCAGCCGGGTCGAGCACCGTCATGCCCACCTCGTCCTTCTGGAATTTTACCTCAGCCAGCACCGCCTCTTTTGAGTCCTCCAGTAGGCAGTCGATCCGCCGCAGCACGAACATCGGCAGGATGACATCCCGGTATTTACCACGCACAAAGACGTCGCGCAGGCAGTCGTCCGCAATGGACCAGATGAAAGAGACAATTTTGTTGTGGGTAGAGTGATCCATGGAGTTGAAAAAGATTGAGACAAACGCTCACGAAACAAGATTTCAATCGCAATACGAGGAGAGCGCCTTTTATCTGTGAGAGTCACCATTTTTTACCCCATGTCTGAGATAAGCTCCGCAAATATAATCAATAAAATCCGCAGCCGCCTCGAAGAGGCTGATTTTGCACAACACTGGTCTAAAATCCGGAAAGGCAACGTCTCGATGGAGCCTTATCACTTGGAGACCACAGAGTTGCTCCGACAGCAGCTGAGCGAAAATATTGGCACTACGGTGAAGGCCGCTGTCTGGGTGCCTCCGGTCGAGACTTCGGATTTTGGAGCCGCTCGGTGCGCCTTCAACTTGATGAATGGCCCGGGAGATGGTGCCGATAAGGCAAAGCGTGATGAGGTCGCCAAATCGATGAAGGACTTCATGCAAGCTCGGGGCTGCCCGTCCAATGTGGTGATAAACAATCGGCACAATTCGACCATATGCGCACTGCAACTTGCCTCTGGTGCGACTGAAGAGGCGTTTGTGGATGGAGTGTGTGATTTATTAAAATACTTAAGTGAGTTGCTTCCAGACTGGTCAGAGCAGCAACTTCCAAGAATCAAATTTAATACTATGAATTCTAAAGAAAATTACTGGTTGGTCGGCGCATACGATGACAATGCTGGCGAGGATTGGACAGACGACTTCATCGCAAGAGGAGTTTGGATGAATGGTTACACTGATAAGCATTTGGAGACCGTCAACCAGATGGCTGTTGGTGATAAAATCGCGATTAAGTCTACATACGTTAAAAAACACGGCCTTCCTTTTGATAATAGGGGACATCCCGTCTCTGTAATGGGGATTAAGGCGCGAGGGACGGTAACACACAATCATGGTGATGGACGTAATGTAGATGTTGAATGGGAACGATTTGATCCCATTCGAGAATGGTATTTTTACACGGGGCGTCTGACTATCTGGAAGCTGAAGAAAGGTGATTGGGCTGCGCGTGCGCTCATCGAGTTTACTTTCAATGATGTCGAACAAGACATAAATGCTTTTAGAAATCGTCCCTACTGGAAGTTGCGATTTGGGGACGAGGATGTTGATAAGAACCAGTTCGGCTGGACTAAATTCTATGAAGCGATCGCGACAGCTTTATGTGGATATAAGGATCGTCGAAGTGAACTACTGAAAGGGCTACATAAAATAGCTTCTGAAGTGGGGGGCGTCTCGCACTTGAACGACAAATTTGATAATGGTCGTATCGGACCTACTGAAGATATTTGTCCTTTTACAACTATGGGGATTTTTAACCGTGGCTTAGGATGGGAGAACCGAAAGAAAGTCGCCGGGCGCCTCGCTGAGTTTCTAGGTGTTAAAGAGCCGGTTCCGGAAGGGTTTGATGCGATTCCAATTCTGAATAATCAAAAGTCATGGTTTTATAGTTATGCGAAGGATCGCAAGGATACTGACATCGATGTGCTCTGGCGTGTTTTTGTCGCGGCCATTGAGTTTGCAGATGGTCTCGAAGAATCTGCTGAGGAAAAGTTTCACGATGCATGTGACGCTGCTTCACGGATTAAAGGTGTCGCGTGGAATCTGACTATGGGCCTTTTCTGGATTCGCCCATGGTTCTATTTGCCATTAGATCGTCAGAGTCGGGACTATATATCAAATACGCTGAATCTATTAATTGAAAAAAATGGCCCTAAGAAACGATGCACCGCCGATGATTACTTGAGTTTGAAGAACGAGCTGGAAGGGCATTTTCAGAACAATGATTATGCCGTCCATTCGTTCCCCGAACTCTCTTTACATGCTTACAAAGATGGGCGGGTGATTGACGATGACGACGATCCAGTTGTTGATGAAGATCCGGTTGAATACGTTACAGTTTTCGAGGATTACACGAAAGAAGATGCTTTAGCTGACCTATTCATTGATGAAGAAAAGTATGACCGGATGGCCAAGTTGCTAAGTCGGAAGAAGAACTTGATCCTGCAAGGTCCTCCGGGAGTGGGGAAGAGCTTTCTCGCGCAGCGTCTGGCTTATTCACTCATGGGTGTGAAGGACAAGAGTCGAGTCACTATGATCCAGTTTCACCAGTCGTATGCGTATGAGGATTTCATCCAAGGCTATCGCCCGAGCGGTGGGCATGGAGCGAGCTTTGAGAAAAAAGACGGCGTTTTCTTCCGCTTTTGTGAGGAAGCAGGTAAGGCTCCCGAAAAAGACTTTTACTTCATCATCGATGAAATCAACCGTGGCAATTTGAGCCGTATTTTCGGAGAGTTGATGCTTCTGATCGAGCCGGACAAACGGGGGCCAGATTATGAGCTGCCGTTGACTTACTCGCCGGATGAAACTTTCTACGTGCCTGCGAATGTGCACATCATCGGTATGATGAATACCGCCGATCGCTCGCTGGCGATGGTAGACTACGCGCTTCGACGGCGCTTTGCATTTGTTGATTTAGAGCCTGCATTCGAGAGCGATAAGTTTGTCGAGTATTTGGTTTCCAAGTCCGTAAGTGAGGAACGTGCGTCGCTCATACGGGCACGCATGCTGTCGTTAAACGCTGAAATCAGTTCAGACTCACGGGACTTGGGTTCGGGGTATTGTATTGGCCACAGTTACTTTTGCCCGGTCACTCCAGTCGCGAATGAAGAGGAGTGGTTTAATGAAATCGTCGAAACCGAGATCGAACCGCTGCTACAGGAGTATTGGGCGGATGAGAATGCCAATAAGGTAAACACCCATATTGCGAAGTTGCGCGGTGAGTAGCCCGATCCCCATTCAAAATATTTATTACCTGCTCTGCTACGCGTGGGGCAGGCTGGATGAGGGTGAACTCAAAGCAGTGCAAAATGTAGACTGCGAGACGCTTCAGGATCTCTTTGCGAAGGTGCTGATCAATGGCACCAAGCGCTTGGTCAAGCGGGGACTCAATCGCAACTATCAAGCCAAGGTCGAGGAAGAGGCGTCGCTTCGTGGGCGTATCGCATTTACCCCATCGGTCAGGCAGCTGAGCTGGACAAAAGGGCGTATGGTCTGTGAGTTCACCGAGCTGAGTTACGATACGATTCCAAACCGTATTTTGAAAACCACAATGCGGAACTTGCTGTTCACTTCAGGTATCAGTCGAGAGCATAAGGATGAGTTGCGTGGTCTATTGCGTATACTGCATGAGGTTAGCCCGATCAGAGTCTCTCGGAAGCTTTTTAGGCGCATACAATACCATCAGAACCTACGGGACTACCGCCTGTTGATGAACATCTGCGAGTTGATTCATGATTTACTCATCCCCACGGAAGAAGCCGGGAACTCGACCTTTCAAGATTTCATCCGAGATCCGAAGAAAATGCCCTCTCTCTTTGAGTCCTTCGTTTATAATTTCTATCAGCACGAACTACATGACTACATGGTCGCTAAGAGTAGTTTCGAGTGGCAAGAGCAGTCAGGGGATGCTGAAGCTTTGGCACGGCTACCTACGATGAACACGGACGTTGAGCTAGAGCAGGGGAAGGAACTGACGGTTCTCGACTGCAAGTATTACAAGGAGGCTTTTACCAGTAACTGGGAAACAGAGCGCTACAAAACGCCCAACCTTTACCAGCTCTACGCTTACATCATGAACAAGCAGATCGAACGCCCGAGTATGAAGGTGTCAGGGATGCTACTTTACCCTGAGGTGCATCAATCCTTCACAGATCGTTTTATTCTCCAAGGACACCCGATTACGATAGCCAGCATCAATCTCGATCAGCCTTGGGAAGGTATTCGCGATGACTTACTTACAATCAGCAGAGGAGACTAACATGCCAACTGAACTCGACCCTATGCGTATCTCGGAAATACAGAACACCTGTGCATTGCGCTTTGACGGGTATGGATATGTCGAGGCGACTCAGCAGGAATTTCCTGAACTCAACAAACAGATTAAGGAAGCATTGCGTATGTATGAAGACCCGTTGAAGAACTTTGCAGTATTCTTCGCGTTACAGCGCTTTCTATGTAAGTGGGGCGGTGAACAACTGACGAAGCAATCGTCGGAACATGTCGCCTTCGATATGCTCTATCTACACCTTTACCAACTCGAAACCCCACAAGAATACGTGCATCCAGGATACGAGAAGGAATGGTGCAATATCAGTGCAAAAGATCGAGAAGACGCGGCTGAGTATATCCGGAAACGCTTTGCTCAGAGTTGTCACGAATAGTTATGCGCATAGCGAATTGGAATTTAGAGCGCCCGCAGGTAGGGCAGGGGGCAAAGCTGGAAGGCTTGGTTGAACAGATGGCTGTAGTGGACGCGGATGTCTGGATTTTTACTGAGTCTAGTGAGGTTGTTGCACCGGGTGTTGATCATGTAGGCGCACATTCGAAACATATAGCGGATTATATAGGTCACACGGAGCGTGAGGTGCGTTCGTCTATATGGTCACGCTATCCGATCATACAAGAGATTGAGACGCACGACCCGGAAACGGCCGTCTGTGTAGAACTCGACACTCCCATGGGTTCGTTCATCGTTTATGCGACGATTATTCCCTATCACAATGCAGGCACCAAGTATCCTTATCGCTATATGCTCGGAGAGATTGAGGGCTTACGGCAGTGGGAATTGCACAGCCAATCAATAGACACACATGCAGCTGATTGGCAGCGTATACGTGAGCGGTTCCCGGAGAGCCATATCTGTGTCGGTGGTGACTTTAATCAGAATCGTGATGGACAACGCTGGTATGGCACCAAGGCCGTCCGTGAGCAGATGACGAAGAGCTTAGAATCCACGCAGCTCATGTGTGTCACTGAAGAAGATTTCCGGTCGAATGGAAAGCTGACAACCCGTGCCAACATCGACCATATTTGTCTCGATTACGAGCTAGCAGATCGTGTGCAGTATACAGGCGCTTGGGAAGCCGGTAAGGATGCGAAAGGTAAACGTCTCTCCGATCATAATGGAGTGTGGGTGGACGTCGCTATCGATGCACTCGACTACTGACCACCTTCTTTGCTAGCTCAGAGTGCTCAGGCACGTCCGGGGCGAAGAACTCGTGCAGGTCGAGGCAGAAGGCGGCTGCAATACGTTCGACAGTGGAGACCCAGATTTCCTTTTTACGCTGGGCTTCGATCTGTTGAATGAACTTCTCCGACATATCCGCGACCTCGGCCAGCTCCTGCTGAGTCAGGCCATGTTTTTGGCGCAGCTCGCGGGTTCTCTGGGCGACTCGTTCAACGGAATTCATTCCCTGCGATCATAGGGGAAATGCGTTGACTTTGTTACCTGTGATCACTGGGGTTGTTCGATGCTGAGAATAGCCCTAAGTAGTTGCCTACTTCTTTATTTTCTAATCTCCTTCACCGGCTGCGAACGCAGTGAGACTGAGCTAACAGGAATAGAAAATATAAGATTAAAGCTTGATGACATGATATCAATCCCCGAACTATCACCGATTGATGGTTCCGCTGTAGGGGAGTTGAAATCCGGGATGAGCTTGGAGGAGGTAAAGGAGTCGACTGGTTGGGATGGTAATTCGTTTCCAAAAGAAAAAATCCATCCTCTTCCACTTCGCGACTACATATACAAATTAGACTGGTATATGTATGAGAAAGTTATTACCGAGCCTACGGAAACTGATACTCTTGAGCACTATGTCTTTAAGCCAACCAAAGGTTTTCCTGAACATATCTATCTTGTCGGCTTGGATTTCTATAATGACAGATTGTATAGCATTCGCTATTTTTCGGTTGCCCATGACGTCAATTGGGGACCCGGCCCTTGGGACCGTTTCAAGGCAAAATCTGCGAAGGAGAAGTGGGAAAATAGAAAAGACATTTTATTAAAAGCCTTGAGCCAAAAATACTCCACATTGAGTGATAATTCTGATGTCACGATTTTTGATATTTTTTCCGTTTCATGGTGGAATCTGGAAATACAAGATATTAGTGAAGACGGTGGATACGGGGCAGTCAGTATCTTTCGTGGGGGCGGTGAGGGAGTATTTGTTTTCGTCAATACGCTGAGGATATCCGAATGGACGGAAAATCTATATTCTTCAAATTCTGAAGCATGGGGCAGATACTCTGAAATTTATACAATACGTTTTGTTTTTGCTGAAGTGATAGCGGAAGAAGGTTTTGAGCACCTCAACCGTGTCAAACTTGAAAAAGATCTGAATGATCTAGCCGAACTTGAGCGGCTAGAAAAAAAAGAATTACAGAAGCAGAATGAGGAGCGAATGAGAAATGAGCGGGAGGCCGAAGAGCAAGCAAAGCTACAGGATGTTTTCTAGAGCATACTTCTTCGGATTTTTAGTGGTTTAACTCGCAATCTGTATATCGCTCAGGACTAGAGTTTACGCGCTTCATCTAGCACCCATAATAATCTACCTTATCGGCTACTAGCCTACCACCAATCAGAAAGCTCTTTCGTTTGGAGACACTTAAGCTCAATCAATGCTCCCGGAAAGGAGCATAGAAGCCTGTAACCCAACACCCGAGGCCTACCGGCTGTGTTAGTAGTCCGATGAAGAAAATCGTTCATCGGAAATGTCTCTAATAAATTCTCAGCTTTTGTTGCAATTTATATCTTCATGACATTCCACACACCATATTGGTTTTTGACGCCTTGGTTTTTTAATTTAACGACGACGGAGACATGATAGTCACCGTATATTTTATTACCTTCAATTATGCCTAACCACGACATTGGCATACCTTCCCCTGAGTCAGTTTGTATGGTAATCCTATTGTCACGCAATACACCTCGCGCATTGGCAGTACCAACTAATTCACCTAGTATCTGCATGTGGCCTTCCACCTTTCCATTTTCCACCGAGTATATAGTAAGTATTATATCAGCTGTGCCACCGTAAGTATGATTGAGGCAATTGCCTTTATACGTTCCGACAATATTACTGCAAACACCTTGCATTCCATCCGTATGCTTAGCTGCATCAGGATAAGATATAGAGTCTACTATAACTTGTGATATATTAAGCTGCGATATTAATTCTCCTTTGAATGTTGATGCAATAAAATCATAATCCACAGGTATTTCATTGTTCGAATCTTCATGAATAAGACTGTTGCGAACAGATGCGAGGTATCTGCCTCGTTTGATGGACTGCTCGGATATTAATGATTCGATTAAATTTATTGCTTCATGTAAGCCTGTAGGTGCTGAGTTAGTGGTATGCTGCTTGATTAGCGAAGTTAAGGCCTTGTTCCATTCGATTACATTTTTGTATGTGCTCATTGAGAAAAAGGTATTTTAAAATATTAACAGGTAAAAGCTAAATATGTAGAGTCCAATACCGTTCGCTAAAATATCACAAAGGGGGGGGGGGGTAGGTGGGACTTGGGATCCTAAAACTGACATAAAGACCCAACAGCTAAAGAAAAGCCCACCCGCAAGGGTAAGCCTTTCCGTAATTTGTAACCCATGGGCGTCAACTCAGTTCATCCCACAGACCGTATCCAGCACCTGGTGCAGCCTCTGACTACGATCAGGCAACAGGTCTAGTCGGCCCTTAAACACCTCGGTGAAGCCGTTTTGCAGGCTCCATAGATTGCGAGGACGGAACTCCGGATGCCGGGGCTGACGCCACTCTTGCAAGACTTTTGGGATGTAGCTGTTGGCCATCACCCCGGAATCGACGCTCTGAATGATCAGATCGTGCGCTTGCTGATTGGTGACCCGCTTGTTGCGGTAGGCCATAATGCGAGCCTGCTGTTGCTCCCAATAACGATTTAGCCCGATGACAGCGTCATGTGTCATACGAGGCAAGTCCTGCATTATCCGGGGCGTATGCTTGCGGGCGATTTGAATTTCCCCTGCGAAACATAAATTATCGCACACAACGACTGCTGAGCCTGCTACGACGCCCGCACTGAAGGTCTGATCATGCGAGTTGCGCACGCCTACGACTTTATGCGTTTCATGGCCGGGGTGATTGTTCGTAACTTGGAGCAGTCCGAAGTATCGCCCTTCGTCGTGGGAGAGCCCGTGAGCTTGCTCCGAGATGACGAAGCCACGTTCCAAGAGTGCCTTCTCCACTAGCTGTAACAGCTTGAGGTGGGGGATAGGTTGCCATGTCTTTGTCGCCTTAGGCGTATTGACCTGAGCTAGTTCTGCGCGGGAAACTGCACTGCTTCCGCAGTGCAGGAGGAGATTGCACCGCTTGGGTGCTGGGGGAGCTACTGGCTCCATTTCTAAGACTGATGTTATCATGATATTGTTTATCTCTGGAAATGACAAAGGCCCACACCGTTTAGATGTGAGCCTTTATCGAGTTGATATTTTTGATAGTTTAAACGAGACCAGCCTCATTGAAGCTGTAAATCTCGGAATCTGGATCGCCAACGATGATGTGATCTAGCATCTCGATCCCCATGAGTTTGGCGGCTTCACGTAGTGTGCGTGTGACCTGTATATCCGCACGACTGGGTGCAGTATCGCCCGAGGGGTGGTTGTGCGCGCAGATAAAGCCACTCGCATTACACAGGATGCATGGACGCAATACCTCTGGGGGATTCACCAGACAGTTGCTGGCGGTTCCTTTAGTCAGTAATACACGACCGAAGGGCTGATTTTTCCGGTTCAATGGAATGACGATAAACCATTCCACGGTCGGATCTCCATCAAAGGCGTCACGAACATAGTCCGCTGCTTTCTTGGATGTATCCAGCGCTTCTACAGCACCCTCACGGACTATGCGGAATTGCATGGAAGCTTCGTGGACTCTCATTGGAAGTCCTCCTCTGAGTAGTCGCGTTCGCGTGGTTTTCGCCTGAAGATGTCAGAGCGGATATTGCCCCTGAGCCAAAGCCAGAAGACGAGCACGATGATTCCGATGACCGCCGCGGGCAGTGCGATTGGTATAATCACTGCCACCAGCACCACCACGCAGAGCGCAATGAGTAGCATTACAATGACCGGGATGACTACATTAAGAAGTGTACGAAGGTTATTCATGATCACCTCCATTTCCACGGATGCGTTCAACTAGCTTGGCAACGATCAGGCTAAGTCCGATCACGCAGAGACCGGCACCGATAGGGCCCATATCTGGGCCACCACCGCAACCAGTGAGGAACAGGCAGAGTATTAGAAGAATCAATAAGCTCATAGTGATCCTCCTCTCCACGTAGAGCACTCCTTGCGGAAGGAGCACCAACTGCAAGCCATCCCGGGCTGAGGATAGAAACGCTCATGATAGATCCCGTCTACCGCTGCTTGAGCAATAGCCCAGAAACGATCCTTGGCTGCCTGATCGGCAGGCGGTATCCTGTGCACTATCACTTTGGGTGTCTTGGTCTTCACCAAGAATACCAGTTCACGCGCCTCGACCTCCTCACCCGTGGCTTCTTCAACGAGAAGCTGGTAGGCGGTTAGTTGGAGTTCATGCTGGAAGGTTTCCAGTGCTAGGTTGGGTGTCGCCGCACAAGTTTTATAGTCAACAGGCACGTTGCCGGGGCGAACCAGATCGATGTAACCCAATAGCGGTGACGGCAGCTGAGGGAAGTCTTCCTCCAACTTAACCTCTACGCCGATAGGCTTCTCATCCAATTCGGCATAGTCCGAATCCAAGTAAGCGTTCAGCAGATTTTCACCAGCATCGGTGATCTTCCTTTGTTCGCCCTCCTTGAATTGAACCGGATCACTTTCCTCCTGTTCACTCAGTGCCTTGTAGAAGGCTTTGAGCACGACTTGGGTGTCGTGCGGCTCGTCGCGCCATCGGGCGACGTTGTAAGCCTGTAGGCCTGCATGGACAGCCTTCCCGAGGTGTAGGCTTGGACTTGTCGGTTCCTTTAACTTCAGGACTTTGGAAAAGTACCACTGTAAGGAGCATCCCAAAAACTTTTTGAGAGAGGATGCCGAGATGTGTGTCAAGCACCCGTCCGATGACTTCAACGGGAAGGCGACTACCTTACACTGCCCGTTTCTTTTTGGATTAATCGACTGTATCATCGGCGACCTCCCCGCTGATACCCCGACTTGGGTTTGGATGTATAGGTACTGAATAACTCATCTATAAGCCCGGATGCGGACATTTTATTGAGTTGCTTCAGTCCACAGTTGAAGCGGTTGTGCGCAAGTTCATCCAATTCTGCGAAAGGGATGTTATGCTCATCCATCAACTTTTGGATTAGGCTCTGCTGTTTATCCGAACAGGACCAAACCGCACTAGGGCTTGCTTGATTTTGAGTTCCTCTCGAATTGCTTACACCACCGCGTTGAAACGAAGTGTTCTGAGTAGGCTGATTCCCGCTTTCGGGTAACCATCCTGCGTTCTTTGACATCTCCTGATCGACAGAGGCCATGAGTGTTTCGTAAGCACGCTGTGCTTCTGCGGGGATATCTTCCATATTCGCAACCTCGGCATTCGCTGAGATATCGAAGCGATAGCTAGAATAGCCGGGCAAGCCTATGGTCTTCCCTACCGCGCATTTTATAATTACTGCCATGATGTTTTCCTTTTCTAATTGACCTATGTATACACAAAGAAGCCCGGAGAGCGGTCGGCTCGTCCGGGCTTCGAGTAGCACCAAGTGGGTGCTTCTCATTCACATATAACGCAGATACGCGGGTTGTTGCTGTCAGCTAGAGGGCATGAACTAATGTGATGCCCTCACTTCGCTTGTAGGCTAGCAGTGTGAATATGCGTGTCATCCGCTGAGTCAGCAGGACTAGCAGTTGTGTTTTTCGATGACTTTCGCTAGGAGGGTGACACTAGCGACTATTGCGCTCCTATACGCTCACCAGCGACCGGACTGAGAAGCATTTATTTGCATCGATAGCGACTCGACCGTCTCGGACAAGGCGTGATAGGTACTGATCTAGCTCTTTTCGACGGTTCGTTGAGCAACTTCGGTAGAGTTCTGAGCGCTTTACTGGTTGTTTGGCCTCGATGCGTGCCAGCAGTTCATACTCTCGCATCATTTCATCAGGGCTATCAGGAGTTCGTTGAGGCTCGGCAGTGAACCCGGCAGTGGTGTCATGTAGTGTCGAATAATGCCTACGAGCTAAAGCGGAAGTTAATGCTGTAGCTATGGCTCTACAGTCTGTCTCTTCGGATTCAGTGATGAAGCAATTGATGAGTGCGTAAATGCGATACAATAGGCAGGGGAAGAACTTCATACAGTTGCGTGCCTTTACCGTCGGGATATTCGCCAGTTGCTCTTCAAAGTTATGAGCCCATTCATCTAATTGTTCCATGTCGCTTTGTGGGATCTCTAAGCGACTCGGCTGTGACTGTCCGTATGCCCAGAAGGCCTCTGCAATATCCCTAAGCATAGTCATGGCCTCGGGTAATGAATCCGTATTGTTTGCGGTTGAATTGAGCATGACTATCGGAGCAGGCGTACTGCCTTGAAACATTAGGTCAGCGACAGCACTTGCGTCATCACTAGAGACTTCCCATAGCAAGCTAAGACCAGCTTTGAATGCTGCTCTGCCTTGTCCGATGAGTTCATTGCACCAACTGAGTTTTAGGAAATGGACCAGATCCATTTTCTCTTTCCGACTAAGTCGTGAGAGTTCATCTGTAAATGATGTCGCTGTGCTATGGAGAAAGATACTGCGCAGCGTTTGCGCAGACCATTTATTCAGAAGGTCATAGGGGGCTAATTGATTCGATAACATTGTTTCCCGGGCAATATGATAGATCCCCTCGATTTCCATTGTATAGCCTGCTCTAAACTCGTTCAGCATGAGATGTTCGAACTCATATTTGTTCCAGAGCATACGACTGGTGATTTCATACCACGGTAACCTTGGCATGTCATCTGGGTTGATGAGCAATACATTGACCTCGGGATATACCACCAAGCCAGTGTAGTCATTCACTGCAAGGCACCGACGAAGTTGCGCACCATAGGTGGACAGTAAGGTCGCTAGCACGCTTTCGGTTGTTTCTTCGGTTTTGAGGCAAATGGACTCAACAGGTTTCTTTAATGAGGACGGTAAGGCATCCATCAAAGACCCCTCCTTCGTCACTATCGGGAGGTATTCTTCCAGTGTGGAAGATATGGATTCTTCTTCGGGATTCATTCTTTAAGCTGCCTTTCCTGTGGCTCTTAATTGGAAGGTGCCGATATCATCTAGTTGGAGTCTTCCTTCGGCTATCAGGGAATTGATAGCTGCGTCGTGAGCCTCCCGTTTCTGATTGTCGAAACTACGGCGCAATTGTGCCCAAGTGCACGGGCCTCTGCGTTCCAGTGCCCTGACTAGCCTTGCTTTATCTTTATCGAGTGCAGACTTGTGACTTTGCTCCTGAAGCCACTGATCCGAATTATTGTGATGTTGGAATAGGTAGAGGTGTAATCCTGCTGCGATAGAGAATGGGCAATTGCCGAACTGAGCTCCTTCCTGTTCCAGCAAGGACAATCCGAAGAGAAGCTTGGCTAGAAGGTCGTTGACAATTTGACCGTCTGTCGCGACTGCATTGTTTGCGATGTGATCTAGATTAGCGCGCCTTCTTCGGTGGATCTCAGCCGGGCTAGTATGTAGGTTACTGGCATGCCATGGGATTTCGTTGTCCCTGAGTTCAATAGCTCTCGCTACTGCTGACTCCCAAACGTCCAGTTCAGCCTTAAGATCGGTGTCTAGGTGGCGACAGTCGGGTTTGTCATCTGCATTCAACTCCGGGAGTATCAATACAGTCGAGTGTCTCTGTAGCTGACGAATCACTTCAATATTTGTAGCCGCGATATCAGACAGCAGCTCTTGCTCTACAGTTGCTAGATAGCACAACTGTGAGAAGCGCGTGTCTGCATCTTTGCCGGGATTATAAGCTTGTCCGGTGAGGTAGGAGCCTAGTTTCTCAAATATCCTAGTCCCTGACTGAAGAAGCCGGCAATCGCGATCCAGCCACAGCGGAGAGTTGTCTTTGCTGTCAGTTAGTAGTGGGAGGACTTTATCCGGTGGTGTATTGTCCAGTAGCAGTAGCGGGTGCATCGCTGTTTTACGATTCAGAGCCGTTTGGCCTAGTTCCCGGACGCTTTCCTCACGCTTGTCCGGTAAAGCCAATATCTTGTCGATTGAGCGAAGCTCCCTGAACTGTATATCCATGTCAGGACTGAAATTCTGTTGTTCAATGATCTCTCGCATCGGTTGTCTGGCATGTGTCCTGATACGCTGAATCTCATGCACCGGGGATAATAGTTGGTCGATCAGAGCACCGGTTCGCGCCTGTGATCCAGTCAGTATAAGCCCACCAGAGCGGAATGGCCACGACACTCCTTGAACTTTAAATCTGACAGTCGGCCCTGCGAGTGCGCTGAGGATGTGCGCCTGTGTCGATAGCACCGTTTCACGTGGGATGCCGAAGACCGTTGCCAGGGCATCGCCATATTTGTATTCAGTATCGAGAGCTTTAGCCATGGTGCACCTCCATAGATTCGCACATGTTGAAGCAGTGCCTCTGGCTTGTTTCCCATAGGCCATTAAGGTACCAAGGAGTCTCGTTGTTATATTGGGCCGTAGTAGTCATTTCTATGATAGTAGGATCGTCTCTGTGGGTTTAGTGGTGATTGGTGCTTTATACGAATTTTAGACTTCTGAGGGTCTGTTTGCCTTTTAATGACATTCACGCTTGAATCGTCTATTTGCGTTCACACATAGCAGGAAAGCATCGTCGACATAGCCCTGAAGGGTGAAGCGCGGCGCTTGGTGTTGGGTCTATCTGCTTCGCAAATAGACCCAACACTCGCACGACCTTGTTCATCGTCGCTGCAACCTGCTCATAGTTTCCTGAACGAGGGTAAACCCTCGTGTTCTTATTGTTAGATATAGCGCTCATGATAGCCGAGAATATGTTTTGTGTCAGGCGACGCGGAGTCCTCGTGGTCTATATTTGTCTGGTTTATCAATGGCCCATTCGGCGTGCCATTGGCCTCTTTTGCGGCACTCCTCAGCGAGTTGCTCTTCACCGTATTGCTCGCGGTACCTCTCGAACTCACGTAGGAACACCCAATACCAGTGGCGACCGACAGTCCGACGTGTTTGTTCGATGTCCTGCAGGCCTTTAGATTCAGCCCATAGTGCAACTTGTTTACGTCGTTTGGTCGTGCACGGGCTGTAGAAGCTGAAGCTATTCGCTGCGCACACGCGCACATTCGAAGAACATCCCCAGAGTCTAGCACCCTTGTCCTCCGGATGTCTTACTGATAGGTGGCGACTGATACCTTTGGTTAAATAAGCGATAACGGAGTCCGCGTCAGTGAGAATGGGGAGAATGTCAAAACGTCCAATTCCGTAATTAGGTAGAAGCTCTCGTAATTCGACTACCTCTTGGCGCAAGTCCTCATTCAAAAAGCGGAGACAGTCCTTCGCATAATCCCGGGTAAAGGGGTTTGCGTTTATCTCCTTCCAGTTGAGGAGCACGTTAACATCGCTTCCGGTCCGGCAGTCAAAGGGCAGTGTCAGGAGGACGTGGAAGTGTATTCCGCCTGACTGGTGACGCTCCTGCACCCACACGTAATCAAAACTGTCATCGTATCGACGAGCCAAGCACTTAAGCAGCTTTTGCAATTCGTGCTTGGCTTCCTTCCAACAGAATTGCTGTTCTGCGAATGTGAGAGTCATCACTGCGGACCTCATAAACAGCTCATGTTGAGGGACGTGCTCATTGAGAATACCTAGTAACTTGCGACATGCCATCTCCATGGCGAAGGCGCTCTTCTTGTGATTCGTCTGTATCCCGGTTGCGGCAGGCTTCGGTGGTTGTGGCGAGGTTGAGATGATGTCGTGGGCGTAATGCATTTGCGGTGCTCGGTGAGTTGTTACAATAGGAATGGACGAGAAAAGAGGCGGGTCACCTTAGGGCTGAATTTCGTGGGTGTGCACCGTGAAGCGTACAGCCTTGCCGAAATCCTTAGGTCTTATTGAATCTGGGGAGGGGAGGGATTCTGCTGATGAAGCTTTGACTAAGAGCGCAGCTGCCAGCTTGAGTTCGATCCCCATCACGCTCTCGTCTCTGAGCGTCACGATCATGTCGTAAGGGCTCTGATTCGGCAGCACTACGTCAGCGATTTCATCGGCTTCAATTCCTGATAGCATCTTAATGTATTTAAAAATCAGATCATCGGATCGGCCTTTCCGCTTGGTTGTCGTGCTGGGACGATTCGTCATGGAAGTGACTTTTGCTGCTTGGAGGAAGTCTGCCCGCTCCGTTCCTTTCAGCTCAAAAGCATCTGCAAGTTTCTTTGCGATGCTCCCCCCAGCTGATCGCCTTGCATTCTCGATGGCAGAAATATGAGAGTAGGGGGTGCCGATTTGCTCAGCGAGTTTACGAAGACTGATGCTGCCGCGGTATGTACGGACTAGATCACCGAATATTTTAGGTGTGGTTTCCATGTTATGTATTATTTAGCATAACATAGCAGCTTTTTCATTTTGTACCACTGAAAAATGTATTTTTTTCTCAGGGCCGGGGTGAACGGGGCGCAGATTCGCTCTTAATTCTTTAGCTGTCCCGGCCTAATAAGCGCCGGACTTGCGGGCATTGATGTGCTTCTCTACAGAAGCGGCGCAATACAAGTGGCGACCGTGACTACCGCGACCAACACGGATTAGCCCATACTGGCACCAGTTTTTTCTGATGGTTGCCGCTTTTATTCCGAGTATGCGAGCGATCTGTTCTCCCGACAGCGATTCTAGTGTATGGGATTCTTGTTCCTTGTGGCTCAGTCCGTCGATTTTCCGTTCGATCTCGCAGACTTTTTCGATGAGTGATTCAAGCTGGGTGT